>Ga0075120_10000551_pt1 | contig 30881 bp, 10 predicted proteins | sample AntAceMetag02UKL_FD_69792 | JGI IMG/M metagenome (GOLD analysis project Ga0075120, IMG submission 69792) | Saline lake microbial communities from Ace Lake, Antarctica - Antarctic Ace Lake Metagenome 02UKL | ecosystem: Environmental > Aquatic > Non-marine Saline and Alkaline > Saline | place...
CAGAACTGCTTATTAACTAATGCTGGGCGTGGAATTCAGTTTCATGGTACTGGCAGCAGTGGGTATTTGATCGATAGTAATGAGATATATGACAATGAGTATGGTATTGCATTTGATAATCCAGCCTCCGGAACAATCAGTAATAATGAGTTTCATGACAATAATTTCTCAGCTATACAGCACTTTAATCCTACTACATTTACCCAGACCGTTACAGGTAATTCTTTTACACTTGATGCCCGAATAGCGGAATTGAAATGCAATATTACTATGAATGATAATCTGATCAATTCTACTAGCTATGGAGTTATTTTGGGATCAAACAAAACATTTGATTTGGAAGATAACTGGTGGGGAGCAGCTGGTGGTCCGGGATCTTCCGGGGCAGTGGGAATCGTAACAAATGGCAATACTTATGATGCTACACCCTGGTTCATAGATTCAGGATTAACGGGTAAATCTCCAGTTATAGGAAGTACCGGATATGAATCAATCGCTGCGGCAGTGAGTGCAGCCAGTAGTGGAAATACTATCAACCTGGCTGGTATATATTACGAAAAAGTATACATAGACAATATAAGTTTGACCTTGCAAGGTGATGGGATGAATACTACAATTATTGATATTCAGCAGAACTCATCAGGCTATGAGCATAATAATAATTATGCAGTATTAAAGGCGACTTCCTCAACTGGTGATAAAACGATCAATGTATATGACCTGACGTTAAAAAACTCTGGCAGCAATGATTCTTATGGTGCTATCTATATGAATAATGGTTGTCAGGGAAATATTGAAAGAGTATATATGGATTGTTATGAAAGTAGCAGTAATTCCTTATACAGACCTATTGAGTTTTCAACAAATGGAACAATTAATATTGAAGAATGCGTAATCGATGGAGGTGCCCAGTTTGGTTGGTACACTAACTTTATGGGTAGTGTGAGTATTAATATTAATGAATGTAATTTCCTCAATATGGGCTCAGCCAATTTATGGAACCAGAGTAGCGGTTCCATCGATGCAGAACGAAACTGGTGGGGAGATACGGATCCATCAGATAATGTGAATGGGTCAAACATAGATTATACTCCCTGGTATCTGGACAGTGACCGTTCACCAATGATAATCTCGGCAACATTAGCTGCTGATAACAGTTATCTTGATTTAGAAATGATTGAAGGCTGTTACAGCACAGATGCTGGCAGTGGAGATTTGGCAGCCAGTGATTTTCAGGTATCAAATTTTGCCGCCAATGGTGGAGGTTGCTCAGGAGTATCTATCAACACAGTAACTCATACAGCCGGGAATACTACAGTCCGGTGTAACTTGAGTTCAACAGGATTTGCTTCTGGAGTAGAGACTTTTGAGATAATACCAGCTACAGCGTCATCGGTTTATGATGAAGATGGTAATTGTATGTCTGTGAGCCAGACATCAGGAACGCAAACTTTGAATAGTCAGCGTCCGATACTTACTGATTTGAGTGTAAACAGTACTAATACCTCAGCCACATTGACTTTTAATCAGGCAGTATATGCCAATTCAAATAGTACTGGTGATTTACAGAACTCTGATTTTAGCGTAACAGTGAGTGGTGGTAATGCAACTTTGGGCAGCAGTGATGTAAGCCATACAGCAGGATCAACAACTGCGGTTTTTACACTAACACTAAATGGCACAGCAAATGGGGCAGAAACTATCACAATTGAACCGGCAGATGCCAGCTCTATTTATAATTCAGGTGGTGGAGCTATGCTGGCAAGCCAGACGATCAGCGATGATTTGAATGATCTACTGGCGCCTACAGCAACGGATTATGATCCTGAAGATAACTTAACTGGAGTAGGACTGGGAGCAGACCTGGAATTGACCTTTAGCGAAAATGTACAGGCAGGCAGTGGCAATATTGTAATAAAACAAACTTCCGATAACGGTATTTTTGAAAGTATTGCAGCCGGATCAGGGCAGATCAGCTATAGTACAAATACGGTGACCATTAATCCTTCCAGCAACCTTGATCCATCTACGGGCTACTATGTAAACATTGATAATGGTGCGATTGAGGATTTGAACAGTAATGCTTATCTAGGAATAAGTGGTAATTCCACCTGGAATTTTACGACAATGGGTCATCCTGTCCAGAATCTTACACAGATGACAAATCATCTTACTATTCAGGATGCTGTGGATAATGCTTCAGCAGGGGACGTGATATCCTGTGTGGCAGAAACATATGAGGAACAAGTAGTAATTGATATTGATCTTACATTGCAGGGCAGCGGTTCAAGTGACTGCGTAATAAGGGCTCCAGCCAGCTTGACTACTGCAGATATTGATGGAACTGCTTATGGATATGCGGTTCTGGCAAATCCTACTTCAGGAACGATCAATGTGAAACTGACAGGATTTCATATTGATGCAAATGGGCAATATTCCACCACTACCCGTTTCTCAGGAATTATTTTCAATGATGTTTATGATAATACTTTTGAAGCAGGAATCTACAACTGCCTGGTAGATAATATGGGATCTGGAGTAAATAATGCGGGAATCACAGTTTTTGGAGAATCAAAACTTACGGTAGATAATAATACCATAGAAGATTATTCCCACAGAGCTTTAGCGTACTATTCCGATTCAGTGGTCGCTAATGCACTCGTAAAATTTACCAATAATACTGTCACAGGTACATTGAGTAAATCAAAAAGTGGATTTTACGTCATAAGAACCGATAATTTCGTGATCAGTGGAAATACAATTTCTAACTGCAATGAGACATCAGCTGGAGCATTATGGATTTGGGGATGCAGTGATGGTACGATTTCGGGTAACACTATCAGTGACAGTTATTATGGAATTGCTATTTATGAAGGCTCTGATGGAAACGAAATAAGTAATAACTCATGTACTGATTGTTCATATAGTGGAGCTTTGATCAGTGATAGTGATAATAATGACTTTAATTCAAATAATATAATTAGCACAATAGATGTACCATGTGGAGTCCAGTTTGTGGGTGATTCTGCTGGCAATACTCTTGATCAGAATACTTTCACATTACCTTATTCAGGAAGTGAGATGTTAAGATGTATCCAGGTAAATGGAACTGCGGGTGCAAATAATGTGCTATCTAACAACACCTTGACAGGTGGACGCAGAGGAATTCAGGTCGATGCAAGTTTTACGGGACCATTAACTATTTCTGGCAATACGATTCAAAATAATGGAGTAGATAGTGGGGTGAAAGCCGGGTTATGGGTTGACGGAGGTGAATTCATAGTAAGTGATAACACATTCAGCGGTGTGGTCAGGAATATTGAGATCAGTGGGTATGTAATAATGGATATCAAGGGAAATACTATTGATCCTGATGGTGGAGCAGCATATGAATTGATTAATGTTGGATCTGGAACAAGTACATCCAGTGATATTGAGATAAATTACAACAACTTCGAGAATTTTTCCTGCTCAGTTATAAATAACAGAGCCAGTGGATTGAGCGTTGATTTTGAGAATAACTGGTATGACGGCAGTTTACCAGCATCATATATTGTAGGAGATGGAACCACAGACTATACACCGTGGTTAACAGGAGCTGTGACAACCTGGGGTATGGTAGATGATGGAATAGCCACAGAGATTGGAGAAAGTGATGCTGAAATGACAGTAACGCTGACAGGTGCGGGATCCTCAAATTATCTGGAGGGATATGTGTATGGTAGTAAGACAGCATTACTGCAGAAATTTACTGGTGAACGCTATCCTGACGGGTTCAATTCACGTACTGCAGTAGTGTGGGGTTGTGAGGAAACTGGCAGTGTGACAGGAGATTTGGACTTTGATATGACTGGAATTATAGGAATAACAACATTGGGAAATTCAATCCTGATGTGCCGAGATGATGCTGTTGACAGTTCCTGGGAATCTGTAGCCGGAGCTACCCGGAATAGTAGTGTCTGGTCAGTTACAGGCGTCACTGCATTTAAGGAATATACCATTGGCTATGATAAAGCATTTAATTATGCCGGACTGGTAAATGACACCAATACAAATACTATTAGTGTAAGTATTTTATCAGTTGATGATGTTTCAGGTCAAGTAAGCTGTGGTGGCGGAGTGTCTGGAGCACCCAATCAGTTAACCTGGTATTGGGGTGATGGTGAGACTTCTTCCAGCTTCTTTAATGCAAGTCATACATATAGCAACACCAGTCTAAATTATCTGGGTGAAGTAGTAGCTTCCTGGAATGATGGAACACCTTCAGTTTCTGCTGAGTTCGTGATCAGATTTAATAACATAGTAATAACATCTCCAATAACAATTCCCACTAACCTTACGGTAACAATTCCCAGTTCATCTACATTTCTAAGTAATGCTCGATTAGGTTCTGGAAGCACAAGTTATGATCCATTTGGCAGCAGTTATTTCACAGATAACACGATCACCAGAACAAACATCGAATATGTGCTTGGTGTGGCTGCAGTTACAGAAAAAGAACTGGCAAATAATGATATAATAAGTATTAGTCCTCCCGGTTTTAACAGCGGTTTCCCTCATGTTTTACTTCGTAATGGAGATGCCGGCACAGGCATGTCATCATTATGGTACACAGATCCTATTGCCTTTATTGCCGGGGATGATGCAATAGATGGAAGTTCAATTAGCTGGTCTTCATTCTTCCATGAGATGGGGCATAATTTTACTTTGAATTCACCTGCAGATTACTGGTTTGGAGGTAAGACGGATGGTAATGCCAATGCCATATTGTCTGAGACACTGGCACAGGTATTTGCCCATGCCGCAGGTTATGAGATCGTGAATGGAGATTATGGATTTGATGTAGCATTGAAAGATGAGATTCGTAGCAGCTTGGAAAGTTCATTTATGACATTGAAAAGCGGAGCAGCAGATTATGATTCTTTCTGCAGTTGGAATGATCCCAGCACTACCGGAGTGGATGAGACGCTGGAGACCTTCATGAAATTAGCCTATAAATTCATAGAGAAAGTGGAAGCAACCACTGGTTCAGATTATGATGTAGATGCTTATAAAGTCCCAGTTCAAAGATTGATGAGTGTATTACAGCAATTTGATGAAGAATTGCATGATGAGTATGATTCTTCAGTAAATTCGAGTGATGGAGCAACTTTCCGTTCGACATTTATGGTCGCAGCAATATCTTATGGAGTAGATCAGGACTTGCGCAGTGAATTTGCTGCCTTAGGTTTTCCCATCAGCAATTACTGGTATGAGCGACTGATAGATAATACGGTAAATCCACCAGAGGAAGTAGAAGAAGAAGTAGGTGAGAATATTACTGCCCCAATTGAATTACCAACTGCTAATCTGGAAATGGCATTTACAGGCAATCATGCAGCAACAACAATTGCTGCTGCCCGGTTCAGTTGTCAGCCCTCCACCTATGGTAATCTGCCTGGTGACATAATGACAGTCAGTTCTGAGCGATATTGGCAGATTGCTTCATCTGCGGGCAATGTAGGTACATTTGACATGGAATTTGATTTAACTGGTATGACTATCTACAATATGTTTGGTTTGACGATATTGCGAAGAAACAATTACACTTCAGAGTGGGAAGATCTGGAAGATATAGCAGGAGTCGTGAAGAATTATGAGGGTAACAGTATTGTATTCTCTAACATACCCTATTTTTCATCAGGCAGCAGAGATGAAGCTATTAGTGAATATGTTCCTGCCGGAGGTGAAGATGCTCTTCTCCCAGTAACCCTTTCTTCATTTACAGCCACCTTACAGGAGAAAATACCTGTACTGCTGTGGACAACAATGAGTGAAAATGGTAACAGTGGTTGGAATATTTACAGGAATACTGAAGAAGATATTAATAGCTCACAGAAAATCAATGCTGAGATAATAAGTGGCGCAGGTTCATCATCAAACGCCACTAACTATCGTTTTGAAGACCAGTATGAAGTAGTAGGGGAACAAAAATACTATTACTGGCTGGAAAGTGTAAGTTACTCGGGTGATACGGATAAATTTGGTCCAATCGCTCTCCAAATTCCTGGTGGGGATGATGGGCAATCTCCAGATGTTCCATTAACTTATGGACTGCTGGGAAATTATCCCAATCCATTCAATCCTCAGACAACAATCAGTTTCTGTCTGGAAAGTCCGGGACAAGTGAAGGTAGATATCTTCAATTTAAAGGGACAGAAGGTACGAGAACTATGTAATCGAGAAATCAGCGATAGTGAAGTGGATCAGGTAATCAATCTGGTATGGGATGGTAATGATAGCCAGGGAAGATTAGTATCATCAGGAATATATTTTGCTGTAATGAACTACGCTAATACAGTGGAAACAGGCAAGATGATTCTGTTGAAGTAAAGGGAGTCGTGAGACGTGAATCGTGTGAGACGTGAGTCGAAGACTGGACTTCAGAATGACCGAACTCGTGAATATAGAAGATGAAGTTAGGTGATTATATCATTAGCCACCAGTTTTTTAACTGGTGGCTAATAATTAGCTCAGGTTTCGCAGATTAGTACAGGAGTTTTGAACGGTAATCCGGGCTGGACTTCGGGACGACTTGATAAACGGGAGATTAATGTAATATCAGGCTGGGAGTACCGTTCAGGGGTTTTGCGTAACCAGAGCTTCCAGCTCTGGATTGGATTTGAATGTAATCCAGACCAGGATGGTCGTGTACGCAGGAAATGATTGATGAATGGGAGATTGAATTAATATCAGGCTGGATTGTCGGGTTTATTTACATTACTTGAATTGGTAACTGGGTAGTTGACAGGTCGTCCAAAAGTCTTGCCCAGAGTACTGTTCAAAACTCTTGTTCTCAGCGTGTAATCCGTAAAACCGGGGATTGTGGAATATGAACAATGTTGTAAAAAGGAGAGATATTGAGAGGAACTTTACTTTTATTAATATTCGTCATTATAGCTGGCAGTCTTTGTGCTACTGACTTATATGTTGGCTCAGGAGAGGAGTTCCAGGAGATTGGTGCGGCAATACAGGCGGCGGAGAATGGTGATAATATCTATGTTTATGAAGGGTATTATCAAGAAAATCTTTATATTGATAAAGACATACAAATTATTGGAATAGACCAGCCGGTATTATCAGGTGGTATGATAAATAGCTTTCAATACTGGGCAGTAAAATTTGCGGGTAATATCACTGCAGGTTTTTCCGGTTTCACGATTGTAAATTCACGTTGGGGAGGGATACGAGTTATATCTGAAGCTAATGTCAATATCAGCAATAATACGATCACCACAGAATCGGGTGCTATTGATAGACCGATAGAAGTTAATGGGGCAGGTGATGTCGTGATCAATGATAATGTTTTAAGTGGTGCAACTTATAATTTTATAGAAATCCAGCCTTCACCGTCACAATCAGTTACGATCCACGAGAATGTATTCTTGAATATGGGTTCCAGCATGCTGCGAAATCAACAGGTTGAGGAGATAGATGCAAGGTTTAATTACTGGGGTAGTGAACACGGACCAAGTCATTATACTAATCCTACCGGAGATGGTTTTTTTATTTCTGACAAAGTAGAATATTTTCCCTGGTATCGGGACGAAGAGCTTGGTTCATTAATGCAGTTTGGTGATGTAATTGCCGGTGCAATTGAAATTGAGCTAAGTTCAGGAGATTTTTTTGATAGCCAGGATACCGAGGCTTTTCATGATTATTATTCATTGCCTTATGGAGAAGATTACAAGGACATAGTATATTCTTTTAATATAGATGAAAATTTTAATCAGTTACTGAATATAAATATAGTAGAAGCAGATTTCGATACTCAGATAGCTTTATATTATAATACGAATGAGCCTGATTATGATAATGCTGTGGAGTATGATACAAATGCAGATGATATGCTTTCATCATTGACTGATCTATCACTAAATAATGGTAATTATTTCCTAATCGTGGATGGTTGCAGTTCGGCGGCTGCCGGAACTTACCAGATTGAATTTGTTCTGGGAGATGAAATAACGCCTATCTGCGAATATGGTGAAATAACTGCTACATACCAGTTAGAGACAGATAATGTTCTGATCGAGTGGTTTACATTATCTGAAAATGATAATTCAGGCTGGAATATCTACAGATCAGAGATCAATAATATCAGCACTGCCCAGACAATAAATTCTGAATTAATACCTGGGAGTGGGAATAGTAATGAAATTGTTAATTATGATTTTACTGATGAATTACCTGTTATGGAATTTTGTACATATTACTATTGGTTGGAGGTTAATGATTTCTCCGGAAACACTGTGCTCAGCTCAGTTTTTCAGATTCAGATTCCGGGAAATACAAACCAGGAGTATTTTAATTTTAAGGAATATCTGTTTGGCAGTATTTCCACACTGTCCTTAAATGTCACTGAAATGGATGAATATGGCAATGTTACGGTTAGTGGAGGTGTTTCTGGATATCCTTATACTATAGAATGGGACTGGGGCGATAATACAAACACATCCGGGTTTTTCCCTCAAACACATCATTATGAAGATATAACACAGAATTATATTGTTGAAGTTACAGCATTGTATAATAATGGGTATAATAATAATCAGCCAGCCCAAAGCAGTGTATTGGTAAGATATGTAGAAGTTTCTGAAGATAATTTCATTGAATTACCGGCAATTACAGAAGTAACTATTCCGGAGACAATGATTCCGTTAGAAACCGTTCCCGGCTTTGGATTACCGGCAGGTTTGACTTTTTTTGATGATAGCTTCTTTACCATTTATAACCGCTCAGTGATTGAATATATACTTTCCGTTTGTGCAGATATTGAATTTGATTTTGTGAATGGCGATGTCTTTTTGACTAATGACGGTTTTAACCAGGTTTTGCTGCGAAACCCGAATTTTGGGGGTATGAGTTCGCTATGGTTTACGCGCCCGGTAAGTTTTCAATCCGGCGATTATGGAATTGGCAGCTCTATCCAGTGGTCCTCATTTTTTCATGAAATGGGGCATAACGTGACTTTGAATATGCCAGCAGAATATTTTTATGGAGGCAAATCTGATGGACCTGCCAATTGTATATATTCTGAGACGATGGCACAGATATTTCAGCACTCAGCAGCTTATGAGATACTTAATAGTTGTCTGGGAGATGAAAACGAATATGGCATACCAGTTGATCTGTCTTTTGAAGTAGAAAACTCGGCAATATCAGCAATTGGGATAATGCGAAGCTTTTATGAACAGTATATTAATGAAGGAATGAATTTCTGTGCCTGGAATGATACGGGTACGCCATCTTATGATGAAACTTTGCCGACTTTTATGACTCTTGCCTATAGATTTTGCCTGCACGCAGAGGCTAATATTGATGGAGAATATACAGAATCCGGCTATAGAATACCCCTGCAAAGGATGTGTGCATTATTGCAATTATGGGATGAGGAATTACATTCTTTATGGAATCAGTGGCAGGATGACCCTGAGGCAGGAATTTTTAGATCAACTCTGATGGTAACGGCAATTTCTTATGGATTTAATCAGGATTTAAGAGAGGAATTCAGTGGGTTAAATTTCCCTATTGATGATGCGATGTATGAGTATCTAATCAGCAGTATGAATGAATATATTTTGGGAGATATAGATAATAATGGTATTGTGGAGGCTTATGACGCCTCTCTGATATTGATGTATTTTGCGGGACTTGATCCTGAACCTTTTGCTCCTCTGCCCTGGGAAGAATGGCGAATTGATTGCGCTGATGTAGATGGAAATGACGCAGTTGAAGCTTTCGATGCTTCTCTGGTATTAAGATATTATATGGGGATCATTGATGAATTCCCAATTGAGTAAACAGAGATAATGATTGACTTGCTGTACCAAAAACACAAACTTACTAAATGAAGAATAAAATCTGTGTTTGGGTGGTCTTGCTGTTTGTTTCAGCAAATCTCTGGGCAACACTTTCTGATTCTGACTCTGTAAGGGAAATCAGAAAAATGTATCAGAGTTTGGAGCAAAGCAGGACTGATCAAGTGAAATTGACAGAATTCAAGACAGAGATTGATAATTTGATCAGGGAAGCAGAAATTACTGATGATAATTACCTTGCAGGAATAGCCTACAGATATTATGCTCTATATAATCTGCTGGTTAACAATTCTGATGAATTCTTACCAAATATCAGGAAATCTACTGAACTCTTTGAGAAAGTGTCTGCAAATGAAGAAATCATTAAGAACAAATTAAACCGTGGTAATTTCTATATTCAGAACCGGGAATATGACAAGCTTGGGAACAACAGTTTTTCCACCCTCTATGAAGCTTTAGAGCTCAGCTATGATATCAAAGATTATGCACTTACTGTAAGTTCCTATTTTTATTTAGGTTATATATATCAAAACAGGTTTATCGAATACGATGAAGCAGTGAAATGCTATGAAAAGGCAATTGAGTTATTGTTGAAATATAAAGTGGAATTTCCACTATGGAAATTGTACAATAATATTTGTAACTGTTATATATATACAGAAGAGTATGATAAAGCCCGGGAATTCTTAGATGATTTACAACAGATTTTGTTGGTTAGTGAAGTTACTGAATCTGATTGGAGGCAGTATTATCTCAATTATGGGATTTTGGAAAACCGACTGCATAATTATAAACTGGCAGAGCAATATACCCAGAAAGCTCTAAAGACAGCAATCCAGCATTCAGATATCAAGATTATTGAATTATGTTATCAAAATTTAATAGAATTGGGCAAACACACTCAGAAACCAGAATTAGAGAAAAAGTACCTTTCACTTGCTTACAACTATTTTCAGGAGCACAATTTCCTAAATCAACAGTTGTTGTACGGTGCTTTGTTAGGACGATTTTATCTGGAACAAGGGCAGCTTGATCAGAGTCGGGTGCAACTCACAGAGATAGAACCGCTTCCCTCAAAAGCTCATAATTACCCTATTCTCAGGGAATATTATCGAACTATGGCAGACTTTCATGAATCAGCAGGGAATTATCAGTTAAGTCTGGAATTTGAACGGAAATTTGGAGTTTGTCAGGATAGTGTATTGGATGCTGAGCACAAGCTTGATGTGGTGCGAACTGTGAGTAGACAAAGTTTGGCAGAGAAGAAACTTGAGATCAGGAAACTCCATGAAATCATTAGTGTTCGCCGGCAGCGAGAGCACGATATAATCTATTTCTCAATAGCTTTTGCGATATTATTATCAAGCATAATTTTTCTATATATCAGATTGAATATTAAGAAGAAAAAACTAATTGAAGAGCAGCAGAAACATATAAGCAGTATCACCAAAATGTTGAATATCAGAAATGAATTAATAAATTTTGATGAATCAGAAACTGAGAGTATCGAAGGACTTGTGAATTGGGTTATTGATCTTTTAAGACTGGTATTTGAAGAAACTAAAAATATCGAGATAACGGTTAAGATTGGTGATTATGAAAAGACTGATAATCAGTTATCAGGTGATGCCCAGGTAATTCAGAATGTTCCCATTAACAATGATTATCTACAAGGTTTTATCAGGATCAGAGGTAAGCATAATATCGGAAAAAACATTCCGCAGCTTATTCCTGGTATCCAGCAGTTTGGCACGCAGATAATCAAAAATCTTCGTTTTATTGAACTCAAGAAACAGCTTCAGGATAATGAAGTTAGATTTAGGAGCATATTCAGTCAAATCCGGGAAGGGTTGGTTATAGTTGATACTAATTACAAGATCAGCGATTGGAACGCAGAAGCAGAACATATATCACTACTTGCTAGTGAGGATGTGATTGGAAATGATATCCGGCAAGTTATTGAACGGATAGTATCCGGTGATGGTACTCTTATCTGGCAGAAGCTTACAGAGGACTTTGGTAATGAAATCCAATTTGAAGCTACTATCCAGAAAATAATGAAATTCAAAGTCTTCCCAATTATAATCGACAAAGTAAATTATTTTTGTCTCTCAATTATGGATATCACGTATCAGGAAGAATTGAAAAGTCAATTGATCTTAAACGAGAAAATGGCAAGTTTGGGAATAATGACAGCTGGAATAGCCCATGAGATAAATCAGCCATTAACTACTATCACCTTTACGATGGAAAACCTGATTCGTAATCTGCAAGAAAATAAACTTGATCAAAATACATTATTGATAAAAGTTAATCATTTGCAGGAAAGCATGGACCGATTAACAGATTTTATCCAGAAAATTTTATCTTATACCTCTCAAAGTACATCGTTCAGCGAACTCTTTGAATTGAATAATAGAATTGATGAAGCACTGAAGTGGAATTTGACTCAGATTCACAATAATAATATAAATATTATAAAAAAATATTCAGAGAATAAAATTTACCTGAAAGGCAGCCGGATAAGATTTGATGAAATAATTATTAACCTGATCAGTAATGCTATAACCTCTCTCAAAGAAATACGATCTCAAAGAGAAGTGCTGATAACTACATATTTTGATACTCAATATGTCATTATTAAAGTCAAAGATAATGGAATAGGAATTGAATCCGAAAATCTAAATAAAATATTTCTGCCGTTCTATAGTAATCGTACTCAGGAAGATAGCACTGGACTGGGGCTTTCAATAATTTATAATGTTGTCAAAGAAATGAAGGGAGATATTCAGGTATTCAGTGAGAAAGGAAAATGGTGTGAATTTGTGATAAAATTACCATATATATCCGTAAATGGAGAGATAGATGAATCGTGAAAAAATATTGATAGTGGATGATAACCGTGGTATCCTGATGGAAATTGCCAGATTCTTGAAATTAGAAGAATATTCTGTATATACTCTGGAGAGAGCTGACAATATAGATGAATTTATAGTTGAAAAATCAATAGATATTTTAATTCTTGATATCAGGCTGCCTGGCAAAGACGGTATGAGTTTATTGCAGGAGCTTGAAGGCAAGTTTCCAGAATTATCTGTAATCATGATTTCTGGGCATGGTGACATGAATACTGTTATTCAGGCGATGCGTTACGGAGCATTTGATTATCTAATTAAACCATTTAAACCCAAGGATTTACTTATTGCAGTGGAAAGAACTAAAAGATATCACATTGTTAGACAGCAGCTCAATCAGGTGAGTAGGCAGACCAGTACAATTAACGATCTTGAATATCACAAAATACAGCAGAATTTTATTGGTGTAAGCAATCATATCAGAGATATTAAAAAGGATATTTGCCTGATTGCTCCATATATAGAAACCAATGTAATGATAACAGGTGAAAGTGGTACGGGAAAGGAGATCGTAGCAAAACTTATCCATTATGGTAGTCCACTTCATAAAAAGCCAATTATCGCAGTTAATTGCAGTGCCATTCCTGAGAATTTACTGGAAAGCGAGTTTTTCGGACATGTGAAGGGGGCGTTCACTGGAGCTACGGAAAACAAACAGGGTTATTTTGAACTTGCTAATGGTTCTACCCTGTTCTTGGATGAAATCGCTGATATGCCGTTGAATATGCAGGTAAAGCTCCTGCGTGTGATTGAAGAAGGTGAGATTATGCCAGTGGGTTCTTCCAAAAAGAAAAAGGTGAAAGTTCGGATTTTATCTGCAACTAACCAGTCTATTCAGGAAATGATCTCGGGACATAGTATTCGTAATGATCTTTTGCATAGACTGAATACATTTACCATGCAATTGCAGCCTTTAAGGGAGAGAAAGGAAGATATTGATCTTCTCTTTTCACATTACTTGAAATTCTATGCCAGGAAGTTTAAAAAGAAACTTCCCAGAATTGATAAAAGTGTAATTTCTCAACTTCGCCTTTACTCCTTTCCCGGAAATGTGAGGGAAATGAAGAATATGATAGAAAGAGCTATGATAATCATCAGGGATGATAATGTCTTGATGATGGTAGACTTATATTTTTTACCTTCGGAATCTGGGGATGATATTGATTCTGATAATCTAAATTTAGACTATCATGAAAGGAAATTGATCGAAAAAGCCTTGAAGCAGTCAAACGGTCACAGAATAAATGCAGCAAAATTATTAGGTATTTCCCGAGATGCACTTAAACGACGAATAAAAAAGTATGATTTCGAGCATGATGAATAGCGTTTTCGCCCATTATTACACGTTTTCGCCTGAAAAACAGCTGAAGAATTATATCAAATTGATCATTTTCAGGATGAAGACAGCGTAAATTATATAAAAATAATGAAATATGAATTGTGTGATGTATTCCTCACGGTTTGGAATAAGACTTGCATTAATATTTTATGGATTATATAAAAATACTTTGGAGAGGTGAAATATGAAAAAAGTAATTTTACTTATTACACTGTTTGCTTTTTTAGCTCTGGGAGCTGAAATTATTACTGTTACAGGTGATGAAACTATTCAGGATGCCATTGATCGCGCTGCTGATGGCGATACAGTCATAGTTCCAGAAGGAACTTATGCTGGAACTATTCTGATCGAAAAGAATTTAGTATTGCAGGGAGAGGGAAATGCAATACTTACTCCACCTACAGATTTTGGTTCTGCCAATAGTCTTTTGATTGTTCGCGGTGATAATGCGAATGATGCTATTGTAGTAACAATTCAAAACTTGAATATTCAGAACAGCGTAGATAACCCAATCAAATATGGTGTTTTCTTCTGGGAAAACCTGACGGCGTATTTCTATAATAATACAGTGGAAGGCTTCAATATTGAAGATGGTACAAGTTATGGTACAGCGATTATTTGTCATGATTCTAATGGCGGTGAAGTAAGTGGAAATACTTTTACCAATAATGCTGGTTCAATCAATATATCTAATAGTGTGAATATGCTAATTCAAAATAATACAGTTTCTGAATTCACCAAGTGGGGAATAAGCAGCGGTTCGTCTATTGATTGTACATTTACAGGTAATTCAATTTCATCCACTCAGGAATATCTGCTTTATGGCTTTTTGATTGGAAATAGTTCATATGGAATCCTGGTGAATGATAATGATATTGATTTACCTACATATTCACTGCTGATAGAGGGATCTCATCCAGATAGTCTATATAATGTCCGCCCTTATGGTATTTCTGTAAGCACTGGTGGAGATTTTGATAATACAATCCAGGATAATGTTATTGAAGGTTGTGCTCGTTCAATTGAAAATGAATCCAATCAGTTTGGTTTAATTACTATTACTGGTAATACTTTTGGTGAAATGGTAAGCCCTTCTTTTGCAGCCATTTTCTTTGATGGTGGAAATGCAAATATTGTCGAAAATACTTTCGCTGATACTGTTCGCTCTATAGAATTTGTTAATACCGGCAATATCAATGTAACCGGCAACATTTTCACAGGTATGAGTTATGATGGTCTCTCTACTATTAATTTGCAGCATGACTGTTTTGGTACTGTGACTATTTCTGAAAACTCATTTGGAGATAGCCGCGAAGTTAATATCTGGAACCAGAGTTCTATGCTTACTGGTGATACGCTCGATGCCACTTATAACTGGTGGGGTGATATATATCCTTTAGATAATATTGTTGACCTAACTGCTCCAATTGCTCCTGATACTACCTGGACACCTGCTAAGCCTGTGGACTATACACCCTGGTATCTGGATGCCACTATGGACGAACTTGTCTGGTCTGTAGATACTACTATTTCAGCAGATCTTAATCCTGGCTGGAATCTGTGGAGTTCTAATATCACAATTGTAAATGATTCAATTGAAGTAGTTCTAGCTCCTATTATGGATAATCTGGTTAAAGTGAAAAGTATTCTGGAAAGTTATGATCCTGATCTTCCATCTACTTTTAATACATTATCAACTATTGATAATGGAAAAGCATATTGGATCAATGTTGATGCACTGGTTACTTTAGAGCTTAGTGGTACTCCTTTGGCAGTTAGTACAGATATTGACCTTTCATCCGGCTGGAATCTTGTTGCATTCATTCCTCAAGAAGCGTATGCTGTTGAATATGCCTTTGCCATATTGATCAATAATTCCCAATTGGTAAAAGTGAAAAGTATTATGGAAAGTTATGATCCGTTGTTACCTTCTACCTTTAATACTCTTGAATTTTTAGAACCAACAAACGGTTACTGGGTAAATGTAAATACTGACCTGATATTCCACTATCCTGAAGCTGCCAGAAGTGCTGTAAATACTACTGAACACAATTACTACTGGAATCCTGTGATTTATACAAATAGCACCTGTGCTTATGCTCATATTGACCTCATGAATGGTCAGATTGGTGCCTTTGTAGATGGAGAATGCCGGGCAGTAACAGAGATCACTAATGGTTATGTATCATTGGTCATCAATGGTGAAGAACCTGAAGCAGTTCACTTCAAATTATTTCACAACGGTAGCGTAACTGAGCTTGATGCAAGTATAACTACTGCTCCGGGGGAAGATATCTTCTTTGAATTTGAGAGCTATATTCCTGTTTCTACTCGCTTAAATGGAGCATATCCTAATCCATTCAATCCTGAAACTACTATCAGTTTTGAACTCGCCCAGGCTTCTGATGTTGCCATTAATATCTATAATGTCCGCGGACAGAAAGTAGCTGAACTGGTTAATGATCATTTTAATACTGGTGTTCACAGTGTCACCTGGAATGCTGCAAATCAGGCTTCTGGTGTATATTTTATGAGACTGCAAACTGATAATGAATCGACTACTCAAAAAGTTATCTTGATGAAGTAGTATAATAACAAATGTAGGAGCAGACTTGCGTTCTTTGCGGTCTGCTCTTTTTTTTATCTAAAATATGAAAAAATGTATAATTTGTATAATAGTATTATTTGTCACAAGCCTCTTAGCACAGGATTTCTCCTATTCACCATATATCAATGATCAGAGTATTCAGCTCAATCTTTCAATCAATGAGCAGGTGCTGGAAACAGGATTTGTGGAAATCACCGGATACATTGAAGGCTCTCCCGAGCAGCTTGCCTGGGATTGGGGTGATGGCAGTCCGGTGGAATACGGTTTTTTCCCAAATGCTCATATTTATCAGGATCTACAGCAGGATTATTTATTAACCGTAACTGCCAGCTACCCCCAAGGATATAATGGCTATTATGAATATTCCAAAGAGAAATATCTGCGTTTCACTGCTATTCAGATAAATCCAGTACCGCTTAATGAAGATCTCTTAGTATATATACCTGAAACCAGTATTCTTTTAAGCAGCAGGATGCCAGGTTATGGTATTCCGCAGGGTCTGGAAGGTTTTTCTGATGACGAATTTTCACTCTGGCAGCGTGATGATATTGAATATATGCTTTCTCTGGCTGCCAGTTTGCAATACTATTATGCTAATAACAATATATTTCTAATTAATGATGCTTTTCATCAGTTTATGCTGAAAGATGAAGATTTTGCTGGGATGTATTCTCTCTGGTACACTTCCCCGGTAGCTTTTGGGGTAAGTGCTTCCACTTTGGCATCCAACATAGGCTGGTCATCTTTTTTCCACGAGATGGGGCATAATATCACCTTGAACAGTCCCGCTGAATATTATTATGGTGGTAAAATTGATGGTTGTGCCAATGCCATTTTTTCGGAAACAATGGCTCAGATATTTCAACACATCACGGGTTATTATGTGATCAATGAAAGTGCTCAATATGGACTTGATGCAGGCATTGCCAGTAATATCACAGATTCCATGGAGCAGTCTTTTCAAATACTGCGCTTTAATCGGGATATCTATCTGTATGGAAATGATGATCCTAATGATCCCTGGTTTGATTGTGAACCACTCCAGTATGAAAGCTGGAATGATCCGGGAACTACCTGGGATGAAACGCTCTATACCTTTATGACTCTTGCCTATGAATTCTTTGTGGTGGCTGATTCGCTGCAAGTGGAGTATCGCGTTGCCATAAAAAAAACTATGGAACTGCTGCAGCTTTTTGACTCTGAACTTCAGATTGCCTGGGGTGCCTCGGTCAATTCACCAGCAGCAGAAGAAGTACGTGCTACTCTGATGATAGCTGCATTTAGTTATGGATTTAGTGCTGATCTGCGGGAACATTTCACTGATTTGGCTTTTCCAATAAATGATGAACTGTTTACTCAGCTTACTGGGAGAGTTACTGGTGGTATCACTCTTGATTTTCCTGCTTCTTTTGTTGTACAGGAAGATGATGACCAATACTGGGATATTTCAGGAAATTACTGGTCTCTGATGCCAGAAAGCCTGCAATGGCAATTCACAGCAGAAAATATAAATTGTTACATTGATAATGATTCACTGCTTGTTCAACCAGAGCCTGATTTTTCCGGCTATAATTATATTATTGTTCAAGCGAATAGTCCTGAATTGCAGTTTTCCTGCTCAGATACATTCCTGGTATATGTAGCTGCTGTACCCGACCCACCGTATATCGTTGGGCAGATTCCAGAATATGCTCTTAATGCTAATGAGCAGGTACAATTAGACTTGCTGGACTATTTTTCAGATCCAGATCTGATATATGGAGATCAGCTTTCTTTTACGATTGATGCCCAAAATGCAGAATACAGTCAGGAAGATAATATACTTAGTATTATTCCTCCGGCAATATGTTATGGTTTCGATCAGATAACTGTTACTGCTACAGATATTTCTCAAAACACGATCTCACAAAGCTTCATTGTGAATTACATTAGTGATGAGTTTGATAATTTCAATTTTTATGATGTTATTATTGGTAATGGACTTCAATTACAAATCAATATTGATTATATAATTCCAGAAGAAAACCAGGTTTTCATCAATGGCTGGGTGCATGGCTCTCCTGACTCTCTTACCTGGGATTGGGGTGATGATACGCAGCAGACAGCATTTTTCCCCTGCTACCACACATATCAAAACCTTGATACTAATTACCTGATCCAGGTTACTGCTCATTATTCCAATGGCTTCAATAATAATCAGCCACTCACAAGCAGTTTGGTAGTTATAAATGAAGCCTTCAATGAAAATATCGGTATTAATGACCCATTTGTGCAGGTTACTATCCCGGATCATGCTATCCAGTTTGGCAGTCGTATGCCAGAATACGGTTCAGGTGAAACGCTTTCATTTTTTGAGGATAATACATTCACAAATATGACCCGTTCCCAGATAGAATCCGTGCTCACTACTTCTGCCTATATCCAGTATGATCTCTGTAACAATGATGTCTATGCCCCGGATGGCAGTTTCCATCAGGTTGTGATGAAGGATGCTGGTGCTATGGGGCTATACAGTCTTTGGTATCTTGATCCGGTGTGTTTTGGTGCAAATGATGCCTCGCTGGGTGTAAATATCCAATGGTCTTCCTTATGTCATGAGATGGGACATAATTTCACGCTTAACTTTCCGGCTGATTACTATTACGGCGGTAAAATAGATGGACCGGCAAATTGCCTTTATTCTGAGATTATGGCACAAATATTTCAGCATGTGACGATTGCGGTGCTGCTTAATAATTATGAATTTTATAATATTCCTTTTGAGATTGCTCTCAATATTCAGCAAAGTGGTGAAGCGTCAGCCTCGCTGCTTCGAAGAATGTATGACTGGTATTGCGATGGCATTTATGATCCTGACACTAATTCCTGGCTTCTGAATCCTCTCACCTTTGAAACCTGGAATGATCCCTTCACAGCGAATGATGAAACGCTATACACCTTTATGTCTGCTGCTTATGTCTTTATGGAACAGACAGAATTGAATGATATGGGTTACCGTATTCCGCTCCAGAGAATGATGCGTCTTCTGGCTACTTTTGATCAGGAAATGGCAGATTCATTTGCTCAGAACGAAGATTCCCCTCAGGCGGACAGTTTCCGGGCTACTCTAATGACGGCTGCTATCTCTTATGCCTTTGACCTTGATCTCAGACAACGTTTCCGCGAGCTAAATTACCCGGTTTCGGATATTATCTATCAGCAATTGCTCGATAGAGTGCAGCCCTATATATATTTACCTCAAACAATTTCATTGGCTGCCTCAGAGACCATTACTTTCCCAATCTCAGAATTTTCCGGTAATCTTCCCCGGCAATTCTCGATTATTGCTGAAGAATGTGAGCACTTCTCTATTCAGACCCTGGCAGATAGCCTGATCACTATCACTGCTCCAGGAAACTGGCTCGGTTCAGAATACTGCACAATAGAAATTATGGCAAACAACACTATAATAGCTAATGATCAAGTGTTGTTGATAGCAAATGGACTGGGTTTTGGGCCTGACTGGCTGGTTGTAGATTATCCGGATTCTACTTTCATTTATACCTCAGCCACATTAGATGAAATCACAATATCAGAAGATGCGATACTTGCGGCGTTTGCTGGTTCAGAATGTCGTGCTGTCCAGATAATAAATGATTCCCTGATTATACTCATTGTGCATTTAGCAGAGGACACCAGTCTTGATTTCCAGCTTTATGATAATGCCACTCAGAATACCTATCAGCTCAATTCCCAAATATCTGTTGCTCCAGGAGAGATTATTGGTTCATCAGAAAATCCTTATATAATCGCTTTTTCCTCAAACCTGGCTCCAGTAATTAATTTGCCAGACTCCATTTCTTTTTATGAAGACCAGACTTATCTGAGGAACATTTTACCAGAGATTTATGACCCTGATAATGATGAATTAATAGTGGAAATCACTTCCACTGACTATTTACTGGCGACTATATACAACTGGGATTTATCCATAATACCTGTTGAACAGTGGAATGGGGAAGATTCTCTTCTGATTTCCGTAAATGATTCCCAGGGAAGATTAGTTACTTCCCAGTTTCTTAATGTATGTGTTATCCCGGTGAATGATTCACCCTATCTAAATTGTGATTATGATTTCACCTTTATCAATGATGACTCGCTTACAATAGATTTCTCTCTATTTATCTATGACGTAGAAAATGATGCTGTCTCACTGCAATTAACTCATAATAACTCCATAATAATTGATAACAATTTTCCGATTATCACTTTCTCTGCTGCTGCTGGTTATTCTGGATCGGAAGAAATCGTGGTTCACGCCTTTGATGGTTATTCACAGCCAGCCACTCAGGTGATAGAAGTCACTGCCCTCGCTCGGGTTTATGGAGATATTGACCTCAATGAGATGATCGAGTCCCTTGATGCTGCTCTAATTCTGCAATATCATGTTTCACTCGATCCTGCACCTTTTGCTCCCTTACCCTGGAATGACTGGAGAATAACCCTCGCTGATGTGGATGGCAATCAACAGATTGAGGCGTATGATGCCTCACTCATCTTGCAATTTTTTGTAGGTATTATAAATCAATTCCCAGTTCAACAAACCAGGCAGACAAATATCATCCACATATCAACATCCCCTACTCCTAACCCAAAAAAATGATCAAAATAAAATAACTCTCCCTAACCTGTCTCTCTGAATCATTATCCCTAAATCATTACACTAAAATTTTCCCAGTTCCATGCTTTCACCATGTTTACTGCGTTTACAATGTTCACATCGTTCACAAAATCCCCCACTCATCTTTCATCTTGCAGCAATTGACCAGTAAAGCACTCACCGGACTGACGACGGGATAACATTTAAATGTTATCCCGTCGTCTGTCCGGTAATATAAAGACTTCTCTATAGGTGGAGTAAGTATTTGGGTAAGGTTTTCTGCTATGATAAGCATCCGAGATGCTTTCTTTTTAACCAGATTATAAGACTTATTTAATAAGACACTTAACTATTACCTAAATTGTTCAACATGTAATCCATTGCCAAGCTGCAGGACCATTCAAAGATTTTGTTGGAAAAATTGAGCAAAAAAAAGCTCAGCCTCTTTCAGAGGCTGAGCATATTATTAGAAGCTGATTACTTCATCAGTATCATTTTCTTTGTGCTTGTATAGCGTCCGAACTTCATTTTGTAGAAATAAACTCCAGAAGCTTGACCATCAGCATTCCACTGAAGTGTGTATGCTCCAGGGTCCTTCTGCTCGTTCAACAGAGTAGTTACTAACTGACCCTTAACGTTATAGACCTGGATGAGAACATAACCCGCTTCAGCAACATCGTAAGCGATTGTTGTAATTGGATTGAAGGGGTTCGGATAATTGCTCTTAAGAGATGTAACTGCAGGTATAGGTGCAGGTTCAGAAGTAAGGTCTAATCTCTCAGTAGCGTTATTAATTACCATGTTAATAGTTACTTCATCAGCACTGACAGGAATTCTCAGGAATTCACCAATGAGAACTTCTGCCGAGGCAAGAGCTAACTTATTACCGTTAAGGAAACAAAGAATATTAGTTTCAGGAGTTCCGATCGTGGATGATATTTCAGCTTCAAAGCCATAAAGATCACCGGTAGCAGTGAAGACAAGTTCATTATCAACGAAGGTAATTTCCACACCAGCTTCCGGAGTCTGATGACGAACCATTTCTTCAACCGGGAAGATGTCTATATAGCCAGCAACGTATTGAAGAATAAGAGATGCGTCATAGGCGCCAATGAAATCATTACCATCTACATTTGCTCTTGATATTGTTTCTTCATCCCAGGGCAGAGGGACAGCATCGGGTTCCAGATACACTACATACTGCAAAACATTGGAAGCGTCATAGGCTTCGACAAAACCATTTGCATCTACGTCGCCATAAAATACGTCACCTGAAACATAGAAGCCGAAAATACCTTCGGAATAATAAGCTTCATCATCCCAGGAAATTAGCAGGTTGCCATTATTATCTTCCACAACTCCAGCGATTCCGCCGTCATTGTAAGTATCCCAGCAATATACTTCATAATATCCCGGTTCCAGATTTATCCAATGATTTCTGGTTTGATATTCGCTGGCAAAAGTCTGGTCAGTAGCCCAGAACCAGCCTTGTTCTTCCGGCATCAAGAGATTATAGCTGGCTTCAGTTTCCCAGGAATCAACCGTCAGTGCCAGGTGTGTATTCCAGTTAGTAAAGGGTTCCATAGGCAGATCAATATAATTTGTTCCTTCTACGATAGTGATCTGTGTCTCGTAATCCAGATACAGGGTAGCTGAGCAATAAACATCGTAAGTGGTTATTGCCAGGTCGTTGAACTGGAAAATACCTTCAGCGTCAGTAGTAGTATATAGCCTGGATGATTCTCGCGCTTCCGCTAAATAGATTTCAACAACTGCTCCTTCTATTGGGTCAAGACTGACAGAGTTATAAACATAACCTTCCAGGTTTCCGTTTTGCAGAGATATGTCACCGGTAATTTCAATTTCATAGTAGCCGGGATCATCGCCTCCAGGATAGATTTTGGCATAATAAAATCCAGGATCTAGTGATTCAAAATCTATCCGGCTCTGTTCAGCTCCCTGCCAGTTATCATTATAAGCCATATAATTATCGTCACCACAATATTCCCAGATCTCAAGTGCTGTATCGAAAAGAGAATTCAGGAGTGATACTGTCACGTCAGTGTATGTGTTATCAAGATAGAATTTATACCATATTTCCTGAGTATCGGCGCATTCTCCGGTTTTTGGTGGATCATTAATATCGAGATATTCTATAGGATTAGAGCAAGAACATCCGGAAATTTCAGGGACAACAATGTCAAATTCAAGTTCGCTGCCACTTATATACTCTTCATGGACAACGATTCCCGCAGCGGTATTAACAGTGCACCCCCAACCTCCGTCTCCGAAACTATCATGGAGAAGGAATGTCCAGGTGCCAGGCTCCAGATATAGGAAATAGCGAACCGATTCTTCCGAGCTAAAGGTTTGGTCTGCGCCGAAATAAAAGCTACCCGAATCGGCATTTTGTATATTCCAGGAAGCTTCATAGTAATATTGGTCCAGGACAAAATAGGCATTATAGTTGCAGCCTACAGCTTTTTGCAGTAGAAATTCTGAAGGTTCATTAGTACCTCCAATGATACTGACGACGTCAAACAGGTCGTAATGCATCAATTTTCTAATTCTAAGGTAGTAAACATTGACATCTGTAAAAAGAAATTCAAAATAGCCTTCCTCATTGGTATATTCGGTATAGGTTTCTCTGGTGATATCTTCTTCATCATCTCGGGAGAATGAGTTTGTTGATAGGATGATCTGGGCATTAAAGACAGGTTCACCGGTATTGGCATTGTAAACGTGTCCTGACCAATCACCTAAAGGACGGTTATCCCTGGCTGGATCATCAGCAAAAATGGGTAAAAGTATTAGGAAAAAGAGAAATATTAAAATAGTCTTTTTCATATTTAACCTCATAATAATTAGAAAAGTTAATAAAAAACGATAAATCTATTCAGTAGTATCTTATATTGCTGTTAGAGTTATCGTATTAAAAAAAAAAGAGAAAATGCTCAGCCCCATTGCTGGGGCTGAGCGTATTATTAGAAGCTGATTACTTCATTAGTATCATCTTCTTAGTGCTTGTATAGCGACCGAACTTCATTTTGTAGAAGTAAACGCCAGAAGCTTGACCATCAGCATTCCACTGAAGTGTGTATGCGCCAGGATCCTTCTGTTCGTTCAACAGAGTAGTTACTAACTGACCCTTAACGTTGTAAACCTGGATGAGAACATTACCAGCTTCAGCAACATCATAAGCGATTGTTGTAAATGGGTTGAAGGGGTTCGGATAATTGCTCTTAAGAGATGTAACTGCTGGAGCAGAAGTAAGGTCTAATCTCTCAGTGGCGTTATTAATTACCATGTCGATAGTTACTTCATCAGCACTGACGGGAATTCTCAGGAATTCACCCGTGATGACATCAGCAGAAGCCAGAGCGATCTTATTGCCATTAACGGCATAGAGCACTTCAGTTTCTAGTGTGCCAAATTCTGATGAAATCGTAGCTTCAAAGCTATAAAGTTCACCATTAGCAGTGAAGATAAGTTCGTTATCAATGAGTTCTACATTAACTAAAGCATTAGGAGCATCAGAACGAACCAATTCTTCTACTGGGAAGATATCGATGTATCCTACAACGTATTGCAGAATGAGTGAACCATCATAGGCATTAACCCAGAAATTGCCATCAACATCAGCAATAGCTATAGTTTCATCACTCCATGGGAGTGGAGCACCATCAGGATCAAGACCTACAACGTATTGCAGAACATTAGATGTGTCAAATGCTTCTACTGCTCCATTATCATCAACGTCACCATACATCATGCCACCGCCGACTTCAAAATCAAACCAGGCTTCCGAATAAGCATAGGTTACCCAGGAAGTAAGTTCCTGCATTAAGTGGATTACATTTCCGCTGATACCACCATCTCCGTATGAATCGTAGCAAACTACAGAATACATTCCCGGATCAAGGATAAGAGCTTCAGTCTGCATTTCATATGCAGCAGCAAATGTTAAGTCTTCAGCATAAAGGAAGTCTTCTAATTGATAATCATATACATTCCAGCTTGCTTCAATTGCCCAGTAATCAACATCTACATTAATAAATACATCTTCAGGTGGAATATATTCAGCTACTTCCACATTCAGAGCATAATTGAAGCCATCAGGATAGCCAGTATATCCAGGAGTGGAGACAATAATTCCAAAATCACCAGCAGGTATCTGGATTGTACCCATTTCATAAGAGCAGTAGCCTGTTTCATTATAGAAACCATATACAGCCAGACCGTCGCAGTTTCCACTGGTAAGCCATAAAGCTGCGTCACCAAAGTCACAATCTACGGTTACCGTTACTTCATAAAATTCAAATTCGTCACCAGTATTAGAGAGATACCAGTCCATATCACGAGATTCACCACCAGTAGCAGTGATATAGTTATTCAGCATTCCGCATACTGTTTCACCAGGTACAATTGAACTAAAGAGTGGCTCTACCATGTTACATCCACCATTGGTAACATCTTCACCACCTTCAAGGATCATATCTTCACCTTCAGGTGTTCCAACGCATTCCAGAGCCTGACAGGCATCTTCCCAGTTAACTTCGATATCCCACATTCCAGTTTCTGTACCATAAGCATCTACAACAATCCAGTACATGCCGGCAGCAAGAGTCATATCATAAAGAGCACTCTGTGATACACGGCTGTTTTCCTTATTTGGGATTATCGGACGAGCCCAATCGATCAGTTCATTACCGCCAGAGCGAGCATAATAGTCATCATTATAATACAGATAGTTATCAGCTCCAGGAATTACATCAGAAGCGTAGATAGCTAACTTAGTGTCAAAATCACTGCCAAGCAGTGAAACATCTACCAGAGCATCCATAGGAACAGTAAGTGCATAAACTATATCAGCATTATCGCCACCATAACCTGGCATTACATAGTCATCATTATAAACTGATTGATCTCCGAAATCATTGAAGTAATTAAATTCATCAAAGACTACTGGTATAGCATTATCTATGATATCACCATCAGGCAGTCCAGCATTAACACCAGTAATATTCAGAATGTAATCTCCAAAATTAGTGCTGTAACCATAAACTTTGGCATAATAGTTTCCAGCTTCCAGATTATCAAACACTATCTGGCTCTGAGCTACTCTTGATTGCGTTTTATCGATATTTTCCTGATTGATCATGCTTCCACGTCCAGACCAGTCATCATTATAAGCTATATATGTATCATCACCGCAATCTGCCCATACTTCCAGGATGGTGTCAAAATCAGAACCTAAGAGAGAGACGACTACGTCCAGATATTCATTATCAAGATAGAATTCATACCACACGCCATCATAAGCTTCTACAGTAGCCCCTACTTGAGCAGGATCATTGATGTTATAATACGGGATAGCTGTTTCGCAGGCTTCTCCCGGATCCGGTGTCCATTCATACCATTCCAGATTTAAGGTGTATTCAAAATCATTAGGAGTGGGCCAGTTAGATACGATCACATAATATGTGCCAGCATCAATAGCAATGCCGTCAAAAGTAATGGATTGACCTGCTCCACCATTATAAATTGTATTATATTCACCATCTGGGCAACCGTCAAGAATGAATAATCCAGGATAACCATAGCCGACAGTCGCTAAACTTCCCTGCAGGAATCCGCCATCAACATCAATAGTTATTTCATAAACAATGTCTATTCCATTCATATAGGAACTACCTGGATAGCTGTAGTCATCCATAAAGCCATCTGAAGTACCAGCAAGATCTACTACTGGCAAAGTAAGTGGAATTGGGTCTCCACAGAGGTCACCCTGAAGTGGAACCCATGGTTCTGCAAATGTGAGTGGTATTCCAACTGCTTCTGAAGGAGTACCATCTGCACCCAGAACAGTACCTGTATAGGTGTAATCACCTAAAAGGTAATCTCCACTCACGCGGAGATTCAGTTCACCAGCGCCGATCTGATATTGCAGACCGTCAACCAGCATATAGTCTGTGCCGTCATATGCAATATACATGATAGGAGCATTACCATTGATAATTTCCCACATTACTGCCTGCCAGCTTGCTGCGCCTTCAATTACGCCTTTTGCTGCCCAATAGTCAAACCAGCCTTCTGGATAGGTATTAACGAAGAATTCATTTAATTCATCTGCCATAAGTGGCAAAGTTGTGGTCATATCACTCAGGTTAAGATAAGTGTAATCATACACAGGATCTACTATTACTACATCATCTTCCACTGGTAACCAGGTTGCCAAATCAATAGAAGATACCAGTGAGTAACCTGTTATTGCTGGTGTACTATTAGGCACAACTTCAGGTCCCATTACATCATCTAAATATAAGTAATACATATAAGGACTATAATAATGAATTGCTACATATTTTGTTCCTATTGGTAAATCAGTTTTACTATATTGCTGCCAATCTACTGTAGCATCACTAATTTCATCACTCCAGGTAAAATCTGTAGTTACATCTGTTCCTGTTGATGACCAGCCAACTGTAAAATATTCACTTCCATAACTATATCTTTTATACTGAAAAGATATTGTCTGATCTCCGTCTGTTGTGATCAATTCCGGAGTAACGAGGTACGTATCATAGCTTGCGCAACTTGAATAAGATGAGAATCTTGCAGAATACTCACCGCTGTAGAATTGGTCACCGCTTTGAGTAATATCATTTGTTGGTGAGCAATCTCCTTGAACAATAGTCCAATCAACTGGAGGCCAAGTTTCAAATCCTTCGTTAAGATCTGCTGCGAATACAGTACTTGCTGCAAACAGCGAGATCGATAAAATCAAAAGAATTTTTTTCATTTTTTTATTCATCTTTTTCCCCTGTTCCGCTTCTTGCGGACTTTTTGTATTCCGAATTTTTCGGAAGAGAGTTCGTTTGATTATCAATTTCTTTTTCAGTTTTCGATAGATATTTTTCATTCTTTTTCTCGATATTTTCCTCAAATTTAAATATCTGATTCATTAATAACCATCCATATTTTCACCATCTTTTTAAATTTAGAGCAACTACACCAATATACTGTCCCTCATTGATTATCAAATTTGCTACATCTTAATAAATAGGTCAATTTTTTTTTTTTATAAATTGTATATAAGGTAGGAAAAAATATTTAACTGGTTTCTTAATTGAATAATCTTCCTAACCTGTTATAAATTTCCAAAATTATTAACTGCTGATTAACATTGCCTTTAAGCTTCTTCTGGCAATCTTCCAGAAAGCGGATCAGATCCAGGATTTTATCATCTATTTGAGGATATTTGTGGTACATGGCTTCCAGCATATTTGTCCTGTCGATATTGACAATGAATTCCGGATTGTGTTCAAAGAACGCCAGGTCAGCAAGTGCGATCTGCAAATGGATGATCAGATTTGCTGTCCATTCAGGAGGATTACCCTTAATTTTACTCAGAAATTCATAAAATCCCAGATCATCCTGACTGGTTATAAGTTCTTTTAATTTATTAGCTGTTTCCCTGATCTCAGTATCACCCTCTTCCATCAATTGCAAAGCTCTTTCCAGATTACCATTTGCAATTCTTGCCAGGAGGCGTGCCCTGCTTGCTTCGATTCCCTGCACTTCCAGCAGCTCCCTCTGTATATCATCAACGGAAAGTTGATTAAATGGTATCTTCTGGCAACGGGATAATATCGTGGGTAATAAGAAATCCGGGCGATTGCTTGTCAGCAGAATTATAGTATCTTCGGGTGGTTCTTCCAGCGTTTTCAAAAAGGCGTTGGCTGTATTATTATTCATCAGATCTGCACTTTCCACCAGGCAGATCTTATACTTCGCTTCATGAGCACTCAAGCTTATTTTATGGATCAGCATCCTGATGGCATCTATCCTGATCTCAACCTTCTGACTGAAAGTATAGCTTCTCCAGGGATATTTACTGCGCAATTGGATATATTCCTCATATTCTTTACCCAGCCTTTCATCCTTATAGGAGCCATCATAATTAAATTTAAGATTTGGTGTGGGAAAAATATAAACAAAATCCGGATGACTGAAAGAAAGAAATTTACGACAGGAATTACATACACCGCAGGGCTTATCTTCATTTTCACAGTTTAAAGCCATACCAAAATAAAGGGCAGCTGTAAATTTGCCAATACCATTTCCACCATAAAAAAGATAACTGCCACCTGCTTTATGATTCATAATAGCAGTTTGCAATATCCCTAGGGCTCTATCCTGGTCGTGGATCTTAGTAAATAAGCTCATTATTTAAAATAGTCACTTAAGTTGCTTTCACTGAATTCTGAAGCCAGGAAATCCATGAATATCTCGTCATATTTCCTGCCCATGATGATTCTTGCTTCCCGATGTCTGCCAATTTCTTTGAAACCCGCTTTTTTGTAACATTTATAAGCTCTTTCATTATATGCAAAAACCTTGAGATATATATTATTGAGATTCAGGATATTAAAACCATAATCAAGCAAAAGTTTTACTACTTCGGTGCCATATCCCTGGTTCCAGCAGCTTTTGTCACCTATCATGATACCCAGCTCTGCTTTGCGGTCACTGTGATCCAGATCAAATAAACTGCAGCTCCCGATCAATTGTTCCCCATTATTTAAAACAATACTGAATATCTGAGAATTGTTTTTTACCATATCGCTCAAAATAGCTTCTTCACGTTCTTTGGTCATTTGGCGGTCAAACATCGTCAGGTTCAGGGCAATTTCTGCATCAGCAAACCAGCGGCAGAATTTGTCCGAGTCTTCAATCCGCACAGGTGCCAGAAATAATCGTTCCCCAATCAGTTTTCTGTAATATCCCATAACTAATTACCTTAAAATGGGCTTACAGAACATTATGATCTGAAAGCCCATTGATTATTATTTTCTTTTCTGAATTCTTGACCATTCGTCACGTAAACCCACTGTTCGGTTGAATATCGGTCTACCTGGTCTGCTTTCTACTCTATCTACACAATAATATCCAATTCTCTCAAACTGCACCCTACTTTCTGGCTTAAGTTCTTTTAAAGCTGGTTCAAGTTTGCAGTTCGTGAGTATTTTACGGGAATCTGCATTGATCAATTCCATAAAATCAAGCTCAGATTCGGCAGGATTGGAAATGGTAAGCAGATTATCAAAATGACGCACTTCTACATCTATTGCCTGAGCGGAACTCACCCAATGCAAAGTGGCTTTCACTTTTCTGCCATCAGGAGAATTTCCACCACTGCTGGCTGGATCATAGGTGCAATGTATTTCCAGTATCTCACCGGTTTCTGATTTTACTATGCTTTCGCATTTGATAAAATAGGCATAACGCAATCTTACTTCCCTGCCTGGTGCCAGACGATAGAACTTTTTGGGTGCATCTTCCATAAAATCACTTCTTTCGATGTATAGTTCCCGGCTGAAAGGCACTTCACGAGTTCCATCATCAGGATTCTCAGGGTTATTTATGGCTGTGAAATATTCCACTTTATCCTCAGGGTAATTATCAATGATCACTTTTACCGGATCAAGCACTGCCATATAGCGCAAAGCTCGTTTAT
>Ga0075120_10000552_pt1 | contig 30873 bp, 28 predicted proteins | sample AntAceMetag02UKL_FD_69792 | JGI IMG/M metagenome (GOLD analysis project Ga0075120, IMG submission 69792) | Saline lake microbial communities from Ace Lake, Antarctica - Antarctic Ace Lake Metagenome 02UKL | ecosystem: Environmental > Aquatic > Non-marine Saline and Alkaline > Saline | place...
CAAAGAGCTTTGACTATTCCATTACTGGAGATAGTCATCTTTTTCACTTCCGGCTGAACAGAAAATTAACCGGACTGGACTTTCACCAGCTAGAGGTACACCACTTCGTGACGCACCTGACCACACAGACAAAAGATAATAATGTAAATTAAGCAAAGTAAAATATATAAAATTGTCCGTGGTTAAAAGGCTCATATTATATGTAATCACACCATCTCACCTTCATTTTTTCCTTGTTCTATCAAGCTCCGAGCAATAAAGGGGCAAGACCTAAGCAGGCTTGCCTTACTCGGACGTTGCCCTTTTATTGCCAGAAGAGTGCCAGATGCTGGCTTTGGAGTACATCGAGAATGTCGATGTGGCACTTTGGAGTACATTGAGAACGTCAATGTGTCGAGCCGGAGGGGAGAAAGGGATAGCAACGGATAATTTAAATTCCAGATCATTATTTTCAGGTTATTAGCCTATTTGTGTCTGTTATATTTATATCCGGTGGATATTTCATGCGGCTTTCACCGCACACAGTGACATTATCACTGTACTCCGAAAGTGGGTGATGGTTTTTAGGGGGTGGTATTTGTATAATTTTCTTACATACAAAAAGAAAGGGGATGATTCTTTTAATCTTCTAATTAATTAAATATCATTAAAAAGGAAGATATTTTTTGACATCTTTGATAGTTTGATAAATTGGACTAACAAAAATCAAAGGCGGTAATATGGAACTTAATAAGGTCCTTGATGAAAGAACAATTGCAGTCGGGAAGCAATTCAGCAGTAAGAAGGAAGTACTTCAAGCGATAGCCGATTTAGCCATAAATAGTCCAGCTCTCGGAGGATTCAGTTCAGAAGACATTTTCTGGGCATTAACCGAAAGGGAAGAGCTAAGCTCCACAGGATTTGGTAAAGGAATTGCGATTCCGCATTGCACACTTGATTGTAAAGAGTTTGTGATAGGGGCAATCACCATTCCTGAGGGAGTGGAATTTGATGCGATTGATAATAAACCCGTGAAAATAGTAGTTTATATCATTGCACCGGAGAATATGCGAAATATGCATATACGCTATTTGAGTGCACTTTCCGGTATGCTTAATAATGAACTTAATCAGACGAAAATAATCGCAGTAAAAGATCCTGCATCGCTTAAGGGTATCTTCCTGCGTCATACGGAATTGCCGGCATCAGAGGCTTCTGCTTCCGGCTGGAATCAATTTACCTTTATCCTTCAATCTGAAGAGATCATGGACGAAGTTCTGGGTATATTGACAGAAGTGGATGACACTAATATTGCCGTTACTGATGCCTATACTGCGGGGCATTTCTTATATTCCAAACCGCTTTTCAGCAGTCTTTGGGGCACACCGGTGGATAACTATTGTAAAGTAGTGATAGCTACCGTTCCCCGCAGGCTGGCTAATGAGATACTTAGGCGCAGTCACCACTTGATCAACAAGAAATTTCAGGAAGGGCTTCTGGTTACTATGCAGGAACTGCAGTACTATGCCGGCAATCTGAATTTAGGGTAAGAGATGACACATCCCATTTTACTGATCTTAGGGTTTATCATCCTGACGGGGTTTTACCTGGGCAGGAATATGCGCTTCATCAAGCTGCCCTCCATAATTGGCTATATGCTGCTTGGCGTGGTGCTGGGCTCATCTCTGCTTAATATACTGAGCGATGTGCTGCTTGATAATCTTGATTTTATCTCCAGTATTGCGCTTGGTTTTGTGGCGTTCAGTATTGGACTGGAATTAAAGATATCTCACCTGAGAAGGCTGGGCAAGGGGATTATCTACATCATCTTGATGGAATCATTCGGGGCATTTATCCTGGTGTTTGTCTCTCTGCAGCTACTCACTGGAGATACGGCACTCTCACTGCTCTTTGCTGCAATAGCCCCCGCCAGTGCTCCAGCAGGAACCGTGGCAGTTATCAGGGAATATAAAGCAAAGGGTGTACTCACAAAGGCTCTTTATGCCGTAGTGGGATTTGATGACGGATTAGGGATAGTGATATTTGGTTTTGCTTCCGCCTTTGCTCAAAGCATATTATCCAAAGAAGCGGGAAATGCTGATCCGGGTATAATGATCACCTTATTGCAACCCCTGAAAGAAGTGGCTTTGAGTATCCTTTGCGGGGGAGTTTTAGCCTTTTTGAGCAGTATCTTGATCCGCAGACTTAAGGTAAGCTCAGATGTGTTTATAGTCATCTTTGGGATAATCTTTTTGAGTTGCGGAATATGTGAAATACTCCATTTATCAGAAATCCTGACTATCATGGTCATGGGCATGATAATGGTAAATATGCAATCTGCTAATCTGGTGAATAAGATCCAGAATGAATTAGGTGTTGCGATGCCGCTGCTTTTTATACTTTTCTTTACCCTGGCTGGGGCAAACCTGCATATATCAGCAATTCCGGCATTAGGACTGTTAGGTCTGGTGTATATATTTGCCCGAAGCGCTGGTTTGATATTTGGCTCAAAACTGGGAGCAGCACTGGGGAAAGCACCCCCAGTGATCTCAAAATATATAGGAATGGGGATATTATCCCAGGCAGGAGTGGCCATAGGACTTTCTTTATTGATCAAGCAGAATTATGCTGGTCTGGGTGCAATAGTTGATCGTGCTCAAGGTCTCACTCATGGAGATATCATAGGAATAACCGTGATCACTACGGTTACTGCTACATCAATCGTCTTTGAGATTATAGGTCCTATTCTAACTAAGATCGCCCTGACAAAAGCCGGGGAGATAAAGGTAAATGAGCCTGAGAAGTGAGGGGGATATTGAGTTAAGATACTGTACTCAGTAGATTGACTTAAGATTGGGGAGTGGTATCTGTCGTTCTCAAGTCAATTCGATGGGTACATCGGCTTAACTCGATAACTTGATTGGGTAATGAGTTTAAGATGATTGCCTGAATAAAAGATATGAGGAAATAAATATGCGAAAGATCAATATTGCTGAAGAAGAAATAAGGATTGTGAAATTTATCCGCAGTCAGCTTAAGAAAGCCGGACTTGATCATTTGATAGTTGGTATCAGTGGGGGAATAGATTCTGCTGTAACGGCTGCCGTATGCGTGAAAGCAATTGGTAAAGATAAAGTGAAAGGCTTTCTGCTGCCCTATAAGCACAGTCATCCGGACAGCTTGGATCATGGAAAGCTGCTGGCTGAATACCTGAGAATTGAATGTCAGGAAATTGAAATATCACCAATGGTGGATATCTATTTTGATGAGTATTTTCCTGAGGCAGGATCACTCAGGCGTGGTAATAGAATGGCACGGGAGAGAATGTGTGTGCTTTATGATCAATCAGCGAGATTTGGTGGACTTGTGGCAGGGACCGGAAATAAATCTGAACTTCTTACGGGTTATATGACACAATATGGTGATGGGGCGTGTGCCTTTGAACCACTGGGGCATATATATAAAACTGAGGTTTATGAGCTGGCAATCCTGCTTAAGATACCTAAGGAACTAATTGATAAGGCGCCTACTGCTGACCTTTGGGACGGTCAAACAGACGAAAGTGAGATGGGATTGACCTATGCATTATTAGACGAATTATTATATAGATTATATGAAAGAGGTGAAACTGAGGCTGATATCCTGGCAGGTGGATATAAGCAGGAGGATATAAACCGTGTAAAAGAATTATATCATAAATCAGATTTTAAACGTAACCTGCCACCACAATTGGAGTTAATTAAGAAATGAGTATATTAAAAAATAGTAAGTGTCAGATATGCAAGGTGAGAAGGCAGCAGAGATTCTGCCTGCGTAAAGGCAAGGATATATGCTGGGAGTGCTGCAATAATATGCGGTACGACAGGCAGTGTCCCAAAGAGTGCCGGTATAGTGTAAAAGCCGGGGAAGGATTGCAGATCAGTAAAACAAATGCTGATTCGCTAACGGAATATAAAGGGCTGATCGAGAAGCTGATGGATTTGTGGATGCGCATGCCCCAGCAGGATTTAAATGGAAGTATCCCGGAAGAATTATCAAGGAGCCAGGAGGGGAGAAGTGAGTTAATAAATTACTTTAAGAAAACTAACCTAAGTAAATATATTAATTTAAGTTATATTAAGAGAATATTGGATTTGGAAGAACTTGAAATCGGGAAAGAAAAAGAAAGTAATGAGGATGTGGGAAAGAGATATCTGAGCTCAATACTTGCCGGAGATATGGAAGGCTCGCTTGCATTTCATGTGAATGGAGAAGAAATTAAAGCTGAGCCGGAATGGTTAGAAGATTATTTGAGCCAGCTCAAGGGAGATAAGATTCTTGGCAAGATGACAGATTTTAAGATCATTTCTTCCGCCTTGAGTGAAGATAGAAATATCGGATTAGGATTTTATGATATCAATGGGAAATATGATCTCTGCTTAAAGATTGTCAAAAGTACCGATTCCTGGAAAGTTGCCAGTAGATATAATGGCAAAATGGAGATAGTAAATGGAGAGAATGAAGCTCTGCGTCATATTGCGGTGCTGATATCAAAAAGTGAACTTTCTCAAGCTGTTGACCTGCTGGATAAATATATAGCGTTATATCCGGATTCCTCTGACCTGTATTATTACCAGGGTGTGATCTCTGCCATGAAAGGCAAAAATAAGCAGGCAAAGAAGTCATTTCTCTGCTCTATCAGGCTCGATCCCGGATTTAGTGAAGCATTATATAATTATGGATTGCAATTGCATCTAGAAGGGGATATCCAGGGGGCAGCAGATTATTATAAGCGGGTATTGGCAATTGAACCGGAGGAAGTGAAATCACTAAATAATCTGGCAGCAATATATATCGATTTGCAGGAATATCAGTCAGCAGAAGAATATATAAACCGCTGTAAATTAGTGGACCCTGATTATGAGCCATTACTGGCAAATATTAAGCGGTTAAATGAAAATAAATAGTTGATATATCTTAAAAACTATTATTTTATATACGGAAATCGAAGGAGGTTAAAATGAAAGATTTTGGAAAGAAACTGATGAATGTAACCTTTGCAATTGTGATGTTAGGAATTGGAATAAAAGTGATGATACATTTCTTAGGTAAAATGGAATGCTGCGAAGAAGAAGCTGAACATCGGGAACCATATCAACCGGAGGAATAAGAGAAGCTGAATGGGGACAAATCTGACATTGATGCAGAGAGCAATTGAAATTGCTGAGGCCGGTAGAGGCAAGACTTCACCTAATCCCTTTGTGGGCTGTGTGATAGTGAAAGATGGTGAGATCGTAGGTAAGGGAGTTACGCAGAAATGCGGATCTGATCATGCTGAGATCCAGGCCCTTAAAAGTGCTGAAGCTAAAAGCTGGGGTGCTGAGATGTATGTCACCCTGGAACCCTGCTGTTTTCAGGGTCGCACGCCAGCCTGCACAAAGGCGATCATTAAGGCTGGGATAAGCAAGGTTTATATCGGAATAAAAGACCCGAATTCCCGGGTTAACGGTAAGGGTATTGAGCAATTAAAGGCTGCGGGTATTGAAGTGGAAGAGGGTTTAAACTCCGCCGAGATCGAAACCCAGCTGGAATATTATCTTACTAATATGAAGAAACAGAGACCTTTTGTAATACTAAAAACTGCAATGACCCTGGATGGCTACACCGCCGGAGAAGATAGCAGCTCCAAATGGATAAGCGGAGAGCAATCACGCAGAATAGTGCATGATCTCCGTAGCGAAGTGGATGCCATTATTACTGGAATAGGCACCGTGATCAAGGATGATCCTGAGCTTAATAACCGGAATGAGATAAAATGCAAACAACCGGTTAGAGTGGTTTTAGATAATAATTTGCGGATACCTTTGGATAGAAAATTAGTTAAAAGCTCATTACAGCAGAGCACGATAGTTTTCTGTAATAAAAATGCTGATGAGAGTAAGGCTATAAAGCTTGAGGAAATGGGCGTGGAAGTAATTAAGCAACCGGTAGAAAGATTGGATGCGGTAGAAGTTCTGGCGGAATTATATGCCCGTGAAATCAGTGTGGTAATGCTGGAAGCTGGTGAAACACTTTCCAGCAACTTTGAGAGACAGGGGTTAATAGATAAGTATTATTTCTTCATTGCCCCGCAAATACTCGGTAACGGCAAGAAAATATTTTCACTAACTGAGCACAAGGGAATGACCCAGAGACATCTTCTGCGATATCAGTCAGTGAGCAGGATTGGTGATGATATTTTGATAATCGCCTATCCCAAAAGATAAAAAACTTTACTGAATAAACTAATCAGAAATTATTACTTCGACTGGTGGAGGTAAGATGAGTACATATGTTTCTGAGACAGCCCGGATTGGAGAAAATACCAGTCTGGGAATAAATGTGATCATTCTTGATGAAGTGATCATAGGAGCTGATTGCGAAATAGGTCACAATGTGGTAATCCATCCCGGAACCCAAATAGGGGATGGGGTGAGGATCGATGATAATAGCGTGATCGGTAAAAAGCCATTACGTTCACCCCGCAGTATATTCAAGAGCAGGGAAGAATTTGAACCGGCAAAGATAGGTGATGGGTGCCTAGTGGGAGCTCATGTGACGATCTATTGTGCGGTGAAGATGGGTAATAAGAACCTGGTGGCTGATCTGGCTACTGTACGTGAAGATGTGGAGATAGGCGATTATAATATCATCGGGCGGAATGTGACAATTGAGAATTTTTGTAAAATCGGCAGCAGGAACAAACTGGAAACAAATGCGTATATCACAGCATATTCAGAATTAGGTAATTATTGCTTCATAGCACCTTGCGTGGCTACAAGTAATGATAACTATATGGGAAGAGATAAAGAAAGATTTAATCACTTTAAAGGTGTTACAATAAAAGATGGGGGTAGAATTGGGGCTAATGCTACAATATTACCAGGAAAAGTAATAGAAAAGAATGGGACAGTAGCAGCAGGAAGCGTGGTTACAAAAGATGTGAAAGAAGCAGAGATAGTCCTTGGTAATCCTGCCCGGAAACATCGTGAAGTACCGGCTAAGCAATTATTTGAGAACAATTTAGACAAGAGGAAGGATTAAAGATGCATTCACTGGTGATAATTCCGACCTATAATGAAATTGAAAATATCTATGAGATCATACCTGCCGTGCTGCAGCAGGATGAACGGCTTGAGCTTCTGATAGTTGATGATAATTCTCCTGATGGCACAGCTGCAGCAGTAGAGGAAATCCAAAAGCATGAAAAGAGAGTACATCTTATCAAACGTGCAGGAAAAATGGGTTTAGGCAGTGCCTATCTTACTGGGTTTAAATTTGGATTGGATATGGGTTATGAATATATTTTTGAGATGGATGCAGATTTTTCTCATGACCCCGTGATGCTGCCGGTACTCTTGAACACAGCAGAGAATTATGACTTAGTGATCGGTTCCCGTTATGTGAAAGGGATAAACGTGGTGAACTGGCCACTTTCAAGACTGATCTTAAGCTGGGGTGCCTCGATGTATGTGCGCATCATCACAGGAATGAAGGTGAAAGATCCTACGGGAGGGTTTAAGTGTTTTCACCGCAGAGTATTAGAGAGTATAAATTTTGATGAGATATTATCAGATGGATATTCATTTCAGGTAGAGATGAATTATCGCACCTGGTGTATGAATTATAGAATAGTGGAAGTCCCAATAGTCTTTACAGACCGCAGAGAGGGGCAATCCAAGATGTCAAAGAAGATAATCAGAGAAGCAATATTCGTGGTTTGGAAATTAAGAATTATGCGTCTCTTAAGAAAATTTTGAGGTAAATCATCGAACTAACAGAACCGATCAGAATAATTAAAAAAGTTTATCAGGGCTATGGACTGGCAGATAATGACGGTCGCAAGATATTTGTTACAGGAGGAGTTCCTGGAGACCTGGTAACAGCTCGTATCACCCATAAAAAGAAAGATGTATTCTTTGCTGAAGTAGAAAAGATAATAGAGAAATCAGAAGCGCGCTGCTCCGCAGGCTGTAATGCCTTTGGCAGATGTGGCGGATGTGACTGGCTAAATATTATCAGGGAAAAGCAATTAGAATATAAAGAAGCGATCATCAGCGAGATATTTTATAAAACGGAAACCGGGAATCGTCATCCTATAGGTTTCAGTTTGCAGGATAAGCATTACCGCAATAAATGCTTTTACCCCGTGAAAGCGTTGAATGGTAAGATTATCTTTGGGATGTATGCCCGGTATAGTCACAAGATAGTTGAGCATAATACCTGTTTGATCGAGCCTATGATCTTTGATGATATTGCAGCAACTATTTGTGAACATTTCATGGTAACTAAGACAACGATTTACGATGAAGTGACAGGAAAGGGAGATATCAGGCATATAGGTTTTAGACAGGAACCTAAAACCGGTGATATTCAGGTAATTATTGTGAGTAGGAAAAGCAGAATGCCCTTCACCAATCAACTTGTAAGGGTACTCACGGATAATTTTCCCCAGATCAAGGCAATTATTCAGAATATTAATCAAGCAATGGGCAATGTGATATTAGGTAGAGATGAAAAAGTGCTTTTCGGCGATGAATATATGCGCATGCTGGTAATGGGAAAAGAATTCAAAGTCGCTTACAATTCATTCTTTCAGGTGAATATTGAAGTGATGGAGAAAATGATTGAATTCTCCCAGAAATTCATACCATCTGAAGGTGCTATCCTGGATGCATATTGCGGTACGGGAGTATTGGGGATCTGTCTGGCAAAACCTGACCAAAAGCTGATCGGAATTGATAATTCTGCATCAGCAATAGCAAGTGCAGAAAGCAATGCTGAGGCAAATGGGCTTACTAATTATAAATATTCCTGCGGTGATGCTCTGGCATTATTACCTGAAATCCTGGGATCTGAGAAGATAAATACAGTGATCTTTGATCCACCACGCAAGGGACTGACTAAAGAGATCATTGAACACGTTACTGGGCATAAGATACCATTTATTGTATATATAAGTTGCAATCCATCTACTCAACTTAGAGATATTAGACAGTTTTTTGCTGCCGGATACCAGATATCTGAGATGCAGCCCTTTGATATGTTCCCGCAAACCTGGCATATAGAGAATGTGGTGATACTTGAACTAAAATGAAAGAAATTGCCCTGATATTCAGCTTGTTATTACTGTTTTGCTCCTGTGATATAAGTACTCCGGAAGAAGCGAGTGTGGGAGAGATAGAAAATGCATTTCAGGCAATTGAGTTGGGCTTTAATTTAGATCATATTGAGGAGATAATGCAGTACTACGATCAGGATTATCTACATAACGGTGATGATATTGATGATGTGCTTCTGGATTGGGAAATCAGATTAAATGATTTTCAGGAAATGGAGATTTCTGAGATTAATATCGAGCTTGATGGTGATAGAGCAACGGTAAGCTTTATCCGGAAATTCCTTAATAATGGTGAAACAGAGCAGGAATATACAGAACCAGATGATAATGGAGATATCTCTTACTGGGAACTTAGGGTTAATGATTGGAAAATAGCTGGTAATGGGCACCAGTAGAAAAGCAAAACAATCTGAAGTGCTTATTTTTTCTTATTAACTTCCAGATACCAGAGACAGGTTTCGCGTAAGACCTCTTCTATAGAATGATTTTGAATATAACCGAACTCGCGAATTTTTTCAGCTCTATAATCTGTAGGTGTACCGAACTTTTTCATTCTATCACTATTTACAGGCAGATCTTTCTTAAATATCTTGCCAAGGAAGTCAAAGAAAAGACCAATTTTAACAGCAGTTTTGAGGGGAATTATGATCTTAGGCATGCTGAATCCTGGATTTGCTGCCACAATTTCCATCAATTGCCATACGTTTAAATAGGGTTTATCAAGACAATTGAAATTTTGAATTCCGGGTGCGAATTTATCAAGCATAAACCAGGTGATATCAAGCATGTTATTAAGAGCGACCATAGATTTAATATGCTCTCCCTTGCCAACCATAAACCAGGGAAATTTATGCATTTGATTTACCAGGTTATACATATTGGCAAAGTTATGTTTACCATAAATAACAGAAGGTCTGAGAGTAATAAGAGCTCTATTGGGATCAGCTTCCTGCCATTTCCAGAGAACTTTTTCCCCGGCAAATTTGGAGTCACCATAAACAGTATTTGAAAGGTATTCTGCTGATTCGTCACAGGGATAGGGTTGATGGCCATAAACAGAAACCGTACTATAGTAAATTATGTTTTTGATATCGTTTTCGGAAGCAAAGGCTGCCAGTACTTCAGTGCCATATTCATTATTACTGAAATAGCTTTCAGCAGAAATACCGAAGTCATGTTTATCCGCAGCACAATGAATAATGATATCAATTTTATTATCAGCAAATTTATCCAGGTCTTCTTTGTTTCTGATATCACCTATCAGAGTGTTGGGATGAGCTTTAATATTGCATTCAGTGCTTTTATCAATTCCCAAAACCTGACAGTTCTTATCTTCTAAATAATACATTAAATGAGACCCTACATATCCATTTGAACCGGTAATAAGTATATTCATATTTACTCCTAAGCGATTTATCAAATTAATTCCGAGAGAATTATTTTCCCGGCATTTCCCTTGCCATACAATTCAAGCGAGAAATCCATTTCTTTATTAAGCATGATAGAGGTTGAACTGATAATATTATTATAATCACTACCAGCAAGGACATTAAACCCATTTTGGATCAATTCACTCCATTCAGTTTCTTCTCTGATGGTAACACAAGGTTTCTTCATAAAAAATGCTTCTTTCTGCAATCCTCCACTATCAGTAAGAACCAGAGAGCAATGCTGTAATAAATACAGCATTTCAAAATAACCAACAGGCTGGATAAAGGTAATATTATCAAACTGAGTTTTATCAATAATTTGTGTTGTTCGCGGGTGGAGAGGTATTATCAGGGGTATATCTTTGGCAATATAGTTTAAAGCACTAAAAATATTATTCAGATTTACTGGATTATCAGTATTTTCAGGTCTATGTATAGTTGAAAGAAGATACTCGGGCGGAATTTTGATTTTAGGAGCTTTTGCCTGAGGTAGGTAATAAAGGAAAGCATCAAGCATTATATCACCGGATAGTATTACTTTAGATCCGGTAATTCCTGAAAGTGCTAAATTCCCTACTGCAGTTGAAGTGGGGCAAAAAAGCAGATCACTGATCTTGTCAGTGAGTAAGCGATTGATCTCTTCGGGCATATCATTATTAAATGAACGTAATCCGGCTTCAATATGAGCGATTTTATATTGCATTTTCTTTCCTGCCAGAGCACCGGCAAGAGTTGAATTTGTATCTCCATAAACTATGATCCAATCAGGTTTTTCCTTCATAATGATCTCTTCAATACCCTGGATCATTCTTCCTGTTAAAGCCCCATGAGGTAGAGAATTAATGTTAAGGTTATAATCCGGAATTGGAATATTCATCTGGTTAAAGAATATCTGACTCATATTTTCATCAAAATGCTGTCCGGTATGGACAATAATTTCTTTAAAACCACTTAAAGCGGCTATTTCTCTGCTGATTACAGAAGCTTTTATAAATTGAGGTCGTGCCCCAATAACTGTTAATATTTTCATATTATTCCTTATATTATGATAAACATTTAATCATTACGAATGGAAGTTTGCCAGACAGCCATTTCCTCTTTTTGTAAGAATTTAATAAATCCTAAATTCCCTGCGTAGATCATTGCTGTAAAATATGTGGGAATACGAAGAAGAGAGACTTTAATTTTTTTCGATTGTAAAAACAATCCCAGCAGGCCGGAAGCATAAAGAATGACCTGTAATCCCACTACAACAAGGGGAAATATGGAATTTCTTATACTGAGTATACTAATAATAAAGAAAAGGAAAGCATAAAGAGGGATCAACCATCTGATGATCTTATGAGAAATGAGGAAGAAGGCTGCAACAGGATGACGGAAAATATTCAGCAGAACAGATTGTCTTTTTATCGCAAACCATTCCTGAGAGATAATTCTGATCTTTCTTTTGATTTCCTGGCTTGCTCTTTCCGTGGAATTTTCATAAACTATTGCCTTGGGATTATATTTAGCATTATATCCGTTTTTGATAGTAATAAGAACTCTTTCAAAATCATCGACGGATGCCGGATGAACCTGGCCGAATAAATGCCTTCTGATTATAAATATAGAACCGTTAGCGCCAATTAAAGTCTTTAATTTACTTTCATTATGCTTTAACCAAGAATCAAAAGACCAGTATCCGGCTTCTCCTGATTCATGATCTTCAGATACCACGAGTTCCAGTTTTCCACTCACAAGTCCTGTTTTTGCTTCATTCTCGATAATTTTCACGAGTTCAATTACAGCATCAGGATGGAATATGGAATTAGCGTCTGTTGAGAGAATATATTTACTTTTAATATCCGGTTCAACCAGATTATGTCCTGATTGTTTGCCTTTTCTTGGTTTCTGAATTACTAATTCCAGATAACCTGCTTTTTCATATTTTTTCACGATCTCATTGGTTTTATCTTCAGAATCATCAGAAATTACTATCATGCGAAGCTTATCTTTATCATAATTCAGATTCTGATATGATCTTATCTTTTCTTCCAGGCAATCTTCTTCATTATAGGCGGGACATAATATTGTGATCGTTGGCAGTTCTTCGGGAAGTGAATGATCTATAAAGGGACTTTTTTTTATCATATTCAATATCAAAAGGATCAAGGGATATAAAATCAGATGATATATAAAAAAGAAAATCCCCAGACACATGGTTATTATTAAAAGGTTATCAGTCATTTAATTTTCCTCCGATAAGTTCGCTATACATGGATTTCATTTCTCTGATCACGGTATTCAGATCATTCCTGCTTTGATAATCTTCAAAATCTTGCGGATCATAATTTGGTCGTATTGCTTTATATTTTATAATTGCTTGTTTGATCTGCTCAACATTCGGCTCAATAACCAGACTTATCTTTTCATTTCCCTGTTCGGAAATCCCGGAAACATTAGATAAGATAAGAGGTTTATTGAAAGCATAGAAGATATAGGGGAGACCTGACTGAGAGCCCCAAATATAAGGGAGAATTCCCACGTCACTGTCAATAACGTGGTTGAACATCTCATCATAGTCAATAAATCGGTATACTCTTTCCACGATTTTATCAAGTTTGTGCTCACCTATGTAGTCTTCAATATCTTTCATTAAACCAGCATCACATTTACCGACCAGTTTTAATTTTATTTCAGGAATAATATTTTCCGTTAATAATTCCTTAACGGCCTGCAGTAATAGTAAGGCTCCTTTATATGGTTTAAGATTACCAATCAGCAAAACTTTCAGATCAGAGTTATCTTTGCTGGTTTTGGGGATCTGGAATCTTTTCAATTCTTTTTCATAAGTATTGCCATGAGTGATGATAGTGATCTTTTTCTGCATATCCTTCGGAAAAAGGTTTTTCACGGCATTACTTAAACATATTATCCTGTCTGCCAGGCCAAGGCATTGCATATCACCGATTGAAGGTCTTTTTAGATCATGTGGAATGAAATCGTGGCGTGTTATCACTACAGGGATTTTCATTTCTTTAATCTTTTTGATGATAAAGAGATCAATTATGGGAACTGCCAGCCAGTTATAATGAACAACATCAGGTTTGATCTTTCTTACTTTCTTTAAAAACTTCAGAGATTCAAAGGGATAACTCAAAACTTTAATTAGTTTTCGCAAATTCTGATTTTTGATCTTATTGGCAATTCTGAAATAGAAATAATCTGCCTGGACATCATAATTATCAATATAATACTCTGAAATATAGCGATTAACTGTTGAGTACAGAGTAACATCGACCTGCTCCTTCTGCAAACTTTCCAATATCGGATAATTATATTGTGGAGTTACGGCATTTGCATCGATATAAAAAACTTTCATCAATCTTTTAACACCTTACTTAATATTTTTTTAATAGTTCCCCAATTTTGCGTTTTACCCCATTCATAAGCATTTCTGCCTAATCTGCTGCGCAATTTTTCACCTTTCATCTTATTCATTGCTGCAATTAAACTTTCAACATCCGGTTTACAGAGAATAATATTTTCATCATTCAGCAAGCCTTCAGGGGAATTATTTGCTGATGGTTCAGTACTGATAACTGGAATTCCCATTGCCAGACAGGCTTTCAGCGAGCCTCTTCTATCTGAAATACCATCTATAAAAGGCAGGATGCATACATCACTATCTGATAAAGCCTTGCTTAGGGATCCATCATCAAGAAAGCCTGTGATCTTTATTTGATCAGTCAATGATTCCTCTATAATATAGTCTCTTAGTGCTTTTTGATATTCAGTATCACCTAATTCCGTATATAGATGAAGCTTTGCCTTAGGATTATCATTAATAAATAATTTAAATGCACTCAAAAGCAAATGAAGACCTTTATCTGGTCGCACAAATCCCCAAAAAGAAAATGTAAGAGCTTTTGCAGAGAGAGCATAACCTTTTTTTACTGTAATCGGTATTTGGGGTGGGACAGGCAAGATCGCTTTCAAGTTGTTCTTGATCTTAGATAATAGTATCAAATTATTTCTATCCGTGACCATTACCTTATTTGCTGCCAGGCACATCATCGCGATGCGTATTTTTCCTTTCCAGGTGTAATCTGAATATTCATGAACTGTAAGCGCAATTTTGATCGATCTGTCCGATAACTTGAGCATAATCGGTAACATATTGATCATCAGGTTTTTACCATAACCTGTACAGGGATATTCTATCAAAACCAGGTCAGGTTTGAATTTTAAGATCTTATCTCTAACTGGGATAAGCTCATAGTGACTAAAATTAGATTTAATAACTTGATATCCATCCGGGAAATTTACTTCCGGTTTGAGCACGATCATCAAATCATCAAAACCTATTTCCGGTAGAATTTTTGATATATGCCAGGCGAAATCCCCCACACCGTCCCTTTGTGGTGGAAAACTGCCGGATATATAGCATAATCTCATATAGATAGCTCCCTGTCTCTATTCTCAATATCTGAACTGATTTTGATCAGGATTATCATGATAAAACTGAATAAAAAGATAAAAGGCGGTCGCCAAAAAATATTGAATGCCCAGGGGAAAAAGAAAATAGTAAAGGAGGCAAACATTACTATATCCTTATTCTTTTCCCAGAGGATCTTCTTGGCAAGTTTAACCTGCAGCCAGATCAGATATACATAAAGCCAGATCATCAGCAGTCCACCCTTGAGAAAAAGGAAGTTGAAGAAAGTATGAGGCTTAAAATATCTGCCCATTATCAATTCTTCTTTACTATAGTCAAAAAGGCCCACAGGAAGTTGGAAAGGAAAATGCCAGTCAATAAAATAAGCTCCAAACCCTCGTCCGATAAATAATGGATATATTGAATTAGCCATATCTGTGACAATATTCTTAAATTCGTAGATCCTGATAGCTGGTGATTGAGTAAAATCTCCCGACCATAATTCCTTGGTGAAAAAATCCATCTTGAATAACAGGAAATAATAGATTGAACTGTTTATTGCGTAAAGGATCATAGGTGGTATGGTTAACATCAGGATCAGGATAATGTTCGAGGAGGCAAATCCTTTCAATTTATGCATCAAGGGCAGATTTGAATACATCAGCAGAAATATAAGGATCATTCCGTCAACAAAGATCAAGAGTATATCAAGCCGGCTGATATTAAAAGCACCGGCAAAAATCAAAAAACTAAGAATAGTGATCCTGAAAAAACCGTAATGCCTGGCATAAGTAAAGAGAAATGCGTAAAATACGGCAGAAAGTAAATAGGCCTGACCGGCAAAACTCAGTTTAATCGAATTGGTAGCTATATCCATTCCAATGAAACCAATAGTACGTAACCCGGATGCGATCCCGATTAATATAAGAGTGTAATTGAGATGTTTAAGATAATCAGGATTAATCTTTACATAGTAGATCGCAGCAAAAAAACCGCAAAAACTCAAGATGAAATAGCGTTGGTCAGAAAGAAATTCTTTAAAAATAAAAATATCACGGTCAGTCATCAGGTCGATCACTGTAGCAAGGTACATCACTATCATTACAAAAAGATAGAGAATTATCAGATTGATTATCCGCTTATCCAGTTTTACTTTAAGTCCGTGGGAGAAAAGCTTTAGAAAAGCAACAATGCCCAGAGTTATCATGATCCACTGAGCCAGAGAAAAACTCGCTATTGCGGAAGCGGCTATGGAATGAAATTCTATTTCTTTGGTAACTTTCAATCTTGTCATTATATCTGTCATATCACGTGGTACACGTGCAGACATAAAGATAATGATCAGTGAATAGACAATAGACTTACGGAAATCAAAGAAAGCCAGGAATATGGCCACAATAGCCATTGCTATTGAAATATAAAAGCCCATTGAGGTATATGCCAGATAATCTGTATAGTAAACAAAGAAAACAGCTAACAGCAGAGCTTTGAGAAGGAAAGATAAACTAAGAAAGCCTTTTTCTTTATACATAAGAAAATATCTGCTCCAGGCAGGATAGAGCAGATTCCCTTTCAGATTTTATGAATTTCTCAGGATATTTATATTGCTCTTTAATATTCAATATTTTCTCAACCAGATCATGGTTATCTGGTTCTATATTTCTTAAATCGGGAAGAATTTGGGTTTTATTTAGATAATATGTGATCTTGGAAGAATATGCAATTCCACAATTAGGGATTCCCAAAAGGTCAGCAATGATCAGCGAATGCAGCCTGATTCCAATATGAAAATCCATTTCCTGCATGGTCTTGAGGTATTCTTCAGGAGTGTTCCAGTCACATATCTCATAACTCTCGGGATTTAGATGAGCAGCAAGTTGTTTATGATATATATTATCATTATACGAGGTTCCGGTATGAGCAGGCAGAAAGTAGATCCTGCAATTCAACTTTGCTATCAAGTCATTTAAAATATCTGCCACTTGTTTGAGTGGGAATTTTTTAAAGTCATAATGACCAGAAAAACTGATTTTATTAAGTTCTTTAGAAACAGTTACAGGCTTGATATCAGATAGAAATGCAAGGTCACCACCTAAACAATATTTTTTATCTTTTACCAGCATTTCTGCTTTTTGCAAAGACTCATGATCTCTGAAATAGCATAAAAAAGAGTTCTTTATAAGCTGCTCTGAAGCTGAAATATACCTGGGTGAATTCAGCTCCCCAATACCAACGCCAAGAAAGGCAAACTTTTTTCGGTTGATGCCCGTTATTCTTTGCATGCGCAAGAGTTCAAATATCCCATTATTACCCTCAGATTCAAAAAAACAGGTTCCACCACCCCAGAAAGTGAATTTGTTCTTAAAAAGCTGCCAGCCTTTCTGTAGACGCGAATATCTATTTAAAGAGAAATATTTCACTCTGGGTTGTGGAGAATAATAAGCTTCCCGGCAAAACACGTTTATTCTGGTAATCCGAGTATCATTTAGGAAGAAATCCAAAAGGTTCTTGAGCATCAGATCATCCCCGATATTATGAAATCCATAGTATCCCAGAAGATTAATCTGCATCGGAAGTCTCCACCAATTCAGTTTTTAGTATCCTTTTAGCTGCCACTGAGATATATATCCACCCTGCAATACGCGAAAGAGTTATAGCAAATGCAATACCGGCTAATTGAAAATACCTGGTTAAAATAATACTACCAGCAACAACTATCAGCATCTGCAGAAATTGCAGCGTCATTATAGTCTTTGCCTGATGACTGTAGAAATAGCTTTGAAGCGGTGTGAAGAATATTCCACCTATATAGGGTATTAGTAATATTCTGAATATACTGATAGCTTGAGCATAATTATCGCCAAAAACCAGGAGAATAAAATAACGGGAAAGAAAAATGCTCAGTACCATAAATATTAATAGAAATGGCGCATAACGTTTTTGAGTAGCTAATATTTTACCCAGAAAATCTTGCTTGCGGGTTGCTGTCTCTCTCAGCAGCACATTCATCAGGGAGGTGGTTATCAAAGGAAATACAAGAGCTAGAGTGTTAGCAGCAGAAAAAATACCCAAAGCATCACTACCCAGAAGTTTATCGGTAGCCAGATAACCAAAACGCATGGAAATTATCACAAAAATATTCGTTAAGCCCAACGGTACCGCTATCCGACTCAGATCAGTGATCACCTGCTTTTTATTATCTTTCAATCCTCTGAAATGAAGATAGTTATGGTTCATTAGAATTGAGATCACTATAAGTAGTATCGGATATATCGCATATCCGCTAAGGGTTGCCTGATATTTACTCTGAATGCCCCATAACTTATATAATACCAGTACTCCCAGAAAGATGGCACCCATCTGCAGGAATTTATTGAGTATATTCTGAATATTGAACTTCTTCCAGTATCCATAGGCCTGATTACAGGAATTAAGATATCTGAATATCATAAAAGGAACAAATACAAAGAGTATGAGAAAACTCTCAGTTCCGCTTAGATTAAAATAACCACGAATAAAGAAATGTATAAGCACTGTACTGATAATGATAACGGAAATCCAGTAACGGAGATATATAGTGTTCAAATAGTAAAGTGGATTTTCCTGATATTTATCTTTATATCGATTATAAAAAATAATAGTAGTATTACTGAAACCAAAATCTGCGATCGTAAAAAAGGTTACTACCAGAGAGAAGATAAGATTGATCCTTCCGAAATCTGAAACTGAAAGAAATCGTGATAATAACACATTGATCAGGAAACTTAAACCAGCAGCTACCAGATTGCCGGCAAGCACAGAGGCAAAGGCAGGTTTCAAAGAACCTGGACGCAGATTAAAATTCAGCATTATATCTGTTTTTGCTCTTCCAGTTTCGCTTCTTTTACGGCATTCTTTAAATATATAATAAACAGACTAATACAGAAAGCCACAAATGTTGCCAATACAACCAGGAAAGCCCTGCGTGGTCTATATCTTCTATCAGGACGCCTGGGCTCATCCAGAACCTGGATGCGGGAAACATTATTAGCAGCTTCTATTTTTGAATTTTCATATTGCGGTCCCAGAAATTCCAGAAGGGTTACCAGGTATTCCGTTTCCCTTTCCATGCGCAAATAACTCAATTGATATCCAGGAACTTCATCTAGATCAAGGAACAGCTTACTTTCCTGAGCATAAAAGAACTCATCGTATGTCTCTTTGGTCAATTTTAGTTTATCTTCCAGTTGCTTTATGATCAGATTGTCTTCATTATACATATTTCGAGATGTTTTTAATTCAATTTCCATAGAAGCAATTTCTGCTTTCATCTTTGCTGCCTGCTCAATCTCTGCTGCCACTTGTTCCGGTATGGAAATAATGTCATGATCTTCCATAAAGGTTTGAATTCTATTTTGCATAACATCTAATGAATCCATTACTTCATTTACCCTTAAGGCAATAAAATCACGATTTTCCAAAGCCTGATTCTGAGAAAAACGTATCTCCAGTTTATCCAGTTGATCGACGATGAATTGAACTACATCAGCTACTACTTCTTGATCTTTATCATAAAATGTTATAATTATTTCGTCTTCTCTACCTGTGGCTACAACAGCTTTCTTGCCTAATTCCTTTAAGGCATCATCATTGAACTTGGCTTTATAGCGTGTTGTGAAATCATATTTATCATTGATCATCTGGCGCATTCTGCGGCTTTTTGCTATTGCCAGCAGGCGGTTTGTACTGTTTTCCGACCCACCCAGAAGACCTCCAAAACCCAATGAACTCAGACTGCTGCTGATAGCTCCAAATGCTCCAGAATTTGAACCAGGAGGTAGTATTGTAGCACTGGCTTTATACCATTTGGGAAGGATAAGGCTTATCCCGGCAGTAAATACTGCCGTAATTAGACAGATGATTATTATTAATTTACGGCTACTCCAGATTAATTCCCAGAGTTTTAGGATATTTACTTCTTTTTCCTGCATTATATCATCCTTGTTATTTTTTTACCACATTCCTCTCTGCGATTTACATGTCAACTGAAAACAGGGCTTTCCACAACTAAGACCTTGCGAATGGTGTTTACACCTCTGCAATGGTCGATCAGGCAAATACCTCACTCATAACGATCAACCATCGCAAAGGTACAAGACCGCTTGCAAGGTTTCAGCAATATTATTTCAAGTGGTTGCATGATCATATTACTATTCCCACCGGACAATGATCTGATCCCATAATGGATTGCTGGATGAATGCTGAACTAAGGTTATTAATAAATTTATCATTTACCCAGAAGTAATCTATACGCCATCCTGCATTACGTTCTCTGGCTCCAAACCGGTAACTCCACCAGGAATACTGATCCGGACTAGGATCAAAATACCTGAATGTATCCACATAGTTATGTTCCACAAGTTTATCCAGCCAGGCACGCTCAATGGGCAGGAAGCCAGAATCTTTCTCATTCGCCTTTGGATTCTTAAGATCAATTTCTTTATGGGCTGTATTATAATCTCCACACACAATTATATTCTTTCCTGATTTCACGATAGAATCCATCTTATCAAGCATTTTATCATAAAATTCTAATTTAAAAGCAAGCCGTTCATCGCTCATCTTACCATTAGGAAAATAACAGTTGATAAGAACAAATTCATCGAAATCTGCTATTATTGTTCGCCCTTCTGGATCATTGTCATCTAAGCCGGTTTCGATTGAAAGTGGTTTACTGCGGGTAAATATAGCTGTGCCCGAATATCCCTTTTTCTCTGCAAAACTCCAATACTGCTGGTAATAAGCAAGTTCTGCTAATTCTTCCGGGATCTGTAATTCCTGAAGTTTGGTTTCCTGAATACATAGGATATCAGGCTGCACATTTTTAATATAATCCAGAAAATTCTTTTTCATTATCGCTCTCAGACCGTTTACATTCCATGAGATTATTTTCATTTACGTAACTCCTTTTCATACTTGGTGATCACTCCCACTCGCTCACACTCTTTATAGATGGGGCAGAGGTCACAATGTGGATTACGGGGACTGCATAAATTCTGTCCAAAAGATACCAGATATGAATTATACATCGACCAAAGTTCTTTTGGCAGTTTCTCCCTTAAAGCCATTTCTGATTCAAAGGGAGTTGATGTGTTTATATAACCCAGTCTGTTACTGATCCGGTGAACATGAACATCAACACAGATCCCGTCTTTTTCAAAGGCAATTGTTCTCACCAGGTTAGCCGTTTTTCTGCCCACACCCGGTAATTGCAGCAGTTCATCTATAGTTTCCGGCACTTTGCCATCAAATTTACTGATCATCACTTCCGGCAGTTTCTTTAAGCTCTTTGCTTTATTATGATAAAATCCCACTGGATAAATAAGCTTTTCAATTTCTTCTATGCTGAGTTCCTGCAATTCTTCCACCCTGCTTATCCGGTTGAATAAGCGCGTTATTGCTTCTGAGGTGGTTTTATCTTTAGTTCTGGCGCTTAATATTGTCCCTATAAGGATTTGCAGAGGGTCATTAGACTGTGCTTTGATCAAGTCAATCACGGGTGCTTGCGATTTTTGGAACTCTTTACCCAGGATATGGTACACTTTCTTGATATCTGTCATTTAATTCACTCCGGTATAAAAAAATGGTCGGGATGATAGGATTTGAACCTACGACTCCACGGCCCCCAGCCGTGTGCGCTACCGGACTGCGCTACATCCCGACGTGGGTGCAAATAGATTGATACTGCCTTTTTCTGGCAAGCATTATTATTGCTTTTTCTGAATTATTTGACACCTATATCTCAGATTTATTTTATCGTACAAATTTTAGGTGGAGTGCAGGATGATCGAAATGTTATTTGAAGTTTTTAAGCATGCGATTATGATCACAGGTTTTGTCTTCGTGATGATGCTTGTGATAGAATATGTAAATGTCCAGACAAGGGGTGTCTGGCAGACCTTTATCAACAGCAGCCCCTGGAGTCAGTATATACTTGCTGCTGCTTTAGGTGCCATTCCCGGGTGCCTGGGGGCCTTCACTGTTGTTACTATGTTCTCGCATGGGATTATCTCTCTGGGTGCTGTGGTGACGGCAATGATCGCTACCAGCGGAGATGAAACTTTTGTGATGCTGGCAATGATACCCAAAAATGCCCTGCTGATTATTGCTCTCACATTTATTATCGGAATCTTTGCTGGAATTTTTACTGATAAGCTGTTTCCCAAATTGAGCCATATTAATAAATTCGGTGAATTACCTATTCATAAAGAAGAAAAATGCCTTTGCTTCTCTCCTGAGAATCTGGCTAAAAACCTCAAAAATCTTACTTTCCAGAGAATCGCTCTTACAGTGATCATTGCATTATTACTCGCTGCTATCGGGTTTGGCTATATTGCTGCTGATATGAAACCATGGATGATTACCACTATTAATATTGTATCAGCAATCTCACTGTTTATTGTTCTTACTGTTCCCGAACACTTCCTCAAAGAGCATCTCTGGAATCATATTGTAAAAGTTCATATCCCCAGAATATTTATCTGGACTTTTGGTGCTCTTCTACTGATTCATATTCTTATGCACTATATTGATGTTAATGTCTGGGTGCAAACCAATATTTACATGGTACTGGTAGTTGCTCTGCTGGTTGGCTTGATCCCTGAATCAGGTCCCCATCTGGTTTTTGTTACTTTATTCGCTTCCGGCACTATTCCATTCAGTATTCTGCTGGCAAATTCCATTGTTCAGGATGGACATGGCATGATCCCTATGCTTGCAGAAAGCAAAAGAGGCTTTATCATTGTTAAACTTATCAATCTGGTTGTCGGTGCTGTTATTGGAGTTATTGCCCTTTCGATTGGATTTTAACCCAATCAATGAACCTGATAATGTGTAATTGCGTTTGTATTACTTCAGATTATTTTAAAACTTGTAACTGCAAAAAAGTACCGGATTTCAACTATTTTCTCAACTAAATATTACTTTAATGCCTGTAGATAAATAATTTAGAGATTGATTTAACGATTTAATACCCTCCCTTTACACCTAGAGTGGGTTCCCTGTGGCTTCTTTATCGATATATTTATCTTACAACTACATTATAATACTTATGTTATAATGAAATAAAATTGTTTTCCCCTTAAGTCTGCTCTGTTCGCTTAATGATCTCGTTTTGCAGTTCTATGCCCAGATCATTGAAGTAATCGCTGTATCCCGCTACTCTAACTATCAGGTTCTTATAATTCTCAGGATTTTTTTGTGCTGCCCTCAGAGTACTAGCATCAACCACATTGAATTGGATATGATGACCACCCATGGCAAAATATCCTCTCACCAGGCTTGCCAGTTTGCTCATCGAATCAGCGCTCGAAAAGAAATCCGGAGTGAATTTCTGATTCAATAGCGTTCCACCGGTTTTTGAGTGATCAATACTGGCAGCAGAATTAAGCACTGCCGTGGGGCCATTCAGGTCATATCCCTGCACAGGTGATATCCCTTCAGATAGTGGAGTAAATGCCCTTCTGCCATCTGGAGTAGCACCGGTTTTAGAGCCAAAATAGATATGGCTTGTAGTGGGCAGCAGATTAATTCTATGTACTCCTCCAATAGATGTAGGCTTGCCATTCACTGCTTCATAAAAATATTCAAAAACTCTCTGTGCCATGATATCAGCATCTTTATCATCATTTCCCCAGCGCGGTGAGTTCTCCTGAAGCTCATACTGTAATATCTCCCAACCAGTGTAGTTTGCGTCAAGCGCAGTCATCAGATATTCCATAGAAATGTCCTGTTTCTTATATACATGCTCATTTATTGCTGACAGACAGTCAGTAATAGTTCCCAGACCCACGCCCTGGATATAAGTAGTATTATATTTTGCTCCCCCGGCATTATAATCAATCCCATTTTCAATACATCCCTGGATCAGTGTAGATAAAAATGGTGCTTTCAAATACTTTGCATTAAGTTTGTGAATTATATTATTTCCTCTGATCTTGATAGATAAAAAGTGCTCAAGCTGTTTTCTATAGGCTTTCAAAAGGTCTTCAAAATTATCAAATTCTCCTGACTCTCCGTTTTTTATCCCGATCTGCCTTTTACTCACAGGGTCAAAACCATTATGCAGTGTAAGCTCCAATACTTTCGTCAGATTAAAGTAACCGGAAAGAATATAAGCTTCTGTCCCAAATGCTCCCGTTTCCACACAGCCACTGGCTCCACCTCTCCTGGCATCTATCAATTCCTTTCCCTGAGCAAGCAGTTCCTTGATGATCATATCTGTATTAAATATAGAAGGTTGCCCAAACCCGGTTTTTATTATCTTCAAAGCCCGTACCAGAAATTCTTCAGGACTTTTTGCCGATATCTGGATCATGGAACTGGGTTGAAGCAGACGCATCTCTTCGATCACATCCAGGATGACATAGCTTAATTCATTTACAGCATCACTGCCGTCAGGCATAAGTCCTCCCAGATTGATCAGACAGAAATCTGTATAGGTATTACTCTCTTGAGCCGTAACTCCAATTTTAGGTGGTGATGGATGATTATTAAATTTTATCCAGAAGGCTTGTAATAGCTCAATAGCCCGTTCTTTAGTTAAACTGCCTTCAGCTATACCTTTTTGATAAAATGGGTATAAATGCTGGTCTAATCGCCCTGGATTGAAAGAATCCCAGGGGTTTAGCTCACTTACCACGCCCAAATGGATAAACCAGTAATGCTGAAGCGCTTCGTGAAAGGTCTGAGGTGCACTTGCAGGTGTTCTGCTGCATATATCAGCAATTTCCAGCATTTCATCATTCTCAGCAATTTCTCTCAGATATTCTGCATTTCTTTCTGCATATTCTATAATAGCCTCAGCAGCTATCTTCATTGCCGTTAGTTCATCCCTTTTATCCTGAGCTTCCTGATCATTACTAAAATCAAGCTGTTCCATAGCGGATTCTATCTCAGCAATAATATCCTTGAATCCTTTCTCAAATAGCTGATGACCCAGAACAGTATGTCCCGGTGCCCGTTGCTCCTGAAACTCGGTGAATATCCCTGCCCGATAGGCGGTTTTCCATTCCTCATCCAAAGCAGCAAAAAGACGATCTCTATTGGTTTTACCTTCCCAGAAAGGAATTATCTTATCTCTGTATAAGTCAAATATCTCCTTTGATGCTTTAAAGGATACTTTCTCCCTGTCATTCATTATCTTAAGGTCATTAAGTGAATGAAGAGTGATCTCAGGATAGGTAGGTGTTGCCTTTGGTGCTTCTCCCCGTTCGCCTATTATCAATTCACCTTCTTTATAATACAAAGCCTTATGCTGCAAAAAATATCTGAAAGCTTCTGCTCTTTGAATGGCTACTGGTTTGCAGGCTGTGTCACTTTGTAAATAATAGTCAGTTATCAAATTAGCCCGTTCATCTGAAATACGGTTAATAGCTGATAATGAATTGTTTCTGAGTCTTTCTATCCTTTTATTCATCTAATATTATCCTCCAGATTGAACAGTAAAGCCAGCCTTCTCAAATTTTGTGATGCTTGCTTTTAGAAATTCTGCTGAGCAACTGAAGCTCTCTGAGTTTTCTCTCAAACTAAATCTCTCAGCCTTATGTTTTGCCAGATCATGATAGGGGAGAAGTGCCACTTTTTCTATCCCTATACTTTGCAGTATAGTGATAATATCATCAATATCTTTTCCATTAACTTCTTCGATCAAAGGTATCCTAACCTGGATAGTTGCTCCAGCCTTCTGGAGCTTTCTCAGGTTATCCAATATCAGCTCATTATCTACACCAGTATACTTATTATGATTACTTAATCCTTTTATATCATATAAGATAAAATCAATTAGCTCAAGTAGTTTCTCAATATCATTCCAGTCCCAGTATCCCGATGTATCAAGGGCAGTTGTCAAATTATTATCTCTGCAGAACTGCAGGCATTCATATAAAAAATCTGGCTGAGATAAAGGCTCTCCACCTGAGAAGGTAATCCCGCCACCAGATTGTTTGTAGAATTCAATATCTTTCAGTAATTCAATCCCCAACTCTTCCACGGTCTTCTGATTTCCCAGTGTCTCAAGTTTTTCAAGTTCACTTCCATTGGATAGTGTTATCTTTTTCTTATATGTAAAGGGTTCTGCTGACCAGCTTTCGGGATTATGACACCACCTGCAACGGAGAGGACAGCCCATAAAAAACACTGTAGTCCTGATCCCCGGACCATCATGAACCGAAAATCTCTTGATCGCAAAAACATTCCCAATTGGCAATATTCCTCCTATTTACATTTATTGCAATTTATCAGTCTGTAATCCCGTGTCAAGCATCTAAGAAAAGATTGTTAAAAAAATGCTGAAGCCTGCAATTATTGTTAGGCTTCAGCATTTGATCTTATTTTAACAACTAATCAGGTGCTATTTAAGCAATATCATTCTGCCTTCAGCTGTTTCGTTCTCTGATTGTACTTGATAAATGTACACTCCGCTGCTTACCCTGTTTCCGCTTTCATTTCTGCCATCCCAGACGATGTTATGAGATTGAGCTTTCAATACTCCATTTACCAGCGTAGTAACCTTCTGCCCCTGTAAATTATAGATAGACAGATCCACATATCCTTCCTTTGAAGTCGAGAACCTGATGGTTGTTTCAGGATTAAAGGGATTAGGATAATTACCCATAAGGGAAACTGCACTCAACTCATTATCACTTGTTCCAGTTGGCGTATAGATAAATTCCACTTCCACAATTTCTGATTCTCCGTCTTCATAAATTGCTATTATAGCCACAGTATAGATTTCTCCTTCCATCAAGCCAATAAACATGTACTCTTCAATATCAGGCTCTACTATACCCTCTAATTCGCCATTAAGATAGATTTCAAAACCGGTAAGCCCTTCCATTGAAGGATCCTCCCAGGTCATTAATCCAGTAGTGTTATCTATATTTACATGTGCTGGCGGTTCATAAATAATGATCAGTTCAAATTCATATACTCCCAGATCAATAACTGCCTCGCCATCTCCATCACCATCCATGATCCGCATCAAGCCATCAAGATCAGTCTCTGGCAAAGTAAAGGAAACCAGATCAGCATCCCCGGCATCTATACAGGGTGAATCTTCCATTAGATGAAGATCATAATTAGCCATATCAATCAGTCCAGGATCATCTGAAATTATGTTTTCACCTTCAAATCCATCCTGTATGCAGCAATTAGCTATAGTTCCACTACTGCCGTTCTCAAGGGCGATTTGATTTGGCATATTTCCCCATAAAATGGAGTTATATAAACTTAATGTCCCACCAAAGATCCAGAATGCTCCACCATTCATGGGTGATATATTATCTATAATAGTAAGGTTTGATCCTTCCGTTGTGCAGGATGTTAATCCTAATGCTGCTCCCGATCCATTACTAGTATCATTATTGATAAATATCAGGTTTGAAAGGCTGAAAGTTGAGCCTACTCCATAAATCCCACTGCATGCTCCGGCAGTATTATATTCAAATATGCAATTTGTAATTGTCACATCAGAGTTATCCCAGGCACTAAATCCACCCGCAAAAACCGCTGAATTATTCGAACGAAATTCACATCCATCAATTACAGGTGCAGAACCGTAAACGACCATCCCTGCACCATAAAACCCGCAACTGTTTCCTACGAAACTGCAATTGGTGATACTGATATCTGAAGCATTATTCAAACTTATTGCTCCTCCATCCCAGGCTGCATAGTTTTGATAAAAATAACAATGATCTATAACCACATTATTGGAATTATCACAATAGATTCCTCCACCATTAGACATTTCATCTCCGCCAATAGCTGCACTTCTTTCTATTCGGCAGTATTGCAATGATGAATCCTCCAGTCCATTACCGGTGCAATTCATAAATCTGATACCCTGCCAGCCGATTGCACCTTCTGCACGGGATACAAGAATCGAGTCAGACTCCGTACCAATCGCAGCAAGTCTCCCAATTACTACCAGTGAATAATTGTCGTTAAAAAGTATCTCCACACCTGCTTCTACTTCCAGAGTAGATTCAGCAATGATCGTGATATTACCGTCAATGTAATAGGGGCTCTCTTCCAGTACCCAGTTGCCGCTTACTTCTCCTCCCGGGATTGTGATGGCATGCACACTCGAAAATGCCAGGACAATAACTAAAACTAAAATCATTTTTCTCATTTTTTCTCCTGTGATTTGATTATTATTTTATATTCTTCCAAACTTATCGATTTTGTTAGATAAAGATCAAATAATTGATGAAAGGTTTTTGCCAGATCAGTATTCTCAAATGATGTAAAGGTAAAATCAGAAAATGAACTTTCCTGATTCTCCATCGTAAATACGGCTATTTCTTCATCAAATATAAATAGCTTCATGGGCAGACTGTCAGTCACATATATTTCCTCACCCATACTCTGGAAATATTCCAGTCTCTTGACAAAGTTTTCCAGATTATCAGGCTCTATCTCATGAATTGCTCGATATATAACACCTTTTTTCGCACTGGCTTTCTGGGGTAGATTCAAGGTTTTCAAATTGTCTACATCCATGATATAAGGTGGTTTACTGAATGCAAGCACTTCAGATTGAGCATCCTTTTCCAATCGTTCAAGCGTCTCAATTATGGAGCTTCGTGAATGAAGTATCTTGATCATTTCTTTATGATTATTGTTATGCTCCGCTTCATAATAGGGTTCAAGGTCTCTTGCCAGCTTGTCCATAAGTCTCATTCGCATATTTAAAGTTGTTTTCATACTGTTAAATGCTACCTCAGGATTTATTGCTATTATCGTCTTAACATTGCCATCTATTTCCCGCACACAACCCTTTTGCACTAAAGTCGATATTATCCCATAAACATTGGAGCGATTTACTCCAATTGTCTGAGCTATCCGGGTAGCAGTAAGCGGTTTCTTCAAAAGCAGTAAATATGCCTTAGCCTCATTTTCTGTAAGTCCGGTTAACACCAGATCATTTACAAACCTTTGCACTAATCCTCCTTTTGTACCTTGATGGTACAACAAGTAAATCTACTCAATTTTTTGTCAAATAAATTTTGTAGTAATACGGTACAACAACTCAATGATGTCATCGAGTCCAGTTTATTATAAGTTAAAGCATTTTCTTATTAACTAATAGATAAGTAATTGATATATTACATAATTAGAAAAATTTATGATCATTTGGTTGATTACATCCGGAACAACAAAGCACGTACTCACATTTTAATGTCACTACGTGCTAAGTTGCTCCGACAGATATATTCCTATTGGCAAATATGAATAATATGGTGATATTTTATTTATTATCAGATTAAATTGGTAACTAAATTAGAAGGTAAGATCTAACACCAGAAATTCAAAGTCCATGAAGAAGGGGCCGGGTTTCATCCAATTGCTATCATATTTAAGATCATCGCCATCTACAGGTATGTGCATATTCAATTGATTTCTAATGTAAAAATGATCAGATAAGTAGGCTTTATTACCCAGACTGATGGCAATATTATATAGCATATCATAATATTCACTATCACTATTGTAATGTTTAAGATGTTGAACTTTAAAAAAGTCCATTCACAGATCATAATACCAGCCATGATTACCCATGTAATTTCTTGATTTTAAGCCATATACTGTAAGGACATCATACTTCTCATAGATATCACACCAATCTGCTTTTCTTTATTGAACCGGTATTACCCTGTTTCCAGCAGATATTGAATTTATGGGATGGATTCAAAAACAAATAATTCATGAAATTGAAATCTATTGAGATTTACTCCTTTGGCTGCTCGGTTTCATTAATTTTGTCTTTATCAATTATCTTTGCAGATGGAGGTGCATGAAGCCGAGGTTTAACTTTTGTGGGATCATAATTATAATTTGTGAAATCTCCCAGATATAAAGAAAAGAATAAACCACCAAAGGGAGCTGATCGATTAATATTTGCAGTGACATTAAACCCATATCCGAAATTGTTACTAATTCCTTTTGTAAAATTTAGATCAGCAGCCAGCCCATAATCAGTTACCTTCACTAAACCAGCTTCATCGTCAGGATAATTCCGATATAAATTAATCATACACGGGCCTACAGAAAATGCCAGATAACCCAGTGTTCTGGTATTGAAATTAGTAGTCATTCCATATAATAAAGCAGTTTCATGTAAAGAATATTCTTCAATTAAAGGTAATGCAAGATCTATTACGTAATGTCTGAGACAATAATAAGTGTTATTTCTTACCAGACTCATATTAAACTGGTACATAAGACCTATACCAAATCCCATTGAGGGGATAAAGACAGGCTTTTCCACCTTAGCTTTTGTATCTTCTTCTGCCAATAAATTACCGCATAGTATAAATATCAGAATTATTGTAAATACTGCTCTCTTCACTATAACTCCTTGAATTATATAGAATATAATCTATTTCTAATATAATAATTTCATATATTTGTTTGTCAATGAAAAAAGACTCAATACCTTAGTTCTGTAATACACTGAGACTTTCTTAATGATTATTACTTTATTCGGTTTGACTAAGCGATAAAATTGCTTACTTTATATGTTATACTTGAATATGGGAGAAAAACATGTTATCTGATTTAGAAATTGCCGGAAGTATCAAACCTCTTAAAATTGATGAAATAGCTGCCATATTAGGTCTTTCAAGTGATGACCTGGAACATTATGGAGATTATAAAGCCAAGCTTAAACTGACCAGTCTGGAAGAGATAAAGAAAAAGCCAATGGGAAAACTCGTACTGGTATCAGCTATCACTCCCACTCCTGCCGGAGAAGGGAAGACCACTGTCTCAATTGGTCTGGCAATGGCATTGAATAAAATTGGTAAATTGACCAGTGTTGCCTTGCGGGAACCATCTTTAGGTCCCGTATTTGGCATGAAAGGTGG
>Ga0075120_10000554_pt1 | contig 30849 bp, 34 predicted proteins | sample AntAceMetag02UKL_FD_69792 | JGI IMG/M metagenome (GOLD analysis project Ga0075120, IMG submission 69792) | Saline lake microbial communities from Ace Lake, Antarctica - Antarctic Ace Lake Metagenome 02UKL | ecosystem: Environmental > Aquatic > Non-marine Saline and Alkaline > Saline | place...
AAATGGCAGCCATCAAAAGAGAATAAAAAGAAAACACAAATCTTGGCAATGTGACCAATAGGCCTACTAACACTGCAATTCCTTAAACGAATGGCTTTAAATCTTAAACGAATGGCATTGGCCTACAAGGCGGGGGTTTAAACCTTTTACAGAAACAATTAAAGATAGGAATCTCATCAAAATGCATACTACCTCGACCGAATTTCAAAATCAAACCATAAACTCTAATAAGCTCGAATTTTTTGGTGACTACTTTTCCAATTTAAAAGTTGGAAGCATGCTAAAGGTATTATGAATATTTCATCGACACATGTGATACATGGGTTGGGGTCTCTGTTAATCTCATCTTGCCCTATCATTATTCCTCACGAGTATTTATAGTATAAAAACTCATGAGTCAAATTCTATAAATTACCGAGCGTTTCATCAACCAGTCCGGGCTTTTTAAATATTTCCACAATACCACATCTGGTACCTCCTCAGATCTAAGATTGGCATATAAGAAAGGCAGGCGGGGTATTTTTTTTAAAATGGGGCGGGGGCTGCGGGGATCATGCGGGGTAAACTCGCAACAAAATAAACTCGCTACATAATTGGTGATAAAGAGATTCATATATAAAATTTTAAATGCATAGCTGGTGCCAATATTTTTTTTAAAAACAATCTGGCTGACTCAGGTTTCAAACTCAATCATTTAAAAACTTTGCATCCAGTTTCTTCAGCATGTTTCCTGGATCTTTTTTGTCAAAATTTCATTTTTAGGTTGCCAATACATTCTATGGTGCTACACTGAAATTTTTTTATTCGGGAAAATATATGAATCAACAAGCTATCGGCATCCTGTCTGCAGTTGCAGCTTTTACAGCCTGGGGATTTTTGCCGGCCTATTGGAAACAGATGCAGGAGGTCATTCCCCTTGAAATCCTTTGCCATAGAATTGTCTGGTCCTGTATTTTCCTTACCATAATTATTTCTTTCCAGAAAAGGTGGGGAGAAGTGAGAGATATTGTTAAAACACCGGCAAAATTAAAGGGCCTTATTCTAAGCGGATTTTTGATCGGATTTAACTGGTTTGTCTATATCTGGGCAGTCAACTCGGGCCGGGTGGTGGAAACCAGTCTCGGGTATTATATCAATCCAATGCTTAATGTATTGATAGGATATTTTCTGCTGGGTGAAACTTTTGGCCGGCTGCAACGTATTGCAGTGCTTTTTGCCACGACCGGTGTAGTTTATTCTCTTATTGCCTATGGTGACCTGCCCCTCTTTGCCCTGACCCTGGCAACCACATTTGCCTTTTACGGCTATGCCAGAAAAAAAATACAGGCTGCCCCCATACCGGGCCTGTTAGTTGAGACTATGGTTTTGTTTATCCCGGCGCTTGGTTATATCCTGTTTAGAATGATTTGGGTTGGCAGCTATTTTATCAATGATTTAATATTGACCCTTTGGATGATCGGAGCAGGTGTGGTAACCAGCCTTCCCCTGCTCTGGTTTGCAGCTGCAGCAAAAAGGCTTAACCTGTCCACCATTGGCATCCTGCAATATCTGGCCCCTTCCATTGCGTTTATGCTTGGTGTATTTATCTATAAGGAAGACTTTACCCGCCACAATTTGATCACCTTTGGATTCATCTGGATGGGCGTAATTTTGTATACCTGGGGATCTTTGATTCAAAATCGACGATAGTTTGCATTGTCCGCCGCCAGATATGGACATCAATTTTTAATTTTTTTTTGTATTTCTTGACAAAAAACAATTATTTATCCTACTCTCTATGCACCAGAATCTCCATTGCAAGCACAGGGTTACTATTGTTTGGAACTCCTTTCCCATTGTCATGTAATTCTCAAAACCCGCAGATTATAATATTCCCCTGTAAAGGGTGTAAATTTTATCCGGATTTCAATTGGAGGAGCAATGCAATATTTTATTAAATCACAGGCTCTGAAGAAATATTTTTTAATTCTTCTTTTGGCCGGATTCATTTTAGCCCCTGATTTGTCCGGGAAGGAAGCAAATTTTTCAAAGGAAGAAACCGTCTTAATCTCAAACATTATAGGATTGACGGCCATCACCACATGGGGAGTTTTAAACTGGGATTATTTCAAAAATGAGCCCCAAAAAAAAGACGAGGGCTGGTTTTCCAACAATACCAAAAATGGAGGCCAAGACAAGCTCGGACATTTCTATTTTTCATATGCCCTTTCCAATGCTCTGGCTGCTTTTTATGAAAACAGAGGATATACGACCAGGCAAGGTGCTCTTTTAGGGTCTTTGTCATCTTTTGGAATGACAACCTGGATGGAACTTGGAGATTCTTTCAGCAGTTATGGTTTTTCCTATGAAGATTTTATAATAAATTTAATTGGCAGCATGACAGGATATTTTTTTTATTCACATCCTGATATAGCAGAAAAAATTGATATCAGGCTTGAATACCGGCCAGACTTTAATAAAACAGATTTTTTTACGGATTACGAAAATCAGAAATTTCTTTTGGCCTTAAAGTTTGATGGATTTGAATTTGCGCAAAAAAATTATCTAAAATATTTAGAACTGCATTTGGGTTATAATACAAAAGGATTCCCTGATCAAAAAAACAGGGAGCGAAATATTTATATTGGAATTGGAATAAATATTTCCAGGTTGTTTAAACAAGCCTCAATGCCCAGAATCTCAAAAGCCTTTAATTATATTCAAATGCCCTATACCTATATCCAGATAGATAAAAACCTGAATAACTAACTATCCAATATCTTGGATATCATCTCGGACCGTTCTTGTTCTGAGATGTACAATTTTATCTTTACGTCGAAAATTTTAGCCTCACGTTCTTTTTTCCTGAAAGCGGCTTGTTTTGCCTTGGAAATAAGATCATTTAAATCACACGGTTTCATCAGGTAATCAAAGGCGCCAGACTTCAAGATTTTAATGGCAGAAGGAATTGTAGCGTGGCTCGTGAGCATGATGACTTCTATGAGGGGATGCTTTTTCTTAAGTTGTTCAAGGGTTTGGATACCGTCAAGATCAGACATTTTTACATCCAGGACAACGACGTCAATGGTATCATTCTTTTCAAGTATATTCAGCGCCTCTACACTGGTTAAGGCACAGTCGACTATAAAGCCCCGTTGACGTAACCGTCGAGCAATAGCTTCAATAAACGGCTTTTCATCATCTACAAGAAGAAAATTGATTGAGGTCATATGATTCTCCTGTTATTGAAAAAAAAATTTAAAATTTATCAAAAAAGATCATATCGTCTTCTACTCCAAGATCGTATAATGCATTGATAATAGCATTGATCATGGGGGGCGGGCCGCAAAGGTAGAATTCTATTTCCGTTGGATCTTCATGTTTACAAAGATAGGCATCACACAGATGGGTGTGAATAAATCCGGTCATACCATCCCAATTGTCTTCTTCATCCGGATTTGAAAGCGCGACATGATACGTAAAGTTGTCATGTCTTTTTGCATGATCCTTAAAAACATCGTCATAAAACATCTCTTTTTTGGATCTGGCACCATACCAGAAAGAGATCTTCCTTTTTGTATGTATTCCATCAAGCTGATGGAGGATATGGCTTCTTAATGGGGCCATGCCCGCTCCACCGCCGACAAAGCACATTTCATTGTCTGTATCCTTTGCCATGAAATCCCCGTAAGGACCGCTGATGGTAACCTTATCCCCGGGTTTAAGGCCAAAGATGTAGGAGGACCCTAATCCGGGCGGGATGCCTTCGGTTCCCGGAGGCGGGGTTGCGATCCTGATATTCAACATCATGATTTTATTGTCATGGGGCGGGTTGGCAAGGGAGTATGCCCGAAAACCCTGTTTAATTCCCTTTGCTGTGAGTTCCAAAAAATTGTATTTTTTCCATTCACTCACATACCTGCTTTCAATATGAAAATCTTTGAACATGAGATCATATTCAGGCACATCTATCTGGATATAGGCGCCGGCCTTAAAATCAATGGGGGTTTCAGGCCTGAGCACCAGTTCTTTGATAAAGGTCGCCACATTGTGATTGGATACCACTTGGGCAGCCACTTTTTTTATGCCAAAGATGGACTCGGGTATTTTAATTTCAAGGTTATTCTTTACTTTTATTTGGCAGGATAATCGCTTGTTGGCAAGCTTGTCTTTTCTTGTCAAATGGGCAAGCTCCGTGGGCAGGATGCTGCCGCCGCCTTCTGTGACTTCACACTTGCACATGCCGCATGAACCTGAACCGCCACAGGCAGAAGGAAGGAAGATATCCTTCCCTGACAGGGCTGATAAAAGGGTGGGATTACCCGTAATTTTCAGTTTTTCATCCTTATTCCCATTAATGGTGATCTCAAATTCACCCTTGGTGGTGACCTTTGATTCAACAAACAGGAGCACTGTGACAAGGATAAAAATTACACCTGAAAAAACCAATATACTGAGAAGATATAACACTTTTTGCTATCCTTAAATATTTATGGTTACTACCTTTTAAAGGGTGATCCCGGAAAACATCATAAATGTCATGGCCATAAGGCCTGCAATAATCATGGTGATGCCAAATCCCTCCAGGTCTTTAGGGACATCCGAATATTTGACCTTGTTCCTTATGGTTGCCATGGAAACAATAGCCAGCATCCAGCCGGTTCCCGAACCTGCTCCAAAAACAATAGACTCAATAAAGGTATAATTTCTTTCCACCATGAAAAGCGATGTCCCAAGAATGGCACAATTAACCGCAATCAAAGGTAAAAACACCCCAAGGGTTGCATAAAGCAGGGGGGAATACTTATCAAGAATCATTTCAACGGCCTGCACAATGGCGGCGATAACGGCAATAAAGGTGATGAATTTTAAAAAGCTTAAATCAAGGTCGGGCAGCCCTGCCCAGGAAAGAGCCCCCGGGGCAAGCAGTCCGTGATAGATGATCCAGTTGACAGGGCTTGTCACTGTCAGGACAAAAATGACAGCAAATCCAAGGCCTGTGGCAGTCTCAACATTTTTTGAGACCGCGATAAAGGAACACATTCCCAGAAAATAGGCCAGAAGAATATTACCGATAAATACAGAATTAATAAACAGACTTAATAGATCACCCATAGCGGTTTCCTACCTTTCTTCCTTTGACAGTCTGGACAGACTATTTTTCAGCCAGACCAGCATCCCGATAATGAAAAAAGCCCCGGGTGCCAGCACCATCAATCCCATGTTCTGGTATCCGGCATCAAATAGAAATTGCGGGATAATGTTGAACCCAAAAAATTTACCTGATCCTAAAAGTTCTCTTAAAAAAGCCACTGCCATCAGCACCAGGCTGTATCCCAACCCGTTCCCAATACCATCAAAAAATGAGTCCAAGGGCTTATTGGCAAGAGCAAAGGCTTCGGCCCTTCCCAGAACAATACAATTGGTGATTATCAGTCCGACAAAAATAGACAATTGTTTGGAGATATCATAAAAAAAAGCTTTCAATATCTGGTCCGTTACAATGACAAGTGAGGCAATAATGGCAAGCTCTGCAATGATCCTTATGTTAGAAGGGATTTTTTTTCTTAAAGAAGATATCAAGAGACTTGAAAATGCAGTTACCATTGTCAGGGCAATACCCATGACAATGGATGTTGACATTTTGACCGTGACGGCCAGGGCGGAGCAAATCCCCAATATCTGGTAGGCAACGGGATTCTCCTTCCAGATGCCCTTGGCCATGATCTCTATATAGCTTGTTTTCTCCTGGGACATGGAAACCATCCTTTTTGTCTATTGAACGCTTTTTGCGGGCACATCTTTTTGAGCCCTGAGCTGTTTCTGCCTAAAGGTAATGGACACTGCTTCATACTTTATAAGGGTTTGTTCTATCCCTTCTGAAAGATATCTGCCCGTCAGTGTGGCACCTGATATCCCATCCACATAATGGGCTTGTTTGTCTTTGGGAAGATTTGCTGATTTACCTTTTGCAATACCAATGGATATAAATTTATTCTGGGAGTTTAATATTTTTTTGCCTTTAAAGTTTTTCTGGAACCAGGCACTTTCTATTTCTCCTCCAAGGCCCGGGGTTTCTGAATGACTGAAAATCGAAAATCCTGATACGGTCTGGCCATCATTTTCAAAGGCCAGATATCCTTGTATTTTTCCCCATAATCCCCTGGTATTGATGGGGAGGATATATCCTTTAAGGCTTCCATTTTCCTGATAAAAATAAAGGGACAGGGAATTGGGGAGGTTGGCCTCAATGACTTTTCCCTGGCCATCGACCAGGACCTCCTTGATATGGGTATCATAAAGTTCTTTTATTTTTTCTTTGGAAGGCTTTTTGCCTTTAATCAGACCAGCAGCCTTCAGGATATTGATTTTTCTATCCAGTTCCATATTGGCCTGTTGAAATCCCCTTAAACCGCCTGCAGTTACCGCAATTAAAACACTGCAGACGACAGAAAGCAGCAAAGCAAACAAAATAACATTTTTCCTGCTGTTTTTATCTTGATTTTTATTTGGGATTTCAGACATTGGGTATCCTATTTGATACAGTGTATTTCATCACAATTAAATCCAGTAATGGGGCAAATACATTCATAAAAAGAATGGCAAGCATGGTGCCTTCAACAAAGGCCGGATTGGCCACCCGGATGGTAATGGTTAAAAAACCGATTAAAAACCCGAATATCCACCGTCCCGGATTGGTGCCGGGCGCACTGACAGGATCTGTTGCCATGAAGGATATGCCAAATAAGAACCCACCGGCACAGAGGTGATATAAAGGGCTGGCATTCATCCAGGAGTCGCTGCCACCTGGAATCAGATAAAAAATGATGGATGTAACAATTAATCCTGTAATCCCTCCAATAATAATCCTGAAGTTTGCAATCTTTGTTATGATCAGAAACAAAGCGCCAAGAATACAGCAAAAAGCCGAGGTCTCTCCTATACTTCCCGGCACAAGCCCAAAAAAAAGATCAGCCAGAGAAAATCCTGAATTGGAAAGGGCCGCAGTTATTTTTTCACCTTCTGGAGCCAGGATTGACAAAGCCGTCGCACCGCTGAAACCGTCCACGGTGCTGCCTGCTGCCACCCAGACATCTCCAGACATGGAAACAGGATAGGAAAAAAATAAAAACGCTCTTCCCGTCAGTGCCGGGTTTAAAAAATTTCGACCCGTTCCGCCAAAAACTTCTTTTCCAATAACCACACCAAATGAAATCCCTAAAGCCACCTGCCATAAGGGGATGGTTGCCGGAAGGGTTAAAGGAAATAAAAGCCCTGTGACCAGAAATCCTTCACTGATTTTATGTTTTCGGATTGTGGCAAAAACAATTTCCCAAAAAAAACCCACGGCATAGGATACGATGATAATGGGCAGAACATATCGTGAGCCCAGAAAAAAGGCCTGGATAAAAGCATAGGATTCCCCTTGGGCAAGCCCTGCCTGAAACCCGGTATTGTAAATGCCGAATATCAGGACAGGCAGAAGAGAAATGATAACAAAACTCATAAACCGCTTCAGGTCAAGGTTATCCCTGACAAAGGGCTTATATTTATTTTTAGAAGAGGGAAAAAATAAAAATGTTTTTGTGGCATCAAAAAGAGGCTCCAACCTGTTAAATTTTCCTGAACCTGTAAAATGCTTTTCACTCAGATCAATTAATTTTTTTAAAGGATTCATAACCTATTCTTTATCCTTATAATGAGCGTCCATTCCCTGGGACAACAATTGGGTCAATTCAATTTTTGACGGACAGACATATGAACAAAGACCGCATCTGCAGCAATCCAGGAGGCCATAGCTTAAAGCATCCTCAATTTCATCGCTTAACAATGCTTTGTAAATAAAACTGGGTGCAAGATCATTGGGACAGATATTGGCACAATAACCGCAATTAATGCAGGCCCTTTCTTCTCCATGGATGTTGCAATCAAGATCTTTGGGGTCCCGGCTCAGACAGGATAAAAATGTTCTGGAGGCAGTGGGTTTTGTTAACCCGGGTTTAATAAACCCGAATAATTCCTCTTCTTGATTATCATTGATAATGTTCAAGGTATTTTCAAAAAATCCCATATGGGATTGTGGTTCAACAGCTCTACCGTTAAAGCGGCCCGTTGTAATAAGGCTGTTTTCATCCAGGCTTCCCACGAGATTTTTGACAGGTGTGCCCTGCCGGGCAATCATATGGGGTTTTTTATCATTGGACCTTGTAATGGTTACCACTCTTTTTACAGGATACCTGCCGCTTAAAAGGAACTTGGCCACCAGTACCAGATGTTCTACAGGAATACACCAGGAGCGATTATCTTCCTTGGATCTTTTCAGGTGATAAAGTATGACTGCCGGGTCCCATGACGGGTAGAAGTCGGGAACTATGTGGGTGATGTGGTCTTTAAATCCGTTCAACCTGTCCAGACTGCTTTGTCTTGAAGCTACAACAATTCGGTTTGAAAATTGTTTTAAAATTTTTATTCCAAATTCAAAAAATCCAGTTTCATTTTCAAGCACCACTTCTGGATGGGGAGAAAATGGATCATTACCATTTAAAGGGACAATGATCATGGGGGGTTCATGGTTTTCGTCAGCTGTGTCCTTTGAGGGAAACTGGCGAAAACACTGCCAAAGGCCGCCCTGCTGGAGCAGTTTTATAATTTTTGACCTGGGAATAGTACCAATGCTGTCTTTTGACAGGGTTTCAAACTGAATAAAATCATCTTTTTTAGCCTGATTTTTATCTGTATTTTTATCCAAATTTTTATCCAGGGCAATCACGACTTCCTGTAACCGCCTTCGTTCTCCAAATACGATTTGTTTGACGATTCCAGTGCCAGGGGACACATAAAAAATACAATTGTTGCGTTTGTCGCAGAACAGCGGTGTACCTGTTTTTACCGACTCATTCTCCTTTACCAGAAGTTTAGGACGGATATAGGGGATATCCATGGCAGATACTGCCACTGTATCTGGATCAGGTATCTGGATAACGCTCGAATCCGGCATCCCCGTAAGCGGCGTTTTAAACCCTTTTAAAATTTTAATGTTTTCCATAAATTAGACATCCATTTTTAGTATTCTCTCCTGATGGGTTGGGAAAGATCAGCTCTAACTTACCATAAATTAAATTCAGGTTCAATCAATTGGTACTGGGAAAAAATGTTTATCGCTATTCATGCGCAATTTTTGCCTGGAAAGGTGCAGAGGTTGAAACAGAATAATCTTGATTTTTCTGTTAAGGTTTAATAAAAAAGAGTCCGGCGGTTTTTACAAAACATATCCCAAAAGGATAAAAATCATAATGGATAAAGCTGTATTAGACAAGATTTCTTCAAAGGATTATCTTGAAAAGCTTCTACCAATGGAAATAAGTGATCAATTTTTTGAAGCACTTTACGGGGATGCATCAGATGGCGCGTATAATATCAGGCTTGAATTCATCTCTGCAAATAAAAACCGGATTGTTTTAGCATTCAACCTTACCCAGAGACCAGGGAAATGCCTGGTGTGTAGTCTGACATACGGTCTTCCCAATGTGTTTTCCCGTCATCCGTTAATAGATATAAAGGGTATGATAAAAAAAATTGAAGAAAACGGAATTAAGGTAAAGAAATGGCAGTTAGGCGAAACTCAAGAAAATAGTACTTCACTTCATGTTATTCCTTTTTTTCTAGATTTAAATAACAATCATTAGTTAAAAAAGGCCGGAACTGTGTAATAGATCCGGCCTTTTTATGTTTATTGGCCTGTTGGTATTTAACAGGACATTTTTATGCTTTTAGCAGTTTGGGGAATTGTTTGTTCAATGTTTTATTCCAATCATCCAATTGGGGTTTCACCTGTTTGAAGAGAGAACCGGAATTACCTTTAATGGTAATTTTTTCAATGGTATCACCCTGGGCAATGCTGTTTACAATTTTCTGGTCTTCATCACTTTCCACCACGCCAAAAACAGTATGCATACCGTTAAGATGGGGGGTGGGGCCATGGGTAATGAAAAACTGGCTGCCGTTTGTTCCAGGACCTGCATTTGCCATGGAAAGAATGCCGGGTTTGTCATGTTTCAGATCTGCTTTGCATTCATCTTTAAATTCATAACCGGGCCCACCCATTCCATTCCCATGGGGGCAACCGCCCTGGATCATGAAGTCTGGGATGACGCGATGAAATTTAAGACCGTTATAGTATTCTCTTTTTGCAAGATTTGCAAAATTACCACAGGTAACAGGGGTCTGATCAGCAAATAGTTTTATGTTGATAGTCCCTTTGCTTGTTTCAATAATTGCTGTTAAGTCAGGCATTTTTCTCTCCTTATTAATAAAAAACAAATATGGTCAAATTTTAAGTGCTAGTTTTTAATTGTCAAACAAAAAATCTCAAATATTTTTTCATAAAAAAATATCTCTTGCTCAACGAAATAAATTCGTGTATTATGACTAATTTTGATTTCCATGGCCGGTGATCCCGGTCTTTTTTTTTAAAGGAACCCTATGCTCCAGAACAATTTACCCTTGACCGGGTTTGACGAAATGAACCTGAGCCCCGCTGTATTTTCTGCATTACAGAATGTGGGCTATATCACCCCCACACCCATCCAGTCCTTAACTATTCCCCATCTGCTCCAGGGAAAAGACATGATAGGACAGGCAAGGACCGGTACAGGCAAAACAGCTGCCTTTGCAATGCCTCTGCTGTCCCGGATTGACCTTGACAATAAACGGCCCCAGGTATTGGTGCTGACCCCCACAAGGGAGCTGGCCATCCAGGTGGCCGAGTCCTTTAAAACATATGGGGCAAAGATGAAAGGGCTGAACGTATTATCTGTATACGGGGGCCAGAGTTACGGGATCCAATTGAACCAACTCAAACGAGGTGTCCATGTGGTGGTGGGAACGCCAGGGCGGCTCATGGATCATATGCGAAAAAAAACCGTGTCTTTTGCAGATCTTTTCTGTGTGGTAATAGATGAGGCCGATGAAATGCTTCACATGGGCTTTATTGACGATGTGGAATGGATCCTGGACAAAACTCCGGACGATACACAGATCGCTCTATTTTCAGCCACCATGCCCAGGCCCATTAGGAAAATTGCCCAAAAATATCTGAAAACTCCAAAAGAGATCATAGTCCAACCAGATTCCACAGAGATTAACACCATTAACCAGCAATACTGGATGGTCAACGGGACTAAAAAAACCCAGGCCCTGACACAGATCCTGGAGGGTATCTCCTTTGATGGGGTGATCGTGTTTACCAAAACCAAAACCGCCACCCTTGAGGTGGCAAAAGCCCTTGAGGACAAAGGTTTCAAGGCAGAAGCCCTGAATGGTGATATTGCCCAGAATGCCAGAGAGAGGACTATCAACCGCTTGAAAAAAGGATATATAGATATCCTGGTAGCTACAGATGTGGCTGCCCGGGGACTGGATGTGGACCGGATTTCCCATGTGATCAATTATGACATGCCACCCAAGGTGGAACCCTATGTTCACAGGATCGGCAGAACTGGCAGGGCAGGACGTACAGGAGAAGCCATCCTGTTCGTGAACCGGAACGAACGCTGGATGCTTAAGGTTATAGAACGAACCACCAAAAATAATATCAAGGAAATCTCCCTGCCATCCCACAAGATTATCAATGACAAGCGGATGGCTGATTTTAAATTATCCATCACACAGACCCTGGCATCAAAAGATTTGAGTGTTTTCCAGGAATTGATTGAGGGATATGCCCAGGAACAGGATATACCTGTAGCACAGGTTGCAGCAGCCCTTGCTAAACTGGCTCATGGTGACACACCCTTCTTATTGTCGGCTCCAAAAAATGAAAAAACGACAAAAATCAAAACAGCCGGGAACGTACGGTCTACCCAGAATGAACGGCTGAATAGGAAAGACCTTTCCGGGGAAAAACATATGTCTGTTAAAAAGCAAGAACCCAAACAGATAAAAAAGCCATCCAGACGAAAAGAGGCGATTATCCTCCCCCTGGAAACTGGCATGGAGCGGTATCGCATTGAGGTGGGCCAGCGCCATGGGATCCGTGCAGGCAATATTGTGGGCGCCATTTCAAATGAAGCCGGCCTTGACAGCAAACACATAGGACACATTGATATTAATGAGGAATTTTCCTTTGTGGATCTTCCCTACGGCATGCCAATGGAAATTTTCACGCTGTTGAAAAAAACCTGGGTGAAATCCCAGAGGATGGATATTTCAAAGTGTGCCTAAAAAAAATGGGTCTGTTATACTTTGAATAAAAAAACAGATGCAGAATCGAAAAAAATCACCAATAGGGACCTGCTGCTACCCTATAGTGTGCCATATTTTGCATATGTTGGAATTGCTTCATTAGGTCAGGACAGAATTCCTATTGAGATCCATTATATCTTAAAAATCATCATTGTCCCTTTTCTTTTATACTGGGCCTGGAAATGGTATGCCCCCACCACCGGCCCAAAAAAAATATCAGGTTCAATCTTTTACGGGATTGTTTTCGGTATTGCCGGTTTTGCAATCTGGTGTCTTTTGATGGCCCCTTTCATAGAGGTTACCGGTAAACCCTGGACCAATTCAGGGTTTTTCCTCAGATTATTTTCAGCCGCATTGATTGTCCCTGTTTTTGAGGAATTTTTTATCCGGGGATATATATTCCGAGTGGCGTTTCAATGGAATCTCAACAGGAAAAATAATATCATTGCTTCACCTCTAAATGAGACCCTGGACAATAATAGTATCAATGACGTCAAGCCAGGAGCATGGAGCATAATGGCCATTGGGATTTCAACCATTGTATTTACAGCAGGGCACCTGCTGGTTGAGTGGCCGGCAGCTGCGGCTTACAGCATATTGATATCCATTTTATGGATCATAAGAAAAGACCTGATATCCTGCATGGTCGCACATGGGACAACAAATTTAGCCCTGGCCTTATATGTGTATTTTACCGGCCATTGGGGGTTTTGGTAAGAAAGATGCCAATGGCAGGATCATTCGTCATTAAAAATCTCATTGGATAGAATCACTGCTTCTGCCACTTCACGAATAGATTTTCTCGAATCCATGCTTCTTTTCCGTATCCAGCCATAGGCTTCAGCACCGGTCATTTGACGTTTATTCATGAGAACTTCCTTGGCCTGTTCTATCTTTTTCCGGGCTTCCAATTCCTCCTGGATCACCTTGGTTTTTACCATAAGTTCTGTATTAACGATAGCTACGGCAGACTGATTGGCAACAGCTCTTAAAAGATTGACTTCTGTATCGGAAAAGTCGTGGGGCGTGGCTGTAAAACAGTTTAACACCCCAATAACTTTTTCTTCTTTGGTTATTAAAGGAATACCGACCATGGAAACAAGGCCCAGTTTTCTGGCCATCTCTTTTTCCTTGAACAGATCTGATTCTAACACATCTTTTAGAATCAAAGGTTTTTTATGGGTTACCACAAACCCTACAACACCTTCGTCCAGATTAAGCGCCCGGTCTTTGATATAATCCGGCGAAATGGACTGGGTCGCCTTAAGTTGTATTTTAGGTGGTTTTTCCTCTTCATTGACAATCCATAAAGAACAGATCTCAACACCTGTAACCTTGGCCGTCACCATGACAATCAATTTTAACAGATCTTCAATAAAAAGATCTGAAGTGATTGCCCGGCTGATGTCGGTCAATGCTTTTATATAGCCGTCATATGTCTGATCCTGTTTATCCATAATCCCCTTATATTAATCAAATATCATACTTCATCGTCAATAGGAAAAATAATAAATTTCCTAAATAAGTTAATTTTCTATAGGGCTGTGTTGGGAATTAAGTCCCATATTCCACAAGGACAGGCCCCTTTGCAGAATCCGCAGCCAATACAAAAATCCGGGTCTACCTTATATTCAAACGTCTCTTTGTTAATTTCAACTCTTTTTATGGCACCTTCAGGACAGACTGCCACACAGATGCCACAATCCCTGCATTGGCCGCATGAAGCGCAATCCGCACCACAGTCAATCAGATTGTCAGCATCATTTCTGGGATTATAATATTCAAGGCTGATCCGCTGCTTATCAATCGGTGGTAAAATCTCTCCATAATCAGGGTTTTTGCCTGCAATGATCTGGTCGATGCTCAGGGCTGCCCTTCTTCCTGCCCCAATGGCATCTGTAATAAGCCCTGGGCCAACAACATCTCCAATGGCGAAAACCCCTGGGCCTGAGGTCTGGTTGAATTTATCCACAGCGATAAATCCCTTTTCAATGGTAATTTTTTCATCAAGGAAATCAAGATCAGGGATATCCCCGATGGAGATCACTATGGTATCAGCTTCTAAAACTTCACCATCTTGAAGCACCACGCCTTTTTTTGTAATTTCTTTTGTAAAGCAGGGCCATCTGAAACTAGCACCAATTGCCTGGGCATCCTCTTTTTCTCTGCCAAAGGCTGCTGGTTCCTGGACATCAATCATGGTAATCTCTTTGGCACCCAGACGATGGGCTTCTGTGGCAACATCACATCCAACATTTCCAGCACCGATGATGACGACTCTTTTCCCGGGGAAGATTTTGTCTTTTTTTGATTTTTCAAGAAAATCATTGGCAAAAACAGCTTTTTCTATGCCTGGAACAGGCAGGGATCTTGGCCTTTTTGATCCAACCGCAACAATGGTAAAATCATAATCATTTTTGATTTTTAAAAATTCCCCACTGTTAATTGCCTGGTTTAATTTTATATCTGGAATCATTTTTTTTACACGATTAAGCTCTGCCTCAAGGGTCTCTTTCGGAATTCTTGATCCGGGAATAACAGAAGAAATTTTCCCGCCAAGGGTATCACCAGTATCAAACAATGTGGGTGTGTGCCCTTTTAAAGTTAAATGCCAGGCAGCAGAAATGCCTCCGGGTCCGGCACCGATAATGGCAATTTTCTTTTTACTCTTTTTAGAGGGTTTAGGCAGTTTTACGTTTTCCCCGGCTTTACCCAAAAGTCTTACATCAATGGGTGAATAATAATTTTGGTTCCTGGTGCACGAAGCCATACAGGGGCTGGGGCAAAGATATCCGCAGACTATTGACGGGAATGGAGTATATTCAAGACCCATGCTGATGGCCTCATCAATATTATCAAGTCTTACCATATTCCATCGTTCCTGAACAGGTATACCCGTGGGACAGGCTGCCTGGCAAGGCGCCATATATCGTCCTTGTTCCCACACTGGAATGTATCTTCTCAAATCGCCTTTTGTAATTAAAGGAATTGTACCTTTTTTTGTTTCCTGGAGATCGCCTATAAGACCTCCTTTGCCAAGTTCCTTGTCCCAGACCTGTTCCCTGAACCAGGACATACTGGGTCGTTCAGGGCCATCGGCCTTTTCCCGGGGAGATTTTGCTTTAACCAGCTGCCATTGGGAACGGTTTGAAAAGGATGTTAACAGATCTTTTTTATTTATGTTTTCCAGGAAAATACCCAGATGGGTGCGAAGCCAGTTCCATTCTTTATCATCCAGGGGTGACAGCCTGGCATCTTTTTGTGAGAATCCTTTTACACTGCCCCTGGCAAAGACTTTACCACCCACCATTCCAACAAGGGGCCTATACCCCAGGATTTGATCCTGCGGGTCTGTATCGTGGCCGCAAATAACGGCTATGCCGCCGGCCATGAATTCTCCGAAATAATCCCCTGCTGTTCCCAGTACCCAGAGTTCCGGCGGTTCAAATCTCGGGTTTCTTTTTGTCATTGTCATGCCCCGGGCACCAATGGAACCACCAATAAAAACTTTACCCTGGGCAGCACCGTTCATTACACCATTGGAGGCATTGCCGTGGACAATAATTTCGCTGCCGGCATTGAGCCAGCCAATATCATCCGATGCCGGTCCCATGACTTCAATCCTGGTATTTGCAGTACCAAGAGATCCTGCTCTCTGTCCTGATTGACCTGTAATCCGAATATGGACCTGGTCATTGCCTGCATACCAGAGTCGTCCACCAATACCATGTTGTCCAAAACCTTCAACTTCAATACTTCTGCGACCGTTTTTAATATGGCGATGGATGATCTCTTCTAAAACCCTGGAAGGAATTCTCTTATCATCTTTTTTACCGGGTATTTTAATAAATGCATCTTTTCCCATTACTCACACCTCCTTAGACCACATATTTTATACTGAGGCGTTCTGCAGCAGCATGATCATCAATTCCAAGAGCATCTGACATCCCGATGGGAAGAGATGTTGAGCGCCCAAGCGGGGCCACGATCTTTTTAAGCTCAGTATCAAAGGAAATAAAAAGGTCCACAATCCTCTGGGCCACGTCTTCAGGGTCAAGTCTTCTGTAAAGCCTTGGATCCTGGGATGTAATGCCCTTTGGGCAAATACCTACATTACAGACATTACAACGATCTTCTTCCGTACCAACGCAACCGGCAGCAGCCTGCATTACATATTTTCCGATCTGGACACCGCTTGCGCCCAGCATGATCAATGCTGCTGCATTGGCAGCAAGATTCCCGTTTTTTCCTATACCACCACCGGCAAAAATGGGAATTTCATTTTGTTTGCCGATTTTTATGAGATCCAGATAATTATCCCTGATACATGAGGCAATGGGATGACCCATGTGATCCATAGAAACTGTATAAGCAGCACCTGTCCCACCATCTTCGCCGTCAATGGCAAGTCCGGAGGCAAAATCATTACGGGTCAAATTGTTCAATACGGCAAGGGAAGTTGAAGAAGCGGATATTTTTGGGTAAACCGGTACCCTGAACCCCCAGGCCATGGACATGGACAAAATCATTTTCGCCACAGACTCTTCAATTGAATACTGGGTCTGATGGGTGGGCGGACTTGGCAGGCTGATCCCGGCAGGCACACCCCTGATGGCTGCAATGAGCTTGTTCACTTTGTGCCACATCAAAAGTCCTCCATCTCCCGGCTTTGCTCCCTGACCATATTTGATCTCAATGGCACAGGGGTCTTCTTTCATATGGGGAATGGCATGAATAATTTCATCCCATCCAAAATACCCGGACGCAATCTGAAGAATCACATATTTCAAAAATCTGGATCTGAGTAATCGTGGGGGGCATCCGCCTTCTCCCGTACACATACGAACCGGCATCCCAAGCTCTTCGTTCAAATATGCAACCCCCATCTGAAGGCCTTCCCACATGGTGGGAGAAAGCGCTCCAAATGACATGCCACCAATTATCAATGGATAAATTTCCCTGACCGGTGGAATCCATCCTTTTTCCCTTAGGCGCTTAATATTTTCCCTGGGAGAAAGAACCCTACCCAAAAGGGTTCTCATTTCAAATTCATGGCGGCCGGCATCAAGAGCCGGGTCCGTAAGCATGGAGATCCTGGTGAACTTAATCCTGTCCAGTACAGATTGAGATGAATTCCTTCTACCACCGCGTCTTCTGGGAATGCCCTTCTGGTTGACATGAAACTTGAGTCGGTCCAACCCAGGATTTTTTATCGGGGCAATGGCATCATTTGGACAGACTAATGTGCACATGGCGCAACCAATGCAGGCATTTTCCACACGGGTTTTCTGGCTGATACCATAAAAGGTGTCATACTCGTTAAGCTGGTTTTTATCTTTTTTAATGGATGTTTTAATGATTCTCTTTTGAAACACTTTCAATTCAATAGCCTTGACAGGGCATATGGCAGTACACTGGCCGCACAGGGTACACCTGTCATTGTTATACTGAATCTGCCATGGCAGATCATTCAGGCTTAAAGAACAAGGTTCAAGCTTGCGGTTTGACGACATATTTTTACCTCCTGACAGTCAGGGCCGACGATTGCTGTATCAATGTGCATGGGTTGTATATCTTTAGTTTTATCACGATCTGGGATAACGGCATCAAGACCGCATATTTCAGAAGAAAATCCAAACATGCCGGGTTTGCCGCCAACAACCCCTGGACGAAGTTTTTTCCTGTCCTGAACCATGAACATGGAATGGTCCGGCAAGGTACCAATGACACAATTGGGACCATCAATAATAAGGGGCCGACAGGTTCTTTTCAGGTGTGAAAGAAACTGGGCATCCGGATGTTTTTGAAGATCATCTTCCTGTAAAGGGGTAATAACATGTTTATATGCATCAATTCCCAGGTCAAGACCTACCAGTGAATAATGAAGGATATGGGTAAATACTTCAGAATCAGACTGATACCCCCTGTATCCTGGGAAATCCCTTGAGGTCAGAAAATCCTTAATAGGTGTAAAAGCCGTGTTTTCCCCATTGGTCATGGTGCAGTATCCCTTTATAAAAAAAGGGTGGCAGGCATACAGGTTAATGGCATAGTTTGTGTTCTGCCTGCCCTGGGCCATAATCACCCGGGCATTCAGTTCTTTTCGATCCAAACCCAGATATTCAGCCAATTGCATGGGATCACCGATTTCCTTGATCATGATAGTATCCGGCCAGAAAGAGAATACAATCATATCTTTTTTCTCTTCACCCATTTCACGGATTTTCAGCCGGATCATCATCAGCCTTGTGGAAATCTCTTCCTGGTCAAGCGTATCCCATCCTTCAGGCAGTTCATAGGCCCTGATCAGGTACAAACCTCGTCTGGGAATACCTTCAACCGATTTTTTAGGTATCTTCAAAGAAATTTTGTATTTGGTAAGAAACCCCTGATCCATCATAAAAAGGTCCAGCCGCCGGATGCCTTCTTCGCTGAATATACCTGAAAGAATCGGTGCCTCTTTCATCTCTTCAAAGGGGCCACCCAGACCCTGAAGCAAGAGACCCATGCCTGACCCGTCATGTCCTTCTTTCATGACATCAAGGGCTTTGATGGCCAGCATTGGAGACACAGGATCATTGCTGGTAAGGGCAAACAAACGACACATTATATATTCTCCTTGTCCTTAAAGTATTACTGCATTATGCTTGATTTTTTTCAGGAAAAATACTTGAGACTAACTTTCCAAAAACTTTAGCTTTAAAAGAAAGAATTTAACAAAATTTTCAGAAAATAATATCAAAATTTATTTCAATTATTTTTACTAATTCAATATCAACTATGGTGTCCGCAACCGCCTTCCTTTTTATTCTTTTTTATCTGACAGAAGTCAAACATATGGAACAGCTTGAGTTCATCTTTCTCAAAAAGTTCCAGGTTTTCCAGGATAGTATTTTTCTGGGCTTGATAAATTTTTATATTTGATGACACAAGACTTCTTTGGGATCCGTCTCCCATGCACTTGGTAACAACTGCATCCACCAGATCCATTTTTTCGAACATCGCTGTTTTACACTTAGACCCTTCAGCTGAAAGTTTCTGATTCCCCTTGAAATCAAGTTTCCGGGTTTCCAGATCCACGATTAAAAAATTTTCGGCAGTGCCAAAGTGGTCATCAATAATACTTTCCAATCCGTTGTTTTCTTTAACGGGAAAGGCTATCTTCATTACATACCTCCAGAAAAAAATGATCAATTATTGCCGCCATCATACCAGAAAACCAATTTAAAAGATAAGAATTTATGTAACTATTCAGCTCTTATGTTTGAAACCGCCCTATCCGATGGATATTTTTGTTCGATGCTAAACGCTTAACCTCCTGCAAATATCCATCAGACAGGGCTATGAGATAATTTCTTTTAAGGGGCTAAATAATTACGAATTTATTTTGTAATATTAGCCCCTAATTATTGATATTGCAAAATAGATAAAATTTCAATATTATAACCGGCCGATCACAATCTGGTTAGAACGATAAAAATGTAAGATAAATACAGAATAGAAAGACATTAAGGGGGCAAAAAGCGATCAGATATGGATATTCTTGAGAAGGTTCAAAAAGATGGTCTTATTTTTGATGGTGCCATGGGATCGATCCTGATCAGCAAGGGCTTGACAGGTAACGAAGCGCCTGAACTATGGAACTTAAATCATCCAAACATCATAAAAGACATACACAGGTCCTATTATGATGCCGGCGCAGATGTGGCAAGTGCCAATACATATGGCGCATCAGCCATAAAGCTGAGAAAAATGGGGGTGACCCAAAGTGTGGAGGATTTGAACCGGGCCGGTGTCAGGCTTGCAAGACAGGTCTGTGGCAGGGGGCGGTATGTAGCCGGTGAACTGGGATCGCTTGGAGACATGCTTTTGCCCATTGGTCCTGTTTCATTTGATGAAGCCGTGGACTGTTTTGCCCAGCAGGCAGGTTTTCTTGAAGATGAAGGTGTGGATGTTTTCCTTATTGAAACTATTTTTGATATAAATATAGGGCTTGCTGCCATAAAAGCGGTCCGGTCTGTGTCTGGAAAACCGATTTTTTGTTCCCTTACCTTTAAAAAAATGATAAAAGGTTTTTTCACTATTTTCGGGAGCAATCCCCAAGACAGCATGAAATTACTTGCAGATGCAGGTGCATCAGCTGTTGGTGCCAATTGTACAATCGGGAGCAAGACAATGATTGACCTGGCCTGTGAAATCAAAAAAAACACGGGTGTGCCTGTAATCATCCAGCCCAATGCCGGTTTGCCCAGGGTCACAAAGGACAATGCCGTTTCTTATCCAGAAGATGAAATTTTTTTTGCGGACAGTATCAATAAAATCAAAAAACTTGGCGTGGAAATTGTCGGTGGCTGCTGTGGTACAACCCCGGAATATATTAAAAAAATTAAAGAAACAATTTAAAAAACATAAGGAAGATAACTAAATGGTCAACGTTGAAATAACAGGTGGTATATGTGGATTCACCACAATGGTTCATGCTGAAGATAAAACCGGTTATAAAGCCTCCTTCCAGTTAGAAAGCCAGTGTCCAAACTGGAAAAAACTCAATGATACCCTTGGGGGAAAAGAACTGAACATAATGACTGAATTGTTTAAAGATAAAAAAACAGGCACCCTAAATTCCCAGGTACTGGATGTTTCCCTGAAAATGATTCCCCATGTATCATGTCCAGTGATATCGGGTATTTTAAAGGCATTGGAAGTCAGTGTTGGCTTAGCGCTTCCTAAAGATGCCGCCATAACATTTAAATAGTGCCCAACCGAAAACCGCCAATTTTCCCGATTACTGCGTTGGGCTCAACCAATCTTATAAAATCGGGTTAATCCTCAAAATACTTAATGTATTCCTCCGGTTAAAATTATCGCCCGCCTTGTACTCGTAAAAATTTTCAGGTTTTCAGTCAGACACTAAATAATAACACCTTTTCATTCATGCTGCCCGTCATAGTCGGCAAAAGATTTATGGACATTTTTGAGTTGTAAAAAACAGTGTCTATCCACTTTTATTTCTAATGAATCCATAACCCGCCCCAATAAACCCGCCGGCAAGATGGCTGAATTGTGAAATTTGATCAATTTTCAGAGTTGAAATCACTTCGCCTCCAATAAAAAGGACAGCAATTATTATAAATGTAAGGGGTATTTCCTTTGATCGAATATTTGAAAATGAGCCAAGTAGAATCAACATGAACGCTATCCCACTTCCACCTATCAGGGAGTTTGAAAATAAAAAGGCGTTTAATAATCCCGTGGCAATAGCTGTAATTAAAATCATTTCCAAAAGCTTACCTGATCCATATTTTTCTTCAAGCAATGGTCCGACAAGAAGAATTATCATCAAATTTCCTATAAGATGAGTCCAGTCTCCATGCCCAACAATATATGAAACCGATCTGATATAAAAATAAGGGTCAAAAAAAGATAAGCGGGACGGGGAAGAAAAATATTTTGCCAGAACTGTGTTACTGCAAAAGACCAAAACACTTATCGAAAGAATTGTATAAGTCAAAATTACTGGTGAATTGTATTTGATTTTCATTAATCGTTTTTCTTATTCATAAGAGTATGATTGTTAAAAAGATATTCCAGACCATTAAGCTTGATCTCATAAACAGCTTGCATCATTTCTCCAAATTCACATTCTTCAAAACTGAAATTTTCCGCCCGGCTGGAAGTTTTTTAATCTGGTACTCAAGTTTAAAGGCTTCAGTTTTTGTAAGATCTTTCCTGGTAGCAACTAATTCTACCGGGAGTCTGGATCTTGTATATTTTGAAGCTATACCTTTATTATGCTTAAAAAGGCGGGCCTCAAGATCTTTGGTGACACCACAATACAAAGAATGATCAGAGCATTTTAATAAATATACCAACCAATCTTTATCACCATTCAATTTAGACCCCAATCTGTCAGTATATTCAATTGTCTATCGCCCATACTGATATGGGTCAGGTGAAGAAAAGGCTTGCTGTTTAATTCGATCAATAGTTACAGGATCAGCTCTGAATGGTATCTTTGGAACCTGTGGCATGGGCAACTGGTGTGTGTCTGAAAAAGGAGTGGTCTCTATCCTCATATTGTAAGCCATGACCATAAGCGTCTCCAGATTGACTACATCCTCAATATTATAGGCAAGCAGGGTTTCAAGCGCCTTTTCATTTTGATTCTGCTGGTAATCAAGCCAAAGCAGGACAGCAAAATAACCATCAACCCCATCCAGGTCTCCCCTGTCAATTCCCATGGCCTTTTCACATTTCTTTAATCCACCTGAATACCCCAGGGCCTTTAAAACATACCTTAAGTCAATGTGGGCATGGTTCAACTTTGTCCTGAAATGGTTCTCAATAAAAGGGACATCAAAGGTTTTCCCATTATAAGTTACAATAACATTGTATTTTTCAATATCATCAATGAAGTCATCCAGATTCTGCCCATTGACATAATATTTGATCGTACTGCCATCATACAACGCAATGGTTGTAATTTCACAACCCCACATTTCCAAACCTGTTGTCTCGATATCAATATAAGCAGCTGAGCTTCTGAATTCTGAAAAAATCCGCCAGTGCTGAGCTGCCGGCAGTAAGGCAGAAAAAAATCCTGGGTTATTCATTTGAAGATTTTTTTTGGAACCTTCTATATAATCTGTCATGGTTTCAATTCTTTTTGACGACAGCTTAATCTGTACTGTTTTGGAAAAGCAACTCCAATCCTTTATTCCAGAGTTCCACAATTGCCTTTCTGTTTTTTCACCGATTCCAGGTATGTGTTGAAAAGAATTTTTTAGCATGAATTATTTTCCCTTGCCATGCCCAGGTAATCAGCCTCTTTAACATATTTCTGGGTTAGGGCTTGGAACAATTTGTCGCCCTGTTCATATGTATCTGGATAACTTTCCATCTTTTGAAATAATCTGAAGCCTGGTACAGCAAATTTCATAAAAGCTATAATCCAATCATTTGGTGTTGTTTGAAAATTCATATTTCCCTTTCATTGAATTGTCTATTTACTGATTTCTGCCCTCTTCTCTTCAGATAGGTACATGATATCTCCTTTTTCAGTTTATCTAAAATGAAGCAATGCGTTTACCATGAATTTTATTGCACCCAGGAAGAAGTTTTTCAAGATTTAAAATAAAAAAAGTTGAGCAAGTCTTTGTCAGAGAAGAGTCATATAGTAACTCAGTTGTCATGTAGATTCAGAATTTTCCGTTACTGCTTCTCAAATGGTTTGGCCTTGTCATGGATTAACAACTGACTATCAAATCGATACATTTGCTTACCCCGGCAACTCCAAAAACAGAATATTACCGTGGATTCTGGATACACTGAAATATACCCTGCAAAAGAGAACCCCGTTCTATGGAATTGAAAAATATTCAATATTGGAGTAATCACTACTGCCCATACTGTTGTACGCCTTAACCGCCACATAAAAAGCAGCCCCACTCCAAAGATTCAATGAAATGCTTGTTTGATTTCCCATATCAATGTTTTTAATGTAACTTAAATCCAGAGGTGCATAATATAGTTTGTATCCATCAGCACCCGTCACAGAATTCCATGAAAAATTACAATTTATCCCATTCATTGTTATGTTAAATGTTATGGGTAAAAATCCGGGCGCCATTTTGATTACAGACACTGTCCCATCATTAGTATTTGCGACATAAACACTTCCTCCATCAGGAGTGAAAGTAAGTGCTTTTGGTCCATCTCCAACTGTAATCGTGTTTGAAACAGTATTATCTGACGTCTGAATCACTGACACTGTATCATCAGCTGCATTGGCCACAACAACGCAACTACCATCTGGAGCCATGGCGATGCCAATCGGTTCATTACCAACAATAACCGTATCAACGATGGTATTGTCTGATGTCTTGAACACCGATACCGTATCCGCAATTCTATTGGCAACATAAATATAGTTTCCATTGGGTGATATTGCAATGCCGTGAGGACTGTCACCGGCTGAAAACGTACTCCAAACAGTTTTATCCGGGCCAAGGATATTCGATGTGCTGGCCATTTTTAAGTGATCATCAGCCCATTTGGTTACATAGATATAATTTCCATCTGGAGTTACCGCCAAATATGCAGGATCATTGCCCACAAGTATTTTACTTTCTACAGTATTGTCAGATGTCCGTATAACCATCATGGTATATGATGCAGGATTGACTGAGTAAATATAATTTCCATCCGGAGATACATCTATTCCTTGACTATTCAGCCCCAGTGAAATCGTATCTTCCACGGTATGATCCGATGTTTTTATGACAGACAAAGGACTACCGCCAGCATAAACGTATAATCCATTTGGGTTTGCTGAAATACCCTGTGGATAACTGCCGACATCAATTGTTTTGACAACTGAGTTATCCGATGTTTTAATAACCGATACTGTATTATCATTTTGGTTCGTCACGTAAACGTATGTTCCATCGGGTATGGCTGCAATACCCAAAGGAAAACTTCCAACGGGAATGGTTTTAATTACAGTCCCTGCATTTACCATTAACGGCCAAATTAGAACCATAATCAAAAAAAATGAGAAAAGTTTTGCTTTTTTCATAGCACCTCCTTTGTTTTGCACTACTCATGCCTTTTTACAACGACCTGACCAAAAAATATGACCGCGTTGTTTTGTTCTTCACATTGCAAGAAATTGTTTTTCAAAGGGAATTATGCAGACCCCTTTCTTATCATAGTAAGTCTGCATAGGATATTTTATTCCAGGTTGCCACCACTCCTCAAAACTGCCCCAATGCCGAGGACTATTCGCTCTCATCCTACCCCAATCATAAGTAATATTTCCAGCAATCACAGATAAAAACTCTTTTGGTATTCAGGTCAGTTCAATAAAACTCAACATACAACATATGTTGATGCAAAACAAATTTTATTTCTGAAATTAAATTGTATAGGAACGGGTATCCCTCAGATAATTCTGTCAGCAATTTTATCGCCAACGTACTTCATTGTCACAAGTTCGTTTTTGATTGCGGTGTTAATATTTATTTTTCCGCTGGCCGCTATCACCGGCAAACTAAAACTTAAGAATAAAAAACTGGCAACATAATTGTACATAGAGTTACCCGACCAAAAAAAAATATTTATGCAATGTGCAGATCAAAAAGGGCCACCCCAAGCACATTAAAATGCAAAGGGTGGCCAAATGAAATAAATAAATAAGATGCAGTGATCAGGCTGCATGTGTCATATTAATATCATATTTTTTTCTTCATTCAAAAGGTTTTATAAAATTATATGTCTACAGAAGATACCCTGTCATTTATTGGCCGCCTGAGATGATTTTTTTCTTCATAGATCTTCCTTCTTTTCCTGCTCTTGGATCTCGCCCCTTTTATTGGCAACAGTATCGATCATATCGTTAAACAAATGTATTGCTTCCAGCGTGCTTATGCTGTTCTGTTCAATCTTTTTGCAAAACCCTATCTATCAGAAAACACCCGTTGATGCCCCGCTGCCCTGGGATTTTCTTGACAACCGAGTTAAAAAAGAGTTCCTTGCAAAAGAGTTTATAAAATCCAGACAGGAAAAAAATCCCCGGCCTGCCCTATGATTGACTGCACCAAATGTAACACCTGCATTTAATTTGAGATGACTTGATCTCCAATCATTGGAAACAACGGGCAGTTGATGATCCAACCCCATTGAGACTAAAGAATTTGCACAAAAAAAGTTTTTTAAAGACTGTTCTATTTGCCTTCAAAACGCCAATAAGTCGTCTTATTCTCATATAGAAGCGGCTGTTCGTTTATCTTGAATTTTGAATCACTGAAGAATCACTTTTCCAAAGTCATTGGCTACCTCCACAATACCATCCATGACACCAATCGTAGTGGTTTCATTTTCATCAACTTCAATATACCATTCAGTCCCCCTAATTGCAGTTGTTGCGCTTGGGGTCTTAATTTTGAAATCTTGTCCTTTTTTGTGCCCTCTAAGCCAGACCTTTCCTTTCTTTAAAACACCACTATTTTTATTGTCTGTAGAAGGATCGTAAACAAAAATTGTTTCTGAAGCAATTTTTAACAGCATGTGGTCCGGAAGAAGGAGCGAAATACGACCGGAAGTTCCTGTTTGAAGTGTTTCTCCCTGATTTACCTGGTCAGCGACACTGGCATTTTCTCTCTCATTTTCAAATAAAACAAACGCATTAGGCCTTACAGATACTATTTTGGCAGACCGGGTGCTTGCGAGGCCTTGTAACGGATAAAGGTATGCCAGAAAAAAAATCAAAACAAGTGTTTTTTTCATGATATAATCCTAATAATTGGAAATTGACGACTCAAGGTAACTTTAAATATAATCAATTTCAAGAGGGAATTGCGGTATATCTTTTTTGGTTCATCCGATTAACGCGTACTTTTTGTTATGAAGGTCAAATAATTTCAGTTTGAAATTTCTGATCGTTTAACGTTGAGTTTATCAGCCAAGTCCTTTTGGCGCATGCCAGTTTTTTTGATAATGTATTCTATTAAATTAATGCTCATGGAGACTCCTTTATTAAGTTATTTTTTTTATTTGTTAAGTTAACCCCAAATTGGCCGGATCTGGTTCCTGCCATTCTCAAGCCTTTGATACCTTGAGTTGAAGAGCTAAAAAATCAGATATAGCAACGTCGACTTTTTGTATTGCCGATGATGCTGACATTCCAAAAAAAATCCCTTCCTCGTGAACTTGAAATTCTTTTAACTGCGTATATAGACATAGCCCGGGGTTTTGCATCACCAAAACACCTTCCTAAAAATTTTTGTTTTCTGTCCAAAAAATATTATGAATACAACTGATATGGTTTACAATTTGATAATCGGCAAAATTCTTGGATAGGATGATTATTCTAATTCGGCATTTTACTGAAATATGTAAGACGTCCCCACACTGTTTAATATGAAGTTGTCAGGCATTTCTTGGGCAAACCGGTTTATCGCATTCCATCCGGTACAGTGCATGGGGATGATATAATCTGGATCAATCGCTTTCATTTCACCAATTGTCGGATCTATAAGCTTCTCGTTTTCCCCTGAAAGATGAAATCCACCCATAACAGCATGGACATCGTTGATTTCAGATACCTTTTGGATATGTTTGATTGTGTTAATGATTCCAGCGTGAGAGCACCCACCAATCACGACTAAACCTTTCCCTTTTATATTTATGGCGATGCCTTGATCATCGTAAAATGGATCAGGTATCCAACTATCATCAATTTTTGCCTCTGCGCCAGGCATACCCTTTTCAAAATCAGTTTGTCTTTTTACATTTCCGGATAACAGTATAAGATCAGCAGCAATAGTTGTAGGGCCTTCTATCTTTTGCAAATCGGCTCCTGCTTTTATCACCGTTTCCTCATCCATCGCAGGCAGATCAACTTTGAATTCAGGCATCACTTCAACACGACGGGGAACAAATGCACTTGTGTGCAAGAACACGGGTAACTCTTTGTTGACTTCATTAAAAACTTCCAACAAACCGCCACAATGGTCAAAGTGTCCATGACTCAAAATGACGGCTTCTATATCCTTGAATTTTGCACTCACCTCTCCCATCAATACCGCCTTGCTGGACGCAAGCATTTTAGCGTTATGGAGAAGACAGTATCCAGAAATACCTGTATCAAAAAGCAATGTATGAGTTTTCGAACCCGAATATACTTTAAGGAGATATGATAATCCAGGTTCTGACATGGGAGCACCGGGTGGCAAAACTTTCATCCGCTTGATCATGTCTGTATCAGAAAGGAAAAGATCGGAATAATTGTCAACCAGTATTATGATTTCAGCCTTGTCCGCTTCTTTTAATATTATTTTCCCCATACTGCCTCCTTTTGTAATAGTTCAAGCATTAATCTTGAGATCTTCTTTCTCTATACAAAGGCCATTTTAAAAATACAAGACATTTGACAAACAGGTGACTGGATTTTTGATCCTCCCCAAAAACTGGAGACTGAGTTAAGCCAAATTTTTCAGGAAAAGATCAGTTGATGTATATATTTGGTATCTTTAAGAATTTGGTTGATGAGATTCTATGGTTTTATTAACGATCTCTAAAAAACTTCTGCATGGGAAATTATGATTATTGAAAATTATAGAATAGAAATGCCCATAACAATTATATTTTTCTTCAAGAATATACAAAATGTCGACGGAAGCTGGATACCCGAAAATGTGAGTGGCTACAAAATGAAAAGTTGAAATCAAAAAGGTTTCAGCAGCCTGCTAAAACCCTTGACCTTCTGAGTGGTGATCCCACGGGGAATCGAACCCCGGTTTCCGGCGTGAGAGGTCGGTTTTGAGCGCATTCCACCTGATTTTACAACCGTTTCGAGCCGTTAAAAGCCGTTTAATGGAACGAAAAGCCGTCAAAAAAGCCGTTTGATTTTGAAGAAAATCTGATTTTGCTTGCACGTCCAGAGAGATTCGCACTCCCGGCCTATGGATTCGAAGAGCAAAAATTTAAAATTAAATTTTGCTTTAATTTTAACATGTTAATTATAAACAACTTTTCAACTTAACTTTTGGTTCTGTTGTTTGGAATCATTTGGAAATTTTTGACCTTGACGGGCACAATTTCGGCATAGTGATTTGGTTTTTTTACCGAAAAAAAACCAAAAAACCTTGATCAACTTATAAAATAAGGGCAAACTATGGTATAAATATAATCAAAATATTCTAGGTATTTAGCAATTATGTTATTAGGAGAACGGATAAAATACCTAATGCAGCAAAAGGGATGGTCCCAAATGCAGCTGTCAGAAAAGATTTGTATCTATCAAAAACCGATTTCAAAGTCTGGTATCAGACACAGGCAGACCTTAACTGAACTGGATACATAAATGGCCATTAAAAATATACTTGATCTTATAAAAAAAAGTGCAGCAAAAAGGATCTTATTTCTTCCCCATGCAGTACGGCAGATGTCAAAGCCTGATCGGATGATCTCCACAAAGGATATCAGGCATGTTATTGAAAACGGCGAAGTCATAGAAGACTATCCCGAAGACATCCGCGGTCAAAGTTGCCTGATCCTTGGTATTCCAACAGACCGTCCGATACATGTTGTCTGTTCTCCCAAGGGAGAGTACCTGGCAATTATTACAGCGTATTTGCCAAGCAAAGAAGAGTGGAACAACGATTTTAAAACAAGGAGGAACTCATGAAGTGTATGCATTGCCAGGGAACAATGGAAAAAAACTTTGCTCCCTTCCATGTTGACCGGAAGGGATATCATTTAACGCTGGATACCGTCCCGGCCTGGGTGTGCCTCCAATGCGGTGAATTCTATTTTGATGAACATGAGATCGATTCTATTCAGGAGATCATTCAAACCCTGGAAGAAAGGACAGACAAACTAACTGCGGTAGCTTAGGAAGCAGATCAGAGGCTGTCCATCAGTAAAAGGTTGTGGTTTGCCAAAAAAGAATCAAGGACAAAAAAAAGATAATTTGGTCTTGAACGACTGTTATAATCAGCTCAAGATTTTTAAATCTAATCAAATTTTATTAATAGAATTGAAATAAACTTTGGAAATGAGATAAATTTCAAAGAAAAAAACGCGGGAATAAATCCTCTGATTGAATTACAAATTTTTTCCATTGTTGTCTTTTTTTCTTGATCTTATCGGGATCATCGCCTCTAATCTTTTTTAGATATCGAGATACAGTTCTTTGAGAAATCTGTTTTTTGGTATAGCCCAGCATTAAAAGCTCAGAGTATATTCTTGGAGCACCCCAGTTCAAATTTTCTGATGCCATCTTTTTTATCAATTCACGAATTTCCAGTTTTATTGACGGCCTACCGGGCTTATTCTTTTTAGCTGACTTTTCAGTCCAATATTTTTTAAAACGTCTCTGCTGCCAGTAGATCACTGTTTCTGGTTTAACGATTATCAAGGCATCTATCCATTTTGGCCAAGTTCTTTTTAATGCAATTAGCAATGTCCGTGTCAGGTCTGTGATATTTTCAGGATTTTCTTTTTTTGCTTGGTAAACAGCCAATTGCTGCCGAAGTTCTATCGTTTCTAAAACAAGGTCATCTTTTGATTTGAACAGAATTCGAATTATTCTGAATTGGAAAATCAACAATTGGATCAACGTCCGATACATTATGTGCACCCTTATCACTTTTTCCATAAAGAGCACATCTGAATATCAGATTAATTTTTCATTTACAATAAATTTTGGAACCAGCTATCTCCTTGATTTTGAAGGATGATCTTATTTTGGCAAATCACAACTTGAAACTGCCAAGACCGCTGTCCAGAATTAATGTAACGTTTATATCACCAGCAAGCCACCGGGTGAGCAGCAAAAATAAGCAAGCCCCTTCTGGTCTGGTGAATGTGCTGGTTTGGCGATTTTTGTCGTTTGGTTAATTGATGGTAGGAATTAAATAAATCTGTTCCTTTTTCAGTTTTGTTAGCTAAGAAATCACTTATTTTTTTCTACATGTTATAAAGTATTGTGTCCCCGGAATTCTCTTATAGGCCAAAAACATTTTTGAGCTTCGTCAAAAAACCTGTCTTTACCGGAGCTGCGGAATCATTGTCTGACGATGTAAGGCGCACAGTTATAGTCTGGCCGTCACCCCATGGCCACCA
>Ga0075120_10000557_pt1 | contig 30788 bp, 31 predicted proteins | sample AntAceMetag02UKL_FD_69792 | JGI IMG/M metagenome (GOLD analysis project Ga0075120, IMG submission 69792) | Saline lake microbial communities from Ace Lake, Antarctica - Antarctic Ace Lake Metagenome 02UKL | ecosystem: Environmental > Aquatic > Non-marine Saline and Alkaline > Saline | place...
AAGACTATACAAAATGAAGCAGCGATAAGTTTTATAAAAAAATAGAACTGAGGATTACCTACTGAAGGAAGAAAATACTCTAAAAACACCCCGATACCGACTAAAGCAAAAGCACTCTTTAAGCTAAGTGAAAACCAACCAGCCAAGCCTCCGAGTATACCTAACAAGGGACCGAAACTGCGTTCAATAAAAAAGTAGGTTCCACCAGCCTTGGGCATTGCACTTAAAAGCTCTGATTTACTAAAAATAGAAGGAATCATCAAAAAACCGGCTATAAAATAAGCTAAAATAATCGAGGGTCCACTATATTTGTAGGCAATAGCCGGAAGAATAAATAGGCCTGATGAGATCATGGTCCCGGTAGCAATGCAGAAAATATCCCATAAATCAAGCTTTTGGGCTGATTTCATGCATAAATCATACCATAATTTAGAGCTTGGATAAAGGGCAATTTTTTCAAATTTTGCCTTGAAAAAACGCTAAAACATGGTATATTAGGAGAATCGTAGAGGAGGAAAATATGGCAGAAGTCAGGATTGAAACAAACGAAGATTTCGAAAGAGCCTTGAGAGGCTTTAAGGTTCAATGTAAAAAAGAAGGGATTGCGAGAAGGTTTCGAGAACGGCAATATTATACGAAACCGTCTCAAAAAAGGAGGGTCAAAAAGAAAAAACGTTAAGGGGACTCTTGTCTATGTGAACATGAATGAATAAGGAGAAAATGTAATGGAAGAAGAAAAAAAGATTTATATTGGCAACTTGGAATTTGGTACTAGCGAAGATGATCTAAAGAAATTTATCGAAGAAAAAGAGCTAAACGCTAAGGATGTAAAAATAATAACTGACAAATTTTCTGGTAAATCCAAAGGTTTTGGATTCGCAGAATTTGAAACTGAGGAGCAAACCCAACAAGCTATAGATGCGTTAAACGAACAAGAACTAAATGGCAGAGCATTACGGGTAAGCAAGGCACAAAAAATGCGTCCCCGAACCGATAGAGATAACTTTAGCGGCGGAAGATTCTAAGAAAATTTAAATAAAATCGAAAGAGGAGGAAATGCCGTTCCCTCCTCTTTTTTTTATCTACATAGTGAAGTAAAAGGACAAAATTGACACTTCCTTTCATCTCGATCAGGGACAAATGGTGTATCTAGATCAAATAATTCTCTAAATATTGCTTCTAAGGCCCGCAAAGATAGTTCTTCAACCTTTTCTTTTTTTAATATATCCTCTTTAGAAATAAAAGCTTTACGCTCACAGCTACGCACATTATAAATTTCAGCATTTACCTGATTATTGGGAAAACTTTCAGAAGTGAAGTGATAGTAAAGCGGTAATTGAAAGGACCTGACGGTTTCTTTTAATGACTGGCGATTCATTTTCATGGTCAAGAGAGCTGAAAGCCTCTTCGGTACAACACTAGCCCCACCAGTTTTATAGTCAATCACCACAATACTTTCATCTTCTAATTGATCAATCCTGTCTGCAGTATACCTGAAACGAATAGCTTTATTGTCCATCTCCCAAATACCTCTGCACTCACTCTCTAAAGAGATTATTTTAGCCACATTTCTTTCAGCCTCGCTATCCAGAAACTTATTCATTCGATTATTTATGATTTGCTTTAGGAGGAATGAGTCAGATCTCATGCGACGAGCAAGACTTTCAAACTTTTCCTCCATCTTTTTAGAAAAACTCTTCCTAAAGCCTCTGTCAATCACTGGTTTTCTACCAATAAAGATTTTAAAAGTATCGGCTAAGAGTTCATGAATAAACGTTCCGATATGGGAAGCCTGAGGATCTTGGAGTAAATCCTCTTTTTCTCTTAATCCTAATAGATACCGATAGTAAAATCGTAGAGGGCAGTTAAGGTAAGTGTTTAAACGACTTGCCGAATAAGTTGCCTTGTTCAAGAATCGCACCATTGCCTCTGTTTTTTGAACAGTTGGGACTAAGGAAGCTACCTCTACTGCAAAACGAGCTTTAGATACCTGAGTAACTTCTAATTTTCCTGATTCCCTCTGTTTTGTCCAGAGCAATTCCTCGATAAATCTACTTTTTTCCCTCTCTTGATTCTCCTCATGTACCAAATGAATTTTTTTTGCACTTGATACCAAACGCATAAATTGATAACGTTGTATCTCCTCTTCCTTCTCGAGACGATTTAGCCCTAGATTTAACATAACTTCACGAGGAATCAAGGGCTCATAAATCTTAAGTTTAGGCAGCACAGCTTCATTCAAATCCATTATAATTACATTCTCAAAGCTAAGTGAACGGGTCTCAAGAAGCCCTAAAATTTGAGTTCCTCTTAAAGGTGAACCAGTAAAAGAGATAATCTCAGATTGAAGCTTCTGTTTCAAAAAAATATCCCAAATTTCACCAGGATCAAACTTTTCTCTGCTAAAATCTAAACTTCCTAACTCCTGGCCTATTTCGTATAGTTTTTCTACTACCTTAAGGTTGAAAGGAAAACTTCCAATTTTACTCTTCTCAGATAAAGTATTAAGCAACTCCAAAAATTTAGTGCTAAAATGATTGAAATCAGAAATATCTTCCCAGCTCTTGAAAAAGATCTTATGTAGTTTAAGTAAAAGACTCTTACATTCATCAAAACTTATCAAAATATCCATGCTTTGAAGAACTTCCTGGGTACGCAAGTAAATCTTCTCTTCTGCCTCTATCTTTTCTAGGCTTAGGAAAAGGCTTCCGCCAATAGAGGTATCCTCTTGGCCTTGGAGAAGTTCTTCTATTTTATGAACCATTACTCGAGTAATTGCTGAATCTTTGCCGATTTCTAAATTTTTTACTAAAGGATGGCGCAAAAGATTCAAGTAATCTTTTGTATAATAAGTATCGGCAGATCTCTGCTCTTGAGACTTTGACATAAGGTCAAATAAAACGTAGAGTGAGCTTCTATTTAGGGGATACCCTAAAGAAATATTAAAATCTTTAAGCAAAGAAGAGATTTCAGTAAGAAGCGGTATGAGAGTTTGAGGCTGAGGCAAAACAATTAGAGTATTATTCTTATTTTTAATCTTGCCAAGAATTTCCCCAACAATACCAACTTGCGAATGCATATCAAAGCCTTGATAAAGAGAAAAATTAGGCTTAACATCTTCTTCTTGGGGTTTTATGGAAACATTTAATTTTTTAGCATTAGTTGCTAACACTGACCACTTATCTTGGGAACCTTGGAAAATACAGATTCCTCTTCCTTTTTCATAAATACTTTTAACAATCTTTACTTCTGTGCCATGAAGATAGAAAAAGTTACAAAAAATAATTGTTCCAAATTCCTCAACCCTTCGCCCTTGAACAGACTTAGCAGCTTGTAGATACCGTAAACCTCTAGAAGTTAGTCCCTTCTTTGTTAAAGCCTTATGGTAAGCATCACGCAAGGATATTATTTCGGCAAGTAAATGATTAATACTTTCAGGTATTTCATAACCAATACTAGCACTTTTTTCAATAGATAACAGAGATTGATTCTTAATATCCTCTAAATCAAGTTGTTCAATAAAAGAAATAATCTCTCGAGCCCAAGGCAAAAAGGCATTAAAAGATTCTCTTTGTTTTAAGAGTTTAGGAAGATGTTTTTTAGCCAAAGAATAAATAAGAAAACAAGCATCTAAATCGTTGATTTTGTGTTGGTATTGAGGAAGAATAAGACAATTGACAAACTCATCCATACTAAAAAAACGCGGAGGTAAGTAAGATTTTTTTATTTTTTTGGAAAGCTCTCGTTTCAAAAACAGAGCTGGCCTGCGACCACCAAAAACACAGCTAATATGACTTAAATCATTGCCAGACTTTAAAAAATTTTCACTAAGAAGAGTGGCTAACTTAGCGATAAAATCTTCACCGAAATTATAAGTAACTATTTTTTCCATAGATTACCCGGGGATAATTTCTTCCTTTGTCATACTATCTAAATACACCAAAAAACCCCTCACTTCCCGATTAGGATAAAAATCCTTAATGATTTGAATATATTCACTAATCTGTTTCTCGCTTTCGGGCTTTGCTTCTTGAGAACTTTTATAATCAATTATCCAAACCTCTTTTTCTCTTACTATCAAACGATCAATTCGCTTACTATCACCAAAACGATTAACTACTTCCTTCTCACAGAAAACACTAGAGCCTGAAACAAAAAAGATACTCTTAAGTTCTTTCTTGGCTAATAATTGTCTTACTCTGGCTTCATAAGAAGAAAGATCCTCAATGAATGGGTATTGTGTTCTAGCAAATAATCCTGCTTCTTTTATCAGCTGTTCTATGTCCACGCCCTGACAATTTTCAATTCGTGAAAGAATTGCATGCAACAAGTTTCCTTCTAGAATATTCCTCTGATTTTTAATACTTTTCCAATTACCAAATTCACCAGGAATTAACTCTGGCCACTCTTTATATACTGAAGGTGATACATCAATTGTTGGTTGTACATCCTTAGTCTCTCTTCGATATTTCACTTTACTTCCGATCTCCTCCATTTTTTCAGGAACCATATGCCAAACTTTATTATTGCTATTTGAACTCTTCTTAGGGATAAAGACATATAACTCAAACTGAGCGCGGGTCAAAGCAACGTAAATATTATTTAATTCATCAATACAAGCTTTTTTGTAACTTTGGATATAAATTTCTTGCAAAAGGGGTGAGTATACCCGATGATTTTTGGTAATACGCACTATCCCTAAATCTTTATCCTGATTAGGCACAACATAAGAGCTACTACCTCTTTCTCCAGTCTCAGGGCTTATGTCCATACGTAAGAACGGGATAATAACAACACCAAACTCTAACCCTTTAGATTTGTGGATAGTAAGAACTTTTATAGAACTACTGTGGGCAACATTTACATACAGATCTTCTTGCGGCGCACTCTTTAAATATGACAGAAGCTCACCTAAGCCTACGTAATCATTCTCTCTCTGTTTTATTAATTCTAAAAACTTCATGGAAAAAGCTTGATTCTTCTTGAAATTTTCATTTACCTTCAAAGACTGATAAATACTTACAACTAGCTCATAGGGGGATATAAATCCTATCGTTTTGAAAAACTTATCAATGTATTGATCCCAAATTTCCGGATACCGCTTTCGAAACAAACGATACAATGGTAATTGCTTACCAATTTTATCCTCCCTATGAAGACCAAAAATAAACTCAGTAATATCCTCGCAAGTAATATTAGTTAAACGGCTAAATGCTTCTCCGAGGATAAAACTAGCAAAACTTAAATCGTCCAATGGTGAGTATAAGAAATTGAGAAATGAAATAATCTCTTTCACCAAAGAATTCTCAATAACATTCAAAGTCTTCTCTGACTCAACCGGAAATCCTGCTTCTAGAAGCCAAGAAGTTACCAGTTCAACCTCATTGTTGTCTCGAGTAAGAATTGCTATATCTTCATATTGGAAACGTCCTTTTAGACTTCGAAGCAAGTCCAAGATTTTAGGCTGGATTATTTCATCACGCTCTTGTTTATTCTTTTCTTGGATTCGTTCAACATAAACATAGCCTCCATCATTACTCTCTCGCTGCTTCTGCTTGGTATCCTTAAAAATATTAAGAATCTCATTGATACTCTCTTTCTTCTCTCCTAATTCCTTAGCAATACCTGATGATTCAAGTGCCTTTTCTAGATTCTCTTTTGAGAACACCTTATTATTAAACTCAATGATTGCTCTTTGGCTACGCCAATTCTTTATTAAGTTGACATTTTTTACATTGAAATGAGTGAACTCTTCTCTTACTGCATCAAAAAGCCTTGCTTCACCGCCACGGAAACGGTATATAGCTTGCTTTTTATCTCCAACATAAAATAATGAACCACCCGTGGAAAGCGCTTCTCTAACCATTTCCTTTAAGTTGCACCACTGTAATATACTCGTATCTTGAAATTCATCAACAAGATAGTGCTTAAAGCGGGTCGCCAAGCGATAATAAACCTCGGCAACAGTTATGCCCTCTTCATCGAACAGAAGACGAGCTTTTCGATTAAGTTCCTCTAAGAATAATACATCTTCCTTCTTTGAAAGTAGCTGGAAAGAATCACTTATCCTCTGATAAAGTTTTACATAAGGATTATAAGCAGTGGTTGCGTCTGATTCAACTAACTCCTTTAACAAATTATAAATTCTTTTCCACTTTTTAATAAAATCAACCGGAGCTTTTTTTTCCTTGTTCATTGGAACCTGGAGGCTTTTTAAGGATACCGGAATAGCAGCAATATCAAAAATATCATCATTTTTATCAAGGAACAAGGTAATATTCTTCTTAGCGCTAGCATTCATGCCAACGGGGGAACACTCAAACAACTCTTTAACTTGGCCAAAAATATACTTCTTCTTTTTGATTATATCTTTAGACTCTCCGCTAGGAAAAGGACTAAATGTTTTTCCATATTTATTGCTTAGCCTAAATAACGATTGCAATAATTTCAAAATATCTTCTTTGGGAAACCAGCCTTTTCTATTTTCGACAAACAAATAGTGCTGCAAAAATTCTTCTAACAGCTTTAGTACTTCTTTTTTCTCTCTTGATTCTTCAATTAAAGAATCCAGGCAAAAACAAAGAGAGGGAAGATAATCCCGTTTTATCTTAAAACTAGCTGAGCGATCAATGTTTAATGAACACCCCAAAAGAAGTGCATTAATAAAGCTATCTATAGTTTGGACTTGGAAAAAGTTATAGTGCCTGACTAGTTCATCCATAATCAGCTTAGCTTTATTTTCGGCATCCTTTTTCTCAACACCAAGCGAAAATAAAATATCCTCTTCCTCTTCTTGGTTTGAGAAAGCATTTAAGGCTAACTTCTTCAGAGACTCAAGAATCCTTTCCTTCATCTCTACTGTAGCTTTATTAGTAAAAGTGATGGCTAAGATATTTCTTAAAGGAACTTGGTTTAATTTTAGTTGAGGGTTTATAAGTAAGTGGAGATATCTTTTAGTTAAGCAGTAAGTTTTCCCTGAACCAGCAGAGGCTTCAACTACAACAACTTGGGGAAACTCAAGATAATGGACATTTTTCTCAGGCATTAATTATTGCTGACTTGGCTATTTAAAAAATCTGCCTCTTATCTGCTTGAAGTAATAACTCGCGAATTTATCTTGTTTTAACTCCTCTACATCAATTACTTCGCCACCACAAAAATAGCCATTTTCTAAATCAATGAACTCTGACCAAACTACTACTATTTTAAGCCTGACCGAATCAAGCTCTTCGGGTATAAAATAATCGATAAGAAGAACCTGGCCCTTCTGCCACTCGACCTCGGAAGTAAAGCAGACCCCCATTAAGTTAAAGTTTTTACTCTTGCCCTTAAGGCAACGACCTACTTCATTTAGGGGCCGGATTTCTAAAAAATCCCCTACATCTAATCTTATTAGTCGTCTTTTCTCTCCCATAGCTTATTAATTATAACAGAAAATCAATATTGAGGATACCCCCAAATAAGGACATCTCTACCTATTCTTTTTATCCTAAAATCTTTCAGGTGAGGACAAGAGTCAAGTGTCGGGAAACCTTCTGCCCCTATAGAACTAAGCGCAGTTTTGCCCCCTATAATCTTAGGAGCAATAAAGAAAAAAACCTTATCTACTTCTTTTTTTATAAAAAACTGACCCAGGGTTTGAGAACCACCTTCAACAAAAACAGACATTATACCTAAGAAATAGAGAATTTTCAAAATTCTCTTTATTGGCAACCAACCCTTTTCTTCTTTTAGAAAAAAAACTTTAACTCCAGGAGGAATCTTTTTTCTTGCGGATTTACTCTTATCCGAAGTAAAAATTATTAGCTTATCAGGGTTCTTCTTGAGAATATAAGAATTTAAAGGTATGTTTAGTCGAGGAGAAATTACTGCTTTAAAAGGAGTCTTCTTCAATCCCTCAAGGCTAGGATTATCCTTTATGAGGGTATTAGCGCCGATTAAGACACAATCATACTTATCTCTTAGTTTTTTAGAAAATTTTCGGCTTGAGCTTGAGGTAATCCATTGAGATATGCCTTTTTGAGTAGCAATCTTTCCGTCTAAACTCTGAGCTACTTTGGCTACTACAAAAGGCTTTTTCCCCCGCATATTTTTAAAAAACACTTCGTTCAATTCTTGAGCTTCCCTTTTGTGCAAACCTACTTCCACTTTAATTCCAGCTTTTCTTAATTTTCTTATTGATTTACCCTTAACCTTAGGATTAGGGTCAATTGAACTAATAAATACCTTTTTTATACCTCTTTTAATAATCTCATCAACACAAGGCCCGGTTCGACCAAAATGACAACAAGGTTCTAAGTTAATGTAAAGAGTGCTGCCTCTTAAGTTTTTCCTAGCTGACCTTATTGCTTCTATCTCTGCATGAGGGCCTCCAGCTTTATGATGATAGCCGAAAGACAGAATCTTACTATTCTTAACAAAAAGTGCTCCCACTAAAGGATTAGGCGACGTAAACCCTTCTCCCTTTTTTGCCAAAGAAAAGGTTTTTTTCAAAAAGCAAAGATCTCGCTTAGACTCTGCCTTTAACACTTTACTCTTCCTAAACGCCTCTTCATATCCTCTACCCAAGCATAAGCTATGCTTACTTCTCCCACTTTTACAAACTTTTTATAGCTTCCATGAGCATCAGAACCACCACTTTGCAGCCGTTGAAACTTGATCGCCATATTCTTATAAAGCGAGCTCTTGGCAAAAGACATCGTAGGATAAACTGTTTCTAATCCATCAACGCCTAAAGAGATAAACTCTTCTACCCAGGATTGATCAGAAATTATATGGGGATGAGCAATAAAACTTAAACCTCCGAATTTCCTAATAAGTTGAATTGCTTTTTCTACTGAATACTTAAAACGGCCTCTATAAGCCGGCCGGCCTGGGGAAAGATACTTTTCGAAAGCCTGCCGCAAAGTTTTAACCTTGCCCTTCTCCAAGAGATATAAAGCCAAATGAAGTCTCGTCGGGACTGCTCCTTTTAGCTTTAGGAATAGCTCCTCAGTATCAACCCCTAAGCCTAAGGAATTCAACTTCTCCCCCATCCAGAGAAGCCTCTCTCTTCTTAATTCTTTTACCTGAGCTAGCTCCGCTTTTAATTCTTGATTATCGGAATCGATAAAATAAGCTAACACATGAATCTCTATCCCCTCATGTTCAGCGCTTAACTCAAGACCTTCAATCAACTCAATATCATAACTCTTGCTATAAATGCGAGCAGAGCTTATACCATCGAGAGTGTCATGATCAGTGATGGCAATACAAGCCAACCCTTTCTCCTTGGCTTGCTTAAAAATAGTCTCTATCTCAGCGTCACTGTCAGAAAAATTAGAGTGAATATGCAAATCGCATCGCCTCTCTTTCATACTTTGATAAACTCCTTACTCCTGGTTGGTATTTTTCTCTTTGCCTTTTTCGATCTTGTATATTTTATCTAAGATTCCATTAACAAATCGAGGTGAATCAATATCGCCAAAACGCTTTGCTAACTCGATAGCTTCATTTATGGCAACTTTAGGAGGAATATCCTCTGAAAAGAGCAGCTCAAAACATCCCATTCTTAAGATATTTCGGTCAATAGCCGCCATCCTACTGATTTCCCAATTTTTTACGTGTTTTTTTATCAGAGTATCGATTGAAGATATATTAGTTATAACTCCTTCTACCAAAAAAGAGAAAAACTCAACGACTTCTTGTTTTTGGGGGTAATTTTCTGAATAATCCTGGAGGGCTTGATGGAAATCGATTTTTACTATCTCTACTTGGTAAAGAAGAGATAAAGCTACCGCTCTTGCTTTTGATCTTAAACGCATAATACTACAGATTGTCAAAATAAATATCTACTCGCAATTATATTTGCGAATAAATATCTGCCATTTCTAAAGCTGATAAAGCAGCGTCTCTACCTTTATTTCCCTGTTTTGTTCCTGCTCTCTCTAACGCTTGTTCTACGCTATCAGCAGTGATTACTCCAAAGGTAGCCGGAATTTTCTTATCTTGTGAAATCCGGGCTACTCCCTTGGCAACTTCAGACGCAATATAGTCAAAATGAGGAGTTTCTCCTCTTATCACTGCTCCTAAGGCAATAACAGCATTAAACTTCTTTGTATCTAACTTGCTTAATACCTGAGGTATCTCAAATGAACCTGGCGTCCAGATAACAAAGATATTTTCATTTGTCACCCCTGCTTTCTTTAGGGTATCTACACAACCTTGAAGCAATTGATTGCTAATAAGTTCATTGAACCGTGAAACAACAACTGCAATTTTTCTACCTTTACCTAAAAAACTTCCTCTTATCTCCTTCATTTTTACCTCCTTTGCCCCTTAGATTATGTGGTCCATTTTTTTCTTCTTTGTTTCTAAATAATACTTGCTGTTTTCGCCTTCCTCTATCTTTATTGACACTCGTTCAATAACTTCTAGACCGTAACCTTCAAGGCCAATAATTTTTTTAGGATTATTTGTAAGAAGCCTGATCTTTTTTATCCCTAAATCTGCTAGAATCTGCGCTCCAATACCATAATCTCTTAAGTCAGAAGAAAAACCTAATAGACGATTTGCCTCTACGGTATCGGCTCCTTTTTCCTGCAAGCTATAGGCTTTTATCTTATTTTTTAAGCCAATTCCCCTTCCTTCTTGACGCAAGTATAGAAGGACTCCTCCTTCTTTACCGATTATTTCTAACGACTTTCGAAGTTGACTTCCACAATCGCAGCGTCGTGAGAAAAATATATCACCAGTGAGACACTCCGAGTGTGCCCGAACAAGAATAGGTTTATTACCAATCTCGCCTTTAACTAAGGCAACGTGCTCACTACCATCAATTAAAGATTCATAAAGGAAAAGATTAAACTGTCCATACTCAGTAGGCAAATTAACTTTTTCCACTAAATTTATTAACTTCTCTTTCTTTCGACGATACTCAATCAACGAAGCGATAGTACATATTTTTAAATTATGTTTCTTGGAAAATTTAATCAAATCAGGAAGCCTAGCCATAGAGCCATCTTGATTTATAATTTCACAAATTACTCCGGCAGGATAAAGACCAGCTAACCTTGAAAAATCGACAGCTGCTTCAGTATGCCCAGCTCTTACTAGAACTCCACCATCCTCTGCCTCTAGGGGAAAAATATGTCCAGGTTTTATTAAATCTTGAGGGGCGCTTTTTGGTGAGATTAAAACTTCTATTGTTCTAGCTCGATCAAAAGCTGAAATTCCAGTAGTTGTACCTACAGCCGCATCTGCTGAAACTCTCCATGCTGTTTTAAAAGGATCTGTCCCGCCCTGATGATACATAGGTGCTAAGTCTAACTGATCAATCCTTTTCTTTATAAGCGGAACACAAACTAAACCCTTAGCCTCAGTGATCATAAAATTAATGACTTCCGGCGTAGCAAAACTAGCAGCGATAACTAAATCGCCCTCATTTTCTCTAGCCTCATCATCAACCACAATAATAGGTCGACCAGACTTTATTTCTTTAAGGATATCTTCAATATGGGCAAACATAATCCTCTCCTAGAATATAGAATAAACTATCGCTTGGTCCACTGGAAGCTACGACGAGCGCCTTTGCGCCCATACTTCTTTCTTTCTTTGGCCCGAGGATCGCGGGTAAGTAAATCTTCTCTGCGCAATAAAGCTCTTAATTGAGGATTCCATTCTACTAGGCACCGAGAGATACCTAGGCTTACTGCTCCAGCTTGTCCGCCTACTCCACCACCATCTGTCTTAGCAAGGATATCTACCTTACCTTGGAGCTCAGTAACTACTAGAGCTTTTTTAACTTGCATTCTATTATCAATAGTAGAAAAATACTTTTCGATATCCCTACCATTAATAACGATTTTACCTTTTCCTTTGGGAATAAATCTTACACGGGCAACCGCTTCTTTTCTCCGACCGGTAGCCATGAATATTTCTTTATCTTTGTTTATTTCCTTCATAAATTAAACACCTATTGTTTGTGGGTTTTGAGCCTTCTGTTTATGGGTATCTTCAGGATAAATCTTTAAAGACTTAAGCATTTGGGCACCTAAATTACTTTTAGGAAGCATTCCTCTTACAGCCAAGTAAAGTGCACGAGAAGGATTTTTATCCATTAATACCTTAAGAGTCATCTCTTTACGACCACTAGGATAACCAGTAAATTTATCATAAATTTTAGTTTCCCGCTTGTTTGCACTAAACTTTATAAGCTTAGCATTTGTTACAATAACCCTATCCCCACAAAGGAAATTGGGAGTATATGTCGGTTTAGTTTTACCCTGTAGTATTCTGGCTATGCGGGTAGCTAATCTACCCAAAATCCTATCCTTGGCATCAATAAGTACCCATTTCCGCTCTTCTTTATTGAAAAATTTAGTCTTTTTCATAGACAGCTTTTATATCATATCTGGCAATAATGTCAATATTTATTTATATTTTCCAAATCTACCCTTCCTTCATAAAGGGCCTTACCAACGATTACTCCCCAAATAAAGGGAGTTTCTTCCTTTATTTTCTTGATATCTTCAGAAGAAGACACTCCTCCGGAAATAATGATATTGGCTCCTTTTCTGCCGAAGGCGAATCCGCCTCTGGCGGAAAATGAGGAAAATTCCTTTACTGGCTCTAGATTTAACCCCTCCAGGGTTCCATCCCGAGAAATATCAGTATATATTATCCACTTTATTCCCTTCTTGATTAAGTTTTCGATAAAATCTAAGGCTTGAAGTGAGGTCTTCTCCTGCCAACCCTTTACAGCAACTTGAGAGCCGATAGTATCCACGCTTACCGCAATCCTCTCAAGGCCTACTGCTCTTATTAAATCTTTAAGAAACTTATTATCCAAACTCTTAGTCCCCACTATTATTCTCTGAGCCCCTAAAGCTATTAACTTTTTTGCTTTCTCTATGTCGCGAATCCCTCCGCCTACCTCAACCTTAATGTCAACCTCTTTCAGAATCTTAGCAATTATTTCAAAGTTATCCTCCTGGCCAAGAGCAGCTGATAAGTCAACTAAGTGAAGAAGTTCTACGCCTTTTTCTTTCCAATCTCTAGCTACCTTGACAGGATCATCACTATATACGGTAGAGTCAGCAGGATTCCCCTTAAAGAGACGAACTACCTTTCCTTCCCATAGATCAATTGCTGGTATTACTAGCATATTTTTAAAAAGTTATTAAAAACCTTCAAACCTAATTTTTGGCTCTTCTCAGGGTGAAATTGTACTGCCCATACATTCTCTTTATGCAAAGCGGAAGCAAAGCTATCTCCATAAGCAGTCGCCACTAATATAGTCTCGCTCTTTTTCGGCTTGCAATAGTAAGAGTGTGCGAAGTAAAAAAAACTGCCATCTTTGATACCCCGAAACAACACATTTTCCTTTTTCCTTTTTCCTTCATCCTTTATCCTTATTTGATTCCATCCCATATGGGGAACAATTAACTCTTTACCAGTAAACTTTTTTACCTCTCCCTTAATAATTCCTAATCCTTTTACCCCAGGGGCTTCCTGACTCTTCTCTAACAACAGTTGCATCCCTAAGCAAATCCCTAAGAAAGGTACGCCTTCTCCAATTCTTTTTTTCAGAAGATCAAAAAGCTTTCTCTTTTTTAACTCCTTGACTGCTCGGTGAAAATGACCTACCCCAGGAAAGATTATTTTCTTAGCTTTCTTTATAGTAGCCGGGGAACTGCTCACCTTTACTTTCTTGCCTAAAAATAGAGCACTATTCTCTACGCTCTTTAGATTCCCCATTCCATAATCAACAATTACTATCATCTTTTATTTGTTTGGCTAGTCTATTATTCCTTTTGTCGAAGGAACACCCTTTCGGCGAGAATCAATTTGGGTAGCACAATCCAAGGCCTTACCGATAGCTTTAAAAAGAGCTTCTAACAAATGGTGTAAATCGCCTTCTCCTGACTTTATATTGTAGACAAGACTTAAACCAGCATGTTGAGTAAAGGCCTCTAAAAATTCTTCAGCGTTTTTAGAGGTAAAACTAGTGTCGTCAAATTTGTTATTATCCCATATATTCTGTATGATCATTTTACTATCATCACTTATCTGCTTATGTAATACCGGTCTTCCGCTTATATCAATATTAGCCTCAACGACTACTTTATCCATAGTCGCTGAGAATGAACCGTATCTGTTAATACCAGTCTTATCCCCCAAAGCTTCTTTAAAGGCTTTACCTAAAGCAATACCAATATCTTCAATTATGTGGTGTTGGAGGTCTCCTGAAGCTTTTAAATCTAAATCAAATAAACCATGAAAAGCAAACAAAGTAAGTAAGTGATTAAGCGGTTCGAAACCGGTAGTTACCTTAGCTCTACCCCTACCATCAATAACAAGTTCACCCTTAATATCTACTTCATTTGTCTTTCTATTTATCGCTGCCTTTCTAACTTCTTTTTTCTTCCTAAACCACATAGTTCCTCCATGAATTTAAACCAGTCGCTTTTTAACGCTCTCTATATGCTTAACCATCCCTTCAAGATTAGCTATTTTTTCTAATACTTGCTCTTCTTCTTGTAGGGCCTTCTTAGTATAACTTATAATATGAGACTCTTTGAGAAAAGATTTAACCGAAAGACAAGAAAAAAATCGACTGCTTCCTCCGGTTGGCAAAACATGGCTAGGCCCGGCAGTATAATCCCCTAAAGCAACCGGAGTATAGTCCCCTAAGAATATTGCCCCGGCATTTCGGATTTTCGAAAGAAGCGAAGACGGTTTTTTAGTTAAAATTTCCAAATGTTCAGGTGAAACACAATTTACTACCCGACAGCCTTCATCTAGATTTCTTACCCGCAGAGCTAATCCAGGAATTTTCTTCTTTCTTATTTCCCTTATAATCTTTCGAGAATTAGTAACTAAAATTCCTAAACCATTATGATGCTCTATCTGAGCTTCTAAATCAGCTATAATATGTTCTACGTTGGCATCCTTAGAGGCTAGAATAACAACCTCAGAAGGGCCGGCAAGCATATCAATATCTACCTCTCCAAAGAGTTGACGCTTAGCCTCGGTTACAAATTCATTTCCAGGACCGACAATCTTATCAACTTTTCTGATTGTTTTAGTTCCACAGGCTAAAGCAGCAATAGCTTGAGCGCCTCCAAGACGATATATCTCCTTTATCTTTAATAAAGAACCCATAGCTAAGATAAAAGGATTTATATTTCCCTCTTTTCCTGGCGGAGAAACTAAAACTACTTCTTTTACTCCAGCAACTAGAGCTGGAATAACAGCCATATATACCGATGATACTAAAGGAGCAGTTCCAGCCGGAACGTAAACTCCTACTCTCTCTAAAGGCAGATAACGGCTAATTAGCGTCTTGCCGCTATCTTCTTTTAGCCTAATCGTCTTAGGGATTTGGCCCTTATAGAATTTGGTTACATTATCTATAGCCAATTTAAATGCTGAAATAAGCGATGAGTCCAGCTCATTAAAAGCCGCACTTATTTCCGACTCAGAAATCTTTAACTCTCGAGCCGATATCTTAACCTTGTCAAATTTCTTGGTGTATTCAACTAAAGCGCTATCGCCATTATCACGAACGCCTTCGATGATTTTAAAGACTTTCTCGTGAATTTTGTTTTTACGTACCCTCTTTCTAAGAAGTAATTTTTCTAAACTTTCTAAATTCCTAACTACTCTCATTTTTTAATAAATTTGCTAATTGCCTCTTTAACCTTATCTATAAAATCATCCACTCTAGATGACATACTGCCCTGAACCTTTTTATCGTTTCCTCCTCCGGTTAAAGACAATCCTTTACCGGATTCAGAAATGAACTTTTTGCAACTAAAGCCTTTTTTAATTATATCATCAGTAGCCGAACAAATAAAAATATCTTTTTCACAACCACAAGTTGCAATAAATACTATGCCAGAGCCTATTTTCTCTTTTATCCGGTCTACAAGAATAAGCATTGCCTGAGATGCTAAAGTCTTTAAAGACGCTTCTGGTTCAAATACACGAACTAAAACGTTCACTCCATCTATACTATCTAAGCCTATTACATCGCCAGTATCAGCTGATACAAATTCACCTTCTTGGTTAGCAATAGCCTTTATAACACCTGCCTTATCATCCTTCTTTTTCTCATCCAAAGCTTTCTTCGCTTCACCCTTCTCTTTACGGCGGGTTAGAAGCGAAATGCTATTATCTTTGCCTACTGAAGCCTCAATTCTTCTAATCCCACTACTTATTGAAGACTCTGAGATAATAGCAAACTTCTCGATTTCAGAAGTATTATTAACGTGAGTTCCACCGCATAATTCTTTGCTATAATCAGAAATTGAAACCATTCTTACATCATTATGATATTTATCTTTAAAAAAAGCAAGGGCTCCTTCTCTTTTAGCATCTTCTAAACTAAGCTTCTTCTTTACAACCTTATCAGCACCAGCAATAAATTTTTCAACCAACTTTTCTACCGTCTCTATTTCTTGTTCATCTAATCTATTAAAATGAGTAAAATCAAATCGGAATTTATCTTCATCGACTAAAGAACCTTGCTGCACAACATGTTCACCTAAAACTTGACGTAAAGCTGCTTGAAGAAGATGGGTTGCTGTATGGGCCCGAGCTAAAGCCTCTCTTCTGTCTCTGTCAACAGAAGCAAGTACCTCACCCTTTTTAATCTCACCACTAATGGCAGAGCCTTGATGAACAATAGCATCAGCAGCTTTAAAAACTTTATCTACTTTAAACTCTCCACTTTTAGTCGATACCTTACCCTTATCGTTAAGCTGACCACCACTTTCCGCATAAAAGGGAGTCTTATCTAAAACTATTAAACCCAACTCACCGCTTTTTATGAGTTCTGCCTCCTCATTGTCGATAAAGAGTTTTAAAATCTTACCTTTCGTTTCCAACTTATTATATCCAATAAATTCGCTCTTCTCTTTTAAATTAAATTCGCCCTGTTTAAATATATTCGCATCAAACATGCTCTTTTTACGTGAACGTTCTTGTTGCTGCTTAAGAAGCTCTGAGAAACCTTTCTTGTCTATTTCCATTTTGCAGCTAGATGCCGACTCCTCTATTGCTTCCAAAGAATCTCCAAGTGTGTCATAGAGATAAAAAACCTTCTCTGCAGGAATAACGTTAATTCCTTTCTCCTTACACTCATTGATTATTTCTTTACGATACTCTTTCGCATCATCAACCGTTGAAAGGAATTTTTCCTCTTCTGCTTTGATGACCTTTGAAATGATCTCTTTTTTTTCTCTTATTACAGGATAAACCTCCCCCATTAAATCAGAAAATAAATCTGGTAATTTATAAATGAACTCTTTTTTTAATCCTAAATTTTGAGCAGCACTCTGGGCCCTTCTTAGAATCTTCCTTATTACATACCCTCTTCCTTCGTTAGAAGGGTAAACTCCATCGGCAATTGCAAAAGTAGCAGCCCGAGCATGGTCAACAATAGCATTTATCCAGCCTTGGTTTTCTTTACTAACATCCTTTACCTTTAAAGTACTTTTAACCTCTTCTACAACTGGAGCTAAAATATCTATTTCAAAATTTGAATCTTTCCCTTGTAAAACAGCAGCCATTCTTTCTAGACCCATACCAGTATCAATATTCTTTTGAGGCAAGGGTTCTAATTTATTTACTCCTACTCGATTAAACTCTGTGAATACTAAATTCCAAACTTCAACAAATCTACCACAGCTACAATCAGGATTGCAATCTTTCTCACCGCAACCAACGCCTGTGTCATTATCAAAGAAAATTTCTGAACAAGGCCCGCAAGGACCATTAGGCCCGTCACTAGGAGCATTGGCCGGCCAAAAATTGCTATCTTCTCCTAGTTTAACTATTCTCTCCTCAGACACACCAATATCATCCTTCCAAATGTTATAGGCCTCATCATCTTTCCTATATACAGAAACCCACAAGTTTTTCTCATCCATTTTCAATTCTTTAGTAATAAATTCCCAAGCAAATTCAATTGCTTCCTTTTTGAAATAATCACCAAATGAGAAATTTCCCAACATTTCAAAAAAAGTATGGTGATAAGCAGTCTTACCAACTCTCTCTAAATCCCCAGTACGTAAGCACTTCTGACAAGAAGTAGCTCTGGTTATATCTTTATTCTCACCTAGAAAATAAGACTTAAACTGATTCATCCCAGCCGAAGTAAAAAGGAGAGAAGCATCACCAGAAACTAGATTATCAGAAGTAAAAAGTGTGTGGTTCCTCTTTTTAAAAAAATCTAAGTATTTTTTTCTTAGCTCACCAGTCTTCAAATTTCCTTACTCCTAAATTGTCCATCTCGTGATTAATAACTTTATAATCGAATCCTTTCCTTGCTAAATGCATTACTATTTTTTGCCAAATTTTTGGCACCGGCAAAGATGGCTTCCGCCTTCTGTAATGCGCTAATTTATTCTTGATGATTTCTTTTACCCGATCATTATAAGCGAAATCTCCACTTAGAGCTTGCTTGCGCAATTGTGGGGAAATCCCTAATCTCTTAAGGTTGAAATCAATTCTTATCGGACCCCAACCTTTCTCAAACGAATAACTAACGAAAAGGTCGGCAAATTCTTTATCATTTATGTAATTGTTTTCTTCTAAGTAAACTACAACTTTTTCTCTTACTGCCGGAGCATATCCTTTTTTCTTAAGACGAGAGATTATCTCATCTCTACTCCGTGCTCTGTATTTTAAAAGCAGAAAAGAATAATTAAGAGCTTTATTAAAATCCTTCAATTATTTACTTTTAAGCACAGAATATCCACGATTTGTCTTTACTAAGCAGTCCCCTTTTACTTTAGAAGCAGCAGCCTTAAAGCCCTCTTTACTCTTTACTTTTTTATTCTCTATTTTAAAAATAACATCTCCTACCCGAAGCTCACTCTCATCAGCCGCTGAATCATCTTCAATATCGATAATTACTGCTCCTTGATCACCTTTTATCCTAAACTGACGCTTATAAAAAGGTGTTATATCCTCTACAGTTAAACCTCGGAAACTAACTCTATCTGAATCTTCCTCTATCTCTTCTATTTCCTCGCCTTCCTTGGGCATCTTACCTATTTTTACCTTGATAGTCATCTCCTTGCCACCACGAAGAATCTCAAGAGGAATCCGCTTCCCAACATCAGAAACTGAAACCATCCGCACCAAGTCTCTTGTTGTCTTTATCAATTCCTTATTAAAGCTTAAAATCAGATCTCCCTCTTTAAGTCCGCCTTCCTCAGCTGGAGAGTCTTTATATACTTTTAGAAGTATTACGCCTACTCTCTCTTTAATCCCAAAGTAATTACGTAAATCATCATTTAAATTATCGATAGTCACGCCTAACCACCCATAAAGAATCTTTTCACCTGTAGATAATTTATCGAGAATTTTCTTTGCTTTATTAACCGGTATAGCAAACCCTAATCCCTGATAGCCTCCAGAAGTAGTAATAATTGCTGTATTAATACCAATAATTTCCCCTTTAAGGTTTACTAAAGGTCCTCCGCTATTTCCGGGATTAATTGCCGCATCAGTCTGGATAAGGTCATCATAGCCCCTATCTCTTCTGCCTAAAGCCGGTAAATAACGATTAAGAGCACTTATTACCCCTACAGTAACACTAGGCTCAGGATTATCAATTGCAAAACCAAAAGGATTTCCTATTGCTACTACCCATTCACCGATTCGCAAATCGTCTGAATTCCCTAATTTTGCTGCCGGAAGTCCTTTGGCTTCTATTTTTATTACTGCTAAATCGCTCCTCTTATCTGTTCCTTTAATCTCAGCATCAAACTCTCTTCCATCAGATAGCTTAACCTTTACTTCAGTTGCTCCAGAGACAACATGTTCGTTAGTAAGAATGTATCCCTCCTTATCAACTATAACTCCGCTACCTAATCCTCTCCTTTCAAATTCACGCTCAGGAATCCCCCCGAAAAACTCTCCAAAAAATTGTTCAAAAGGGTTATCGAAACTCTCAAAAGGTAAACCAAAGTTAAGCCCTCCACCAATTTTTTCTTTAACTACGCTACTTATGGAAACTACTGTTTTACCTACACCAGAAGCAACATCAATAGTCGCCTTCTCCAGGCTTGATAAGCTCTGGGAATAAACTAACAGGGGTACCAAAACCCAAGCCATTGCTATAGCTATGCACTTCCTCATCGCTCCTCCTTATCAATTATTTTCTACTGACGAACTCGCGCTCTTTAACTCTTGTTCTAATTCCTCTTTCAAGGCATCATTCTCTCTTAATAAGCTTCTTAATTGCTCTTTACCTTGAGCTAAGTTCTTATCTTTATAAGAAAACCAACTTCCGGCTTTCTTTATTATTCCTTCATCGATAGCAGCATCTATTATCGCTCCAGTTTTAGACACTCCCTCATTATACATTATTTCAAATATTGCCTCCTTAAAGGGAGGGGCAACTTTATTCTTCACAATCTTACCCCTGACTCTTATTCCGGTTACACTACCTTGATCAGTAACAGTGGCGATTTTTCTTAGATCAATTCTTACTGAAGAATAGAATTTCAAGGCTCTTCCTCCAGGGGTAACCTCAGGAGATCCAAACATTACTCCAATTTTCATTCTTATTTGGTTGATAAATACTATACAAGTTTTAGACTTACTTATTGCAGCAGTTAGTTTTCGCAGGGCTTGGCTCATTAACCTAGCTTGCAAGGCAATCTGAGAATCGCCCATTTGCCCCTCTATTTCTGCTCTTGGTACTAAAGCAGCAACTGAGTCAATTACAACTAAATCTACAGCATTGGACCTAACTAAGGCTTCTACAATCTCTAAAGCCTGTTCTCCAGTATCGGGCTGAGAAATCAATAAATCCTCTAATTTTATTCCAATTAATTTAGCATATGATGGATCAAAAGCATGTTCAGCATCGATAAAAGCTGCTACCCCATTGCTTTTCTGTCCTTGAGCAATAATACTTAAAGTTAAAGTGGTTTTCCCTGAGGATTCCGGACCATAAACCTCGGTCACTCTTCCTCGCGGCAGGCCCCCAACACCCAAAGCTCTGTCTAAAGAAATTATCCCCGTAGGTATTACCTCTATTTCCAAATTTACCCCATCTCCCATGCGCATTATTGCACCCTTACCAAATTGTTTCTCTATTTGTAAAAGGGCAAGTTCTAAAGCTTTCTTCTTGCTGTCTGAAATGTTCTTTTCTTTACTCATAATTCCTCCTTTAATTTCGCCGGCAAAGCCGGGGGAATTAAACCCTGAGTATTCTCGAATCCTTCGACTACGCTCAGGATTCGATCCTGAGTATCACCGAAGGGTCGAAGGGTCTAATCAGAAATGAGATTCCTTATTTTTTAAAAGATTCTTTATATTTTTTTTGTGCCTTATCAATATAAAAACAAAAAGCAGTAGCGAAAAGGCCTTAAACTCTAATGGCAAAGAAAAGATCAGCGAAAAAACAAAAAAGGAAAAAGCGCTGGCTAACGAAGCTAAAGATACGGTCTTAGAAATAAAAAATACTACTACCCAGATAAAAACAGCAATTAAGAAAAGTATTAGCAATGAAGAAAATTGAACACTTAAACCAGCTATGCCGCCTAAACTAGTTGAAACGCCTTTACCGCCTTTAAATTGTAAAAAAGGAGTCCAGTTATGTCCACAGACAACAGCAATAATTGCCAAGATGAAAAGAAAAGTTGGCGGATTGCTTACGAAAAATGGCACAATCAAAGGGACTATGAAACCTTTCAAGAAGTCCAAAACAAATACAGAGATACCCCACTTCTTTCCCAACACTCGAGTCACATTAGTAGCGCCAATGTTACCAGAGCCAAGACCTCTTATGTCAGCCTTCCTTGCTAGATAAACAGCTAAAAAACCAAAAGGTATTCCGCCAATAAGATAGCTAAGAATTAGAAGATTTACTGCTCCCATTTAGAACTCTCACTCCTCTTAAAAAATAATCTGCTCCTGAAATTAAAGTAAAAAATACTGCCGCTTTCCAAATCCAAGGGAAAAAAGAACTATTTAAAAGTAAAGCTAAGATTGTAAACATTTGGAAAAAAGTAGTGAGTTTACCCCAAAAAGATGGTTCCATAAGAGATTCTTTCTTTAAGGCATTAATTATTATTACCCCCAAAAGAATAATAAAATCTCTACTTACAGCCACTAGAATTAACCCTAAAGGCATTTTAAAAGTAAGAGGCAAGGTATTCCTGAAGACGTAAAGTGATATAAAAGCTGCGAATAAAAGCAATTTGTCAGCTACCGGGTCAAGAATCTGTCCAAAATCTGACTTCTCTTTTCTTATTCTCGCCGCCAATCCATCAAAAAAATCACTTAAAACCGCAAGAACAAAAACCACTGTTGCTAAATGTATTAAGTAGGCATGGAAACGTGAGTAAATAAGCAAAGAAACAAATACAGGAATAAGGATAATTCTTATAGTGGTTAGTTTATCGGCTAGACTCATTACTCAAGCATGGCTACTCTCTTTGGCGGCCACCAGGTTAAAACTGCTTTTCCGATTATATCTTTTGCATCAGCAAATCCCCATTCACGACCATCCTTAGAAGAAATACTATTATCACCAAGAAAAAAATACTTACCTTCAGGGACAATTATCTCCTTACCTCGAATGCCGTACTTTCCTTGATTATAATAGTAATTCCGTGCAATCTTTGGGTTAACTACCATTTCACCATTTATGTGGATATTACCGTCTCGTAATTCAACTTTGTCTCCCGGTAAGCCAATTAGTCGCTTTATGTAAGCCTTGTTTCTCTCACTAACAATTGGTGGAACAAATACAACTATATCAAACCTTTTAGGTTTACGGAACCCCGGAATACGTAAAGGTGTAAAGGGAATTTTTGGACCATAAGTAAGTTTACTTACAAAAATCTTATCTCCAGGAACCAAAACTGGAACCATAGAGGTAGTAGGGATCTTATATATTTGAAAGAAAAAAGTTCTTAAGAATATCGCTAATGCTGCAGCAATAACTATAGCCTCAATCCACTCTCTCAATGCACTCTTTTTTTTGTTACTCATCTTTTAAAAAAAATTACACAAATTTGTTACTGATTCCACAGATTCATATTATAGCAGTTTAGCAATATAAATGGTATATTTAATTTAAACAAATTCAACCTTTAATTTTTTATGTAATGCTTCAGCAAGTTTAATCAATGTCTGCAGAGAATAACTCTTGTTATGAATATCTTCTAACCTGGATATTGTTTGTTGAGTAGTGTGCAATCGTCTAGCTAATTCTATCTGGGTCAATTTCTTCTTTTGCCTAATTTTAGCTACTTGAATGGCCAAAGAAGCATAAATTTCTTCTTCGTCGAAGGCCTTACGAAATTCGAGATTTTTAAAATCCTCTTTTAATCGGTCTCTTAAAGTTCTCTCTTTTTTCATAATTGCATCATCCCCCTTCGTGTCTTTGCAAATAATCCTGCATCATTCGTTTCGATCGGTCAATCTCTCCTGCAGGAATTTTATCGGTCTTTTTCAAAAATCCATGAGTAATAATAATCTTCTTACCAAAGAAAAAATACAAAAACCGGTAGTAATTTGAACTAAAACGTATGCGCAACTCACGAATTTTCCCTTTCACAATATCAGCGTATGGTCTTGGTAAATTTGGCCCTTCTTCTTCAAGTTTCTCCAACCATTTTTCTACTTTTGCTCGAACTTTAGGCTGCATATCGTCCAGAAATTCATCGGTTGGACTTCTTCCACTTTTATCCTCGTAAAAGATCATTTTGTACATCTACCCTGACCCAACTAAAGTATACACTATTTTTGGTGTATTGTCAAATTTTTTACACTCTTTTTGGTGTACTATTCAATATTTTAACAATAGTCTCCTTTCTTCCAAATATCCTGGAATTCCTTTCTACCACCCCTACATATAATAGACGCTTGAAAGGACAAAATTCTTTCATTTTTTTTAAATTTTCATCAAAGTCGTTTATATTTAAGAAACAGGATTTTTACATTACCCTAATCTATATACGTATTCAATCTGTGTAATCTTTCTCTAATCTATGTAATCTCTGTTCACATCTTAAGCACTTCTAAAAAAGCATTCTGAGGAATAATTACATTCCCCACCTGTTTCATCTTTTTCTTACCCTTCTTCTGCTTCTCCCATAATTTTCGCTTACGGGTAATATCTCCACCATAACACTTTGCAGTAACATTCTTCTTTAAAGCAGAAACCTTCTCGGAGGCAATTATTTTCGCACCAATTGCAGCTTGAATCTTCACCTCATACATCTGCCGAGGAATTAGCCCCTTTAATTTTTCAACTACAATTCTTGCCTTAGCCTCTGCCTTATCTTTATAGACTAAAATCGAAAAAGCTTCTGACTTTTTCTGATTAAAAAGAATATCAATTTTAGTAATTTCTGTCTTCCTGTATCCAATAAATTCATAATCAAAAGAAGCATATCCTTTAGTTAAAGATTTTATATTATCATAAAAATCAATAACAATTTCTCCTAAAGGAAGATTGAAAACTATAGCTAATCTATCTTTACCTAGATAATCCATCTTAACAAACTCACCGCGTTTTGATTTTGCCAAATCACAGATAGAATCCATTCCTTCTGCCGGTGTTACAACCGTAGCTTTAACAAATGGTTCAGAAACCTCCTCGATACAAGATGGATCAGGAAACTGATGAGGAACTTCTATATATTCTGCCTCTTTTTCTCCAGCTCGCTTCAAAAGGTACTTAACGTTAGGTGAGGTAAGAACAAGGTCAAGATTGTGCTCTCTCTCCAATCTCTCTTGGACTATCTCCATATGCAAAAGCCCTAAAAAACCGCACCTAAATCCATAACCTAAAGCACCTAGGTTATCAGGCTCATAAACAAAAGATGGATCAGATAACTTTAATTTCTCAATAGCACTTCGCAAAGCAGGATAATCCTTGGGAGAAGAAGGAAATATCCCACAGAATACCATCGGTGACATTTTCGTATACCCTTCAAAAGCTTCCTTAGTAGGAGAAGATGCCGAAGTAACTGTATCCCCAACATCAATATCTTGAGGGTCCTTTATGTTACAACAAATGTAACCTACCTCACCGCAGCAAAGCTTCTCTCTCCTTTCTGCCTCTGGTAAAAACACACCTACCTCTTCTACTCGATACTTCTTATTTTGGTGCATAAGAAGAATATTATCTCCAAGGGCAACACTTCCATCAAATATTCTCAAAAATAATATAACTCCTTTATAAGAATCATAGGTAGAATCAAAGAGAACTGCCTTCAATGGCTTATCGGTATCTCCTCCAGGAGCAGGTATCTCTTCAATTATTCTCTTAAGCAATTCTTCAACACCCTTGCCATCTTTGGCTGAAATAAGAGAAATCTCTTCCTTCTTAAAACCAAAAACATCAAGAAGCTGGCCAGAACTTCTCTCGATATCAGCACCAGGAAGATCTATCTTATTAAGAGCAGGAATAATCCTTAAATCATTATCTAAAGCCAAGTGAAAATTAGCCACTGTTTGAGCTTCAATTCCTTGAGAAGCATCAACTAAAATAATTGCTCCTTCAGCACCCTTTAAAGACTTTGCCACTTCATATGAAAAATCAACATGTCCAGGAGTGTCAATGAGATTCAAAATATACTCTTCTCCCTGATAAGAAATATTTAATCTAACTGCCTTTGCTTTTATAGTAATACCCCTCTCTTGCTCTAGCTCCATACTATCCATCATCTGTTCTTGCTTCTTCCTAGCAATTACAGCTCCAGCCATCTCCAAAAACCTATCAGCAAGAGTAGACTTACCATGGTCAATATGGGCAATAATACAAAAATTTCTTATTTTATTCTTTGCATCCATTTTTAATGAAACCTTAATTTAAGGAGTGATATATTTAGCAATCTCTTCAGCTGTCTCAAAAATAGTAAAATTAGTTGTGTCTATACATACAGCATCTTCGCTTACCTTTAAGGGGCTAACTTCTCTAGTCTTATCAGCGTTATCCCGCCTCTTTAAGTCTTGATCTAACTCTTGAAAATTAACATCCATACCTTTCTCACTTAATTCCTTAAATCTTCTTTGGGCCCTTATTGCAGGAGTTGCATCAAGGTAAAATTTATATTTAGCATTAGGAAAAACTACTGTGGTTATATCCCGACCCTCAACAACAAAATCACCTTTTTCAACTATACTTCTTTGCAATTTTACCATTACCGCTCTAACTTCTGGCTGGGCTACTACTGGGGAAATGCTCTTATCTATAAGTGGGGTTCTTATCTGATCACTGACATCACAGCCATCAAGATATACCTTACCCTCCCTAAATTCTAAGTTTAACTCTTCAGCTATTTTTTTCAAAGCACCCTGATCAGATAAATCTACCTTCATCCCAAGAGCTTTCAGGGTTAAGGTTCGATACATTGCTCCAGTATCTAAATAAAAAATACCTAGCTTTTTAGCTAGGAGTTTAGCAACTGTTGTTTTTCCTGATCCAGCAGGACCATCTATCCCGATAATCATGATAAGTGCTTCTGCTTAGTATTTATCTTCTTAATTAAATCTACAATCTTATTCTTATCATTCTTCTTTATTAAATTTTCAAACTTCTTTAAAATTTTCATGAAATTATTTAAATCAGTTAATAAATTTCCCTTATTCGACAGAAAAATTTCAGCCCAGACTGATGCCGGAGAAAGAGATATCCTGGTTAAATCCTTAAAACTTTGCAAAGAAAATTTTAAGTGATCTTTAGAAAAACCATCAGTAAGAGAAAAAGAAATAAGATGCGGTAAGTGGGAAAGGTAAGATAAAAATTTATCGTGTCGTTGAGAGCTAATGAAAATTACTTTTGAACCTAACTTCTCCCAAATCCTCTTAACTGTCTCTGTAGCTTTACTTTGAGGCGAAGATGTGATTAAGCAAGTAGCTTTCTGGTAAATATCTTTCTTACTGAACTCCGCTCCACTCTTCTCGCTACCACATAAAGGATGACAGCCAACAAAACTTACCCCTTTAGGCAAACACTTATTAATACTCTTCTCAATCGCACCCTTACTACTACCTAAATCAAATACAATAGCTTCCTTTTTTAAAAAAGGAATTATTCTTTTAAAATAAACAATAATTACCTCTACCGGCAAAGCTAAAACAACCAAATCAGCATTCTCAACAACTTTTTTTAAATCTCGTTCTACTCTATTAAGAACTCTTATCCTTTTTAGCTTATCATAAGACTTTTTACTTCTAGCATAGCCCCAGGTAGATACTTCCGGAAATTTATCCCTCAAAGCTAAACTCAAAGACCCACCCATATGACCTACGCCTAGAATTGCTACTTTCTTTATTTTACTCATATCTGTCTACCTACAGCCTTAGCAACATCCCTTAGCTCTTTTACCATCTCTGCAAAATTATCCGGCAAAAGCTGTTGCGAACCATCGCTTAGTGCTTCTTGAGGATTAGGATGAACTTCTATTAGAAGGCCATCTGTTCCACAGGCAACTGCTGCCTTGCTTAAAGGTGCAACTAGGCCCCACTTTCCGCAAGCATGGGAAGGATCAACAATAACCGGAAGATGCGACAGCATCTTTATTGAAGGTACCGCGCTTAAATCCAAAGTATTACGGGTAAACTCTTCGAAAGTCCTTATTCCCCGTTCACATAAAATCACATCAAAATTACCTTCAGACAAGATATACTCTGCACTCATTAATAATTCTTTTATAGTAGCGCTTAAGCCTCTTTTTAAAATAATTGGTTTTTTAGTCTGGCCGACTTCTTTGAGAAGATTAAAATTCTGCATATTGCGAGCACCGATCTGCAAGATATCAGTATACCGCGCCACTAAAGCCACATCTCTAGTATCCATAACTTCGGTAGCCGTAGGTATATCAAATTTCTCGGATACATTTTTGAGCATTTTTAAACCCTCTTTACCTAAGCCCTGAAAAGTATAAGGGGAGCTACGCGGTTTAAAGGCACCTCCTCTTAGAATACTTGCTCCGGCTTCTTTTACCTTTTTAGCTGTCTCATTTATCTGTTTCTCACTTTCAATAGAACAAGGGCCAGCAATAATTACTATTTTACTGGAACCAATTTCTACTCCTTCTTTTATCTTTACAACACTGTTTCTTGCTTTAAATTCTCGGGATACTAACTTATAAGGCGCCAATACCGGTATTACCTTATCTACTCCGGGAAAAACATCTAAGGGGTGTAATCTCACAACATCTTCGGGCCCAATAACGCCTATAATAGTACGCTCTTTACCCCGAGAAACCATTGCTTTTAAACCCAATTTCTCAACTCTTTTAATAAGATTACCTATCTCATTCTTCGTTGCACCCTTCTTAAAAACAATAATCATCTTTTATCTCCCTAATTACTCTTTAAATAACTCTGCAAACACTTTATAAACTTTTTATTCTCGCAAGATAAACCTACAGTTACCCGAAAGAAATTCTTCAATCCCCAGCCTTTTAATCCTCTTATAATAACCCCTCGCTTTAAGAGATAATCACAAAGTTTTGAGCTGTCCCTCTTGAAATCAACAAGAACAAAGTTAGTTGCACTTTCAGTAAATGATAACTTACACCTTTTTAATTCTTGATAAAAATACTTCTTCTCATTTCTGATGTGAGCAGTTACTTTTTTTAAAAATTCCTTATCTTTTAAAGCTGCTAAGGCTGCTACTTGAGCAAATCTATTTATATTGAAAGGTTCGCGAATCTTATTCAGAATTCCAGCTAATTCTTTAGTCGTAACACCATAGCCAATACGTAATCCAGCTAAGCCATAGGCTTTAGAAAAAGTACGAGACATTATAATATTGCCGCGTTTTTTAAGAAATTTTAGTGTCTGGGGAAAATCGCCTGGTGCAAATTCAAAATAAGCCTCATCAAAAAAAACCAATACCCGCTTAGGAATCTTAGCTAAAAAATCCTTAACTTCCTTTTCGCTTAAGTATGTCCCGGTAGGGTTATCAGGGTTAGCAATAAAAATAATCTTGGTTTTTTTACTAACTCCCTTAGCTATTTCACTAAGAGAATAACGCAAGTTTTTCAAAGGAACCTTTATTACTTTAGCTCCAGCAATTTTAGCTTGAATCTCATAAATTAAAAAGGTAGGATAAGCAACTACAACTTCATCACCCTTAGAAATTAACGCCTTCAAGGCTAAAATTATTAGCTCGTCTGAACCATTTCCAAAAACAATTTGATCCCCTTTAACCTTTAATTTCTTAGCTAGAGCTTTCCTTAGATAAAAGCTGCTACTTTCTGGATAACGGCTAATGTTTTTTACTTCCTTTACGATTGCCTTGCGAATATAGGAAGGAGGAAATGGAATCTCATTAGAGGCGAGTTTGTAAACCTCATCTAGCTTTAAACTTCGCTTCACCTCTTCAATCGGCTTACCCGGCTTATATGCATTTATCTTTTTTAGTTCTTTTCTAAACATCGTTCTTCCTTTATTCTTTTATTTATAATTAGCTCTCCTTGGGATAAGCACCGAGAATTTTTACAAAAAGGCACTCTTTTCCTAGCGCCTCTAAAGCCTTCTTAACTGCAGGAGAATTTTTATGTCCTTCCATATCTACAAAAAAGTAGTATTTCCATGCTCTCTTCTTAGAAGGCCTGGATTCTATCTTCGTAAGATTTATCTTACTCTTCTTAAAAGGCACAAGAACATTATGCAAAGCACCAGCTTTATCTCTCATTGAGAATACTATAGATGTCTTATCATGTTTAGTCGGTTTAATCTCCTGGGTTCCGATTATCAAGAAACGAGTAATATTATGTACTGAGTCCTCAATTGAACTAGCCAATAGGTTTAGCTTATACTCTTCGGCTGCCACTTTACTGGCTATAGCGGCTCTGTTCTTTCCAGAAGCAGCAAACATTGCTGCTTGAGTTGTACTAGCACAGGGAGTCAGCTTAGAGCCAGGGAGATTCTTCTCAAGCCATTTGCGGCATTGGGCAAACACCTGCTCATGAGAATAAATTCTCTTTATGGCAGAGATTTTAGTGTGTTTACTTAAAAGATTATGCCTTATCGGCAAATACATTTCTGAACAGATCTTAAGCTCAGAGTCTACAAACATATCCAGAGTATGGTTCACAGCACCTTCAGTAGAATTTTCAATAGGAACTACGCCATAATCAGCTCTACCCCGCTCAACTTCGGTAAAAACATCAGCTATACTGCTACACTCAATATAGTCTAATGACTTACCAAACTTTTTTATTGCGGCTATGTGGGTAAATGTAGCCTCTGGTCCTAAATAGGCTATCTTCATGGTTGCCCGCTGAGCCCTACATATAGAAAGTATCTCCCGAAAAACATCTTTCACATCTTGAGTTGAAAAAGGCCCTTTGTTGATTTTCTTTAACCGAGTTATCATGCTTTCCTCTCTGTCGGGAGCATAAGTACTTAATCTTTTCTTTTTCTTTACCTTGCTAATCTTGATCGCTTTCAAAGCTCTCTGATTAAGAAGGCTAAGTATTTCTTCGTCTATATGATCAATCTTCTTTCTTAATTGTTTTAATGACATATTCCTCCTTTATTTAAACTCTCGCTCAGCTTGCTTCAAAGAATCAAAATGCCCAATATCAATCCATTTTCCACCTAAAGTATATCCAAAGACTTTTGATTCCTTAGATAACCAGGCTATATATTCTCCCGAAGCATCAACACTTCCATTGTTGCTAATAAATGACTCGAATAAATGTAAAGATTGTTTAGGGAAAAAATAAACACACGATGCTGCCAAGGTAGAAAGAGGTTTTTTGGGTTTTTCTTGAAATTTAGATATCCTCTTTTCCTTATTCAACTTTACT
>Ga0075120_10000559_pt1 | contig 30703 bp, 19 predicted proteins | sample AntAceMetag02UKL_FD_69792 | JGI IMG/M metagenome (GOLD analysis project Ga0075120, IMG submission 69792) | Saline lake microbial communities from Ace Lake, Antarctica - Antarctic Ace Lake Metagenome 02UKL | ecosystem: Environmental > Aquatic > Non-marine Saline and Alkaline > Saline | place...
TTCAAATAATCTTGATATTCTCCAGGAGTATAAGTGAGTTTTTTGTCTTTCCAATCTTCTGATTTTATCGTTATTTTTCCAGACCTGCTTATCTCTTCTGTAATTTCTTTTATCACATTTCTATCATCAATCAATTCCTCTGAAGATGCAATAAATATTTTGATGTCCTGTTTATGATCACCTGGCAAGTCTGGAATTCTTTCCTGAATTATTTGCAACAATTCACTTACTCGGACTTTTTCAAAACTCTTTTCGCATTCCACTTCCGTTATATTTTTCTCCTTTCTCCTTAGTAAATTAGAATATTCATAAAAGTGAGGATTATCTGAATTTCGGCAATCAGCACATATACAGGGTATCAATTGTTTATAATTTAGCTTACTAAATGGCTTTAGAATTGCTGCAATATGTTCTCTGATTATAGCCAGAAGAGATTCTTTACAAGTCCCAAACACCCTGATCCGAAACCTGTTGGCAGTTTCATAAGTTTCTATTATCTCCGACTGAGTTCCTTCATGCTCAATATTGACTCCCCTGAGCCAGACCAGGTTTTGGTCTTTAATATAAACATGCAAAGACACAATGATCTGTGACATCAAACCCTTAGGCATATACTTGTCAAATTCATAGATAAAGGTGAGTACATTACCTTTATTTGTATACTCCCATTCATTATAGGGCATAGCTCCTGGAAGATGTGCTGGAACTACATATTCTGCACTAGCTTTAACATGATACATCAGACCAAATTTATGCATTAACTGCGCCAGTCTATCCCTTTCAAAATGCAGCTCATTGTCCAGCCAGATTCGATCAATATCCGATTCATTGATCCTCCCCTGCTTTTCTATTATTTCTGGATCATCCAGTATCTTATAAACTATCTTTACAAGCCAGTTAGAATTCAAATAAATTCGATCTTTAAGCAAAGGATCTTCTATGAAGTGCGTAAATACTCCAATCCTATTAAAATACATACTCAGCGTATTTATAATGTTATAATCCTCAATATCATATTTCCTGCATATCTCTTTGAATCTATCAAATGAGATATAGTTTACTTTTTCTTTCAATAATGTTTCCCTGATTTTCACCCAGGATGGCGGCAGAGGATCTCCTATACCGGGCAATGATCTTAATCGCAGTTTTACTGCATCCTGCAGGCATAATACTCCGTTAATATCTTTTATGAGATCGAGTTCTTGCACATCCTTGATCAATTCTCCAAATCTTCCCCTGTATCCTTTTTCATCAAAGACAGCCGCACGTCCATGCTTCCTGTTAAGAATTATCATTAGCGAACTTTCATCTCCTCCCAGTTGCTCTACAGTGTTCAACCAGTAAGCAAAATCAGTCTTTTCTTCTCTCGTATCGTCAACCAGCACATAAAATGTCTTATGACAAAAAAATATCTGGTGAGTTCCCTGATAGATACCCTGCCCCCCAAAATCCCAGAGATTCACATAAAATGTCTCTTCCTCAGTTACAGGCTGAAGCGGATCAGGAAAAGTAAAATTCCATTGTGTGATATCAATTCCCAAAGTTGTATCATCTTTATCAACTTTTTCTGCCTCTGCATCTATCAATTTTCTGGCAAAAGTAGTCTTCCCCGTTCCTCCCTCTCCAATTATCAGCAGCTTTGATTCATAAAGATATTCCGTCTTACCCTTTGCCTGCCTGATTTGATCAAAATAATCAATTATCGATTGCTTACCACCTTTGATAATATCAACAGGCACATTTTCTATCGGATTTTCAAATAGATTTATTCCTTCTGTTAATTTGTCTATAAATGCAATCTCCATTTCAAAATCTGTTATCCATTCCTCTATCTTCTTAATTTTATTATATCTCAGGTTTAATGAATTTAGGTTAACCAGTCCCTGCAGTGGTGATAGATCGCTGACTTGATTATAATACAGGTTTAATGAATTGAGCTTAACCAGTCCCTGCAGTGGTGATAGATCGCTGACATGATTATAACTCAAGTCTAATGAATTGAGGTTAACCAGTCCCTGCAGTGGTGATAGATCGCTGACTTGATTCCTACACAGATCTAATGAATTGAGCTTAACCAGTCCCTTTAAAGGTGATAGATCGCGGACTTGATTAACACTCAGGTCTAATGAATTGAGCTTAACCAGTCCCTGCAGTGGTGATAGATCGCTGACTTGATTACTGCTCAGGTTTAATGAATTGAGGTTAACCAGTCCCTTTAAGGGTGATAGATCGATGACTTGATTACTTCTCAGGTTTAATGAATTGAGGTTAACCAGTCCCTGCAGTGGTGATAGATCGCTGAATCGATTACCAATCAGGTTTAATGAATTGAGGTTAACCAGTCCCTTTAAGGGTGATAGATCGCGGACTTGAGTAGCACCCAGGATTAATGAATTGAGGTTAACCAGTCCCTTTAAGGGTGATAGATCGCTGACTTGATTAATACTCAGGTTTAATGAATTGAGGTTAACCAGTCCCTTTAAGGGTGATAGATCGATGACTTGATTCCGACTCAGTTCTAATGAATTGAGGTTAACCAGTCCCTTTAAGGGTGATAGATCGCTGATATGATTATAATGCAGATCTAATGAATTGAGGTTAACCAGTCCCTTTAAAGGTGACAGATCGCTGACTCGATTATCACCTCTCAGGATTAATGAATTGAGGTTAACCAGTTCCTTTAATGGTGATAGATCGCTGAATCGATTATCTCCCAGGTTTAATGAATTGAGGTTAACCAGTCCCTGCAGTGGTGATAGATCGTTGACTAGATTATAACTCAGGTCTAATGAATTGAGGTTTACCATACCCTGCAGTGGTGATAGATCACTGATATGATTATGTCTCAGGTTTAATGAATTGAGATTAACCATATTCTGTAAGGGTGATAGATCGCGGATAATTTTTTCCTGACCATCTAATGATGTCAACCCGTCTGAGTAACGCACTGAAAGTCCAAGATTGATTTCTCTCAGCTCAGTAAGAGATGTTAAAACACTGATATCAATGACATCATTATTATATAAATTCAAACTTGTCAGACTTTTCAATTCTATCAAAGATTCAATATCTATAATATCATTTTCACTTAAATCCAGAGCTGTAAGAGATTTTAATTGTGTCAGATATGTGATTATCTTATTGAGATTTCTTAAACCTGCTTTTGCTAATGAAATTCCAGTAATTTCTCCGCTTTCGTTTAGCTGATACCCTCTTCCCTCATCAGTTTCTTTCAGTTCAATACCAAGAGTAGCACTGCTTTTCTTGATGATTTCAATATCTGTCATTCTCATACTCCCTTACAGTAACATCATTTCTTCTATCTATATTATAGTCCATTTCTGTCTTGCATTATATATTCAAGTGAAACAACCTGCATCTTTTTGTCAATTACAATCTTATCACTCTCCTGTTTAAATCGTTATCCAAACCCTACAAATAAAGATTAATTTATTTTTCGCACTATCAATCAATTATAGCATAATCTGTTCCACCCAGCTAAGAAGGAGTTTTGGGCTGTACCCAGAACAAGACTTCTGGCGGGCAGTTTAATCCCCAGTAAATTATCAAACAGCATTTTTTCCCCAATAACTGTCGCTCAAAACTCTTGCCCCGAATACGGTTCAAAAGTCTTGGCTTAGCTTGGGTAGCACCGTTATAAGAAACCTGCCAGGTATTCCCTTGTATAGAGATTAAATCCTGTCAACCGCGGGTGCTTCAGTATTTTGCCATACTGGCGCCAGATGGCTTCTGCCCGGTCTTCCCAGTCTGCTTTTTGTTCATCGCTCAAGGATTGCCAGCTCTCACCCACTTCTAACATCTTTTCATCAAATATCCTTGTCTGCTCATTAAACTGATGATCATAGTCACGCCGGTGATATACCCATGGTGGTTGCTTTTTGCCGTCTTTATATTTCAGCTTCGGCAGCTCGTAGAGCACCTCTTTCTCACATTTGCCATCCACAGCCAGCAACCAGTTGCCATTGCTTCTCATCCCGCGCCTGTAAGTTTTCACACTCTCATATTCAGGTTCGGGTAATTCCATAATCTCTGCCAGATGCGCAGCCAGCCAGGTTTCATAGCTGGCATCCAGATCAGCATTTGTGATCATGAACTGCCTTTCGCAATAGATTTCACCCTGAAAATAACATTTCAGTGAATATGCGCCCGTCTCTTCAAAACTGAATTTCACTTCCGTGCGTTTGCCCAACATCCGCTTCTCACCCACCGGACTGCCATTCCAGACCAGTTTATATTCACCCCGCTCGCGGATATATAGAGTTGTTTCGCTCTTGAATTTCCAGTCGCCCACAGGCATAATATATGGTGTGTAATAAAACAATTTCCTTGCCACCACGTCATACTCAGTTTCATTGGGATTAGATATCTGGCAGGCGAATCTGGTTATCCACTGATTGCGAATAGTTAGCGGTGTCCACTGGTAATAGGACTGCGGTTCATAAGGATATTTTTCCTGCTCACCATTGCGTTTGGTGCGATATACTACACCTTCCAGCTCACCATGGATCTCAAAATAGCGCTCCAGGTAAGTGAGTTTATTAGTTTCCTGTCTTGCAACTGACATCTCTGCCTCCTGTTATTATGATAATTTAAACAGATTATACCTCAGGTCAAAATGAAAATTCTCAGAATTCAGAGCAGGGATGCTCTGGATACGCATAAAAACCAGAGCAGGGATGCTCTGGGTACGCATAAAAACCAGAGCAGGGATGCTTTGGCTACATCGGTCCATGGTGTCCATATAGTCCATTTCGTCCATAACCGGAATCACTAAGGTAGAACAACTCAACCCGGCATGACATTTAAATGTTATGCCGGGTTGAGTTGTTCTACCTTAGTGATTTCTGAAGACCAGTAGAAATAAGGGAATTATTAAATATTGACATATAAATGAGTATCTGGCAATTTCTGTTTTAGAGAAAGTCTTGTTCATATTCGAAGGGTGTTGTAATTATTAGCTTTTGCAGAATTCAGGAAAATGTGAGATAAATGACAAAGGTGGTGCAAGTGTTTAAGAAGCGGATAAAAAAAAGTTATATTTCTACTTTTTCAAGCATATTCATTTTATTTGCAGTAGTGATATTCTTATCTTTGAACAGTTACAGATATTTTAAGACTATATTAGATAATTTTTATCTTCATCCATTTACTGTAACAAATACCGGCCGGTCACTTCAATTGAAATTCCAATACGAACATTATCTTGAGCGTGAGATCCTCCATGAAAATAATGAAGCAGTGATAGAAGAAATTGTCCAGAATATACTTGAGCATAAGAAAATGTACAGTGCTTATATTGGCACATTGAGAAGTCAGTATCTGGGACCTGTTTCGGATATAGACTCCTTAGAGACATCATATAATGTCTGGCAGAACTACTCGGAAAAAGAAATATACTATCACACTAAAAGCCTTAGTCCGTTGGAATTAGACGAGAAGCTGAGTCATAATCTTATACTGTATGAAGATGTGAATTCAAAGATAATGAAGATAATCCACTCTTCAAATAATATGGCAAGAATGTTTATCAGTAAATCTAATTCTGCGGCAAATAAACTTTTCCTGAGAGATCTGGGAATATTTCTGATATCATTATTTATCATCTTTATCATTCAGTTGATTTTCTACAAGAAAATTTATATGCGTTTATTGAATATGCATAAAGTAGTAAATCAAATCAGCAGTGGAGATGATGAAAAGCGTTGCAGGGTAGATTCATTAGATGAATTAGGAGAACTTGCCCAAAATATCAATATGATGACAGACCAACTGGTGGGATTTAATCATAAGCTTGAAGAGAAAGTGAAAGCGCGGACAACGGACTTAGAAGAGGAAATGGAAAATCTTGCCAGAGTAAAGACAGAATTAGAGCAGAAAGACAGATTGGCGATGAGTATATTCAATTCAGAGCTTTTTGGAATAACCATTTGGGATGAAGCAGGAAGATTAATACAGGTAAATGATGTTTTTTTATCTACAACAGGATATACTCAAGAAGATATTAAGTCAGAAATTATAGATTGGAAAACATTAACACCTGAGGAGTATTACGAGACAGAACTTGCATTTCATAAGAAGTTAATTAAAGAGAAAAAGGCATTATCCTGCGAGAAAGAAGTGAAACTTAAAAATGGCAATAAGATTACTGTGCTTATTGCTAAGGAAGTGATCAGTGAGGAACCATTTAGAGGAATAACCTTTTTTACAGATATCAGTGAGCAAAAAGCAGTAGAAGCAGAATTACTGGAATTACGTGATAATTTGCAGGAGAAGGTGAATGAACGGACACGGGAGCTGGAAGAAAATATGAAATTAATGATATCATCGCGAACCTCCCTAACCTTTCTGCTGGAAGATGCGAACGATAGTCGTAATGAGGTAATCAAAGTGAACAAGGAATTGGATTCACTAAATAAGGAACTGGAAGCATTTTCATATTCAGTATCTCATGATCTAAAGGCACCTTTACGGGCAATTGACGGATTCTCAAGTGCTTTGGAAGAGGATTATTATGATAAGCTTGATGATGAAGGGAAAGAATTTATCAGTTTGATCCGCAATAATGCCCAGAAAATGGGAGCTTTGATCAATGATCTGCTGGAATTTTCACGTTTGGGCAGGAAAGATATAAACTTTACAGAAGTGAGTATGCAAGAGCTTGTTGATGACGTATATGGAGATTTGATAGTTTTGGAAAAGGATCGCAAGATAGAATTGAAAACAGATAACCTATGTACCGTATTCGCTGACAGGACAATGCTCAAACAGGTGATGATCAATTTAATAAGCAATGCTTTGAAATTCACCAGGTTTGTGCCGGAAACAAAAATAGAAATTGGCTGCAAGAACGAGAAAGGATCAAAAGTATTAGAATTTTATGTTTCAGACAACGGTGTAGGCTTTGATATGAAGTATTATGATAAGCTGTTTGGTGTATTTCAAAGGCTTCATACAGATGATATATTTGAGGGAACTGGCGTAGGGCTGGCATTGATCAAACGGATAATTTCCAAACATAAAGGAGAAGTATGGGCAGAAGGGATACCTAATGAAGGAGCAACCTTCCGCTTCACTTTACCGAAACAAGAGGAAAAACAAGAATCAATAAGTTCATTACAGGATAAATAAATCAAATTTGTTTTGAGTGAAATTTAATGAGGAGTAAAAATGGAATATGCAAGAGTCGAAATTCTTTTAGTGGAAGATAATCCCAATGATGTGAAACTCACCATACGGGCATTAAAAAAACATAACCTTGTAAATGAAATCCAGGTAGTAAACGATGGAGCAGAAGCCTTGGATTACATATTCTGCACAAACAAATACGCCGGGCGAAATATAGAAGAATACCCAAAAGTTATCTTTCTTGACCTTAAATTACCAAAGGTAAATGGTTTAGAAGTGCTGGAGAAGATAAAATCAGATGATAGAACCAGGCATATTCCAGTAGTGATAGTAACCTCTTCTGCAGAAGATAGCGATCTTAAGAAATGTTATCAATTGGGTGCGAACAGTTTTATTGTGAAACCTGTAGATTTCAATAGTTTTATGGAATCCATCTTGAAGCTGGGATTTTACTGGCTTCTATTGAATAGGACACCGGAATAGAGGGTATTTGCAGGAAATTGTGAAATAAATTATAAAACATTATTGAATAATAAATATCGAGGGATTTATGCGAATAGGTGTAGTGGGATTTGGAGCAGCAACAATTGGATTATTATCCAGACTTGAAAATAAAGATGTCCAGATTGATGTTTATGAAAAGGCAAAAGATATCTACTCCAGCTCAGTATCCGGGATCAGGGCTGATGGCAAAATATTCATTTCAAGCTCAATGGGTGGAGACATAGATATCACAGAAACATTGCAGCGGGAGATAGTGGAATATTATCTGGCACAATGTAATATTTCCCGTGATATGATTGAGCAGGGATCATCCTTTCGTTCGCGGGAATGGTATGACAAATTTTACAGGCATGGCTTTGAGCCCATCCTTTCTGATTACTGGCACATAGGAACAGATGAATTGAAGAATGTGATCACTAATATCTATAATAACTTCCAATCAGCAGGAAATATTAATTTTCATTTTGGTAATCTGATCACCGAAGTGCGGATAGAAAATGACAAAATATATTTGAATCAATTACCGATAGCTTATGATAAGATCGTTGTGGCAGTTGGCAGAACGGGACACGGTTTGGTGAACCATCTGATAGAGAGTTATCCGCATCTGATACTGGAAAACACAAAAGTGGATCTGGGGATAAGGTATGAATTGCCAGATCATATGGTGGAAGCCATAAATAAAGAGATGTATGAATTTAAGGTGAAACTGCGTACCGGGACAGGATATACAGCGAGAACATTTTGTAATAATCCATCGGGCTATGTTGTAACCGAGGATTATGACGATTTTGTAACTGTAAATGGACATGCCAAATTAAATCAGAAAAGTAATAATACCAATTTTGCCATTCTGGTGACACACAGCTTTACTGAGCCCTTTAATGAGCCGGTGGGATATGGCACGTATATAGCCAAACTCAGCAATATTCTGGCAGGTGGCAGAAAAGTGATTTTGCAGACTTATGGAGATTTTAAGCGAACCAAGAGAACTAAGAATCTGGGAAGAGTGGTGCCCACTTTGAATCCAGATAAATATATTCTGGGAGACCTGAATCTGGCAATTCCCGGTAAAACTAGAAATGCCCTGATTGAATTCATAGATAAACTTAATGATGTTATCCCGGGAGTGGGATTCGGAGATAACCTGATGTATGGTATGGAGATCAAATTTTACAGTAATAAGCTGAGTAATGATCATCCACAATTAAAATTCATTGGAGATTGTTCCGGCTGGACGCGCTCGATCACCTATGCCACAGCACAAGGTATCTTAATGGCGGAGGAATTCATACAAGACAATGAAATATAAGCATTTATTTGGACCAGTACCATCGCGCAGGCTGGGAATCTCGCTGGGTATTGATCTGATTCCTGCCAAAGTATGCAGTCAGGACTGCATTTATTGTGAAGTAGGCAAAACCACTGATTTGACAATAGAGCGTCAGGAATATATAAGCCTGGACTCTATAATAGAGGAATTGGAAATATTCTTAAATACTAAGCCAGAATTGGATTACATTACCTTTTCGGGATCAGGAGAGCCAGTATTAAATAATCGCCTGGGAGAGCTGGTAAGTTATCTAAAAAGCCATTATCCGCGCTATAAGATAGCCTGTATCACAAATTCTACATTGCTTTGGGATAAAAGCGTTCAGAATGAACTTAGGGATATCGATGTGCTCCTGCCTTCACTGGATGCGGTTTCAGAAAAAGCATTCCAGCAGCTTAATCGACCGCATGCTTCACTTCATGCTGCCCAGATAATTGAGGGTTTGACCTCTTTTCGCAAGATATTTAAGGGAGATATCTGGCTGGAGATATTCTTTTCACCGGGTATAAATGATCAGCCAGAGGAATTGCTGCTGCTAAAAGATGCCTGTGAAAAGATCAAAGCAGATAAAATTCAATTGAATACTCTGGATAGACCAGGAGTGATCAAAGGGCTTTCACCCCTGCCCCTTAAACAGTTGGAAGAAATTGTGAAATATTTTGAACCTCTACCGGTGGAGATAATCGCGAAAGCCAGCTTACGTCAGCAACAAAAGAGCTTTGATCATGATATCAATAGCAGCATCATAGAACTTATTCGCCGGCGCCCCTGCACTGATCATGACCTGTGTCAAATACTGGGACTGCATATTAATGAATTAAATAAATATCTGAGCAGTCTGCTTTCAGAGAATAAAATCAGAGAAATCGAAGGAGAGCGGGGAATATTCTTCGAGCTGAACAAATGATATTTGCAGTGTAAACAAATTTATCAAAAGCATAATCAGTCAGGCATATAAATTATCAAAATGATAAGGAAATCTGGTAGATATTAGCCGGAGTCTCAGCTTTTAATGCTTTTCTATATATCTATTTTACAATATCATAGCTATAAAATAAAAAATTATTTGATCACGATGGAACATATTTTGCTTTAGTATTAATTATAAAGAGAAATTCCCTAAGATAAATAGCCTTCTTCAATCCTTGGAAAGAAAGAAAGAAGCTACTGTTGTGAAGGATTTTGTCCAATCCTTCACAGCAATAAAACGGGCATCAGCAGATGCCCGTTTTTTTTAGCTGTCAATTTTCACTAACTAAGACCTTGCGCATGGCTTGTCGAGCCGGCGCTTTGCATAGGCTGATGCCTTCGCAAAGGTTGACCGGTATGAACAAGAAATCGACAGTGCTAAATTGCATTATGGTAATGATTTATAAACTTCTATCCTCTGATCGACCATTGCGAAGGTCTATCGACCATTCGCAAGGGCTTGGCTGGTGGGAATTGAAAAGTCTCAATCAATAAAATTATAAATGAAATAAAAGGGTCTTGACCTTGAGAAATAGTAAAACATTTTTGACAATTGGAAGAAATGTAGATTTTAAGGAAAAATATGTTACAGATATTAGGTGCTTTAATTGCCTTGGGACTGCTTGTGGCAGTTCATGAAGGTGGTCATTTTCTAGCTGCTCGTTGGTTTGGAGTTTATGTTGAGAAGTTTTCTATCGGATTTGGACCACGATTATTGAGCTTCAGGGATAAGATGACTGAATATCGATTATCTTTGATCCCCCTGGGTGGATATGTGAAGATGCGGGGAGAAAATCCTGATGAAGATCTTACAGATACTAAGGGAAGTTTTCTGGCCTTAAAGTGGTGGAAACGAGCAATTATAGCTTTTGCAGGTCCTTTTACAAATCTGCTTTTTGCGATACTGATATTGATCCTTACCTTCATGATGGGTAAAAATTATGAGGATTTCAGTCCATATATCGGAAAAGTGTTAGCTGCTGAAGAATCTTATCAGACTGATAATCTGGGATATCTGCAGGCAGGAGACAAACTGATAAGCATAAATGGTCAGGACATCAGAAGCTGGACAGACAGCTATACTTCTGTGGCTGATGGGATTAATGATATATTAATCGAACGCGCTGGCAGAGAAATCCAGGTAACCCTGGAATTCAGCCAGTTAGCCTGGATTGAGCAGGTATTACCGGAAACAACTACAACAATTGGTGAAGTTTCCCCTGGATTACCGGCATATAACGCTGGATTGATGGATGGAGATAAAGTAACTTCCATAAATGGGGTGCCAGTAAATGACTGGTATGAATTACGGCGACAGGTGAGAGCGAGTGAAGGGAAGACTGTGAAAGTGGAGATTGAGCGAGAAGAAGGCAGATTTGAGCGTGAGATCAAGCTTCAGGAAAACCTTTTGGATGGCAGCCAGGTGATTGGCATCACTCAGAAATTGCCCATGGAAGTTCACGAAAGCTATAATTTATGGGAAAGCATCAAGTATGGTAGTTTAACTGGAATTGACTTTGTAGCTCTCAACTATATGGGGATTTATAAGCTGGTGCTGAAACCAACAGAATTAAAAAATAATCTGGGTGGACCGGTGCTGATGTACACGATGAGCAAGCAAACAGTTAAGCAGGGCTGGAACTCGATTTTGAATTTTATAGCGATCATCAGCATAATCCTGATGGTGATGAATCTTCTTCCTATCCCCATTCTTGATGGTGGAATTATATTTTTCTGTTTTATTGAAGGTATCAGAGGTAAAGCACTATCGATGAAAACTCAGATGACATTGCAAAAAATCGGAGCTTCAATCTTAATCTTATTAATGTTTTTTGCCTTCAGTAATGATTTCACGAGGATCTTTAAACGTAATGTATCGATAAAAAGCCAGAATATAGAACTTGGCAGGCAAATTGAAGATGAAGGTATCACCCAATGACAAAACATAAAAAAATTATATTTGATAAAATAAAAGCAGAGATTGATCGGTGCAATAACTGATGTCATTTAATTTTAAATTAGAAAATGTAAGTGGAAATGCCAGAGCAGGGGTGATCACTACTCCGCATGGCAAGATCGAGACACCGATTTTTATGCCAGTGGGTACCCGTGCAACAGTGAAAGGCGTGATGCCGAGAGACCTGAAGGAAGATATTGGAGCACAGATAATTCTGGGTAATACTTATCATCTATATTTGCGACCTGGTCATGAGCTGATCGCCGAAGCTGGTGGTTTGCATGAATTCATGGGTTGGGATAAACCGCTTTTAACAGACAGCGGAGGATTTCAGGTGATGAGCCTCTCTGGACTGAGAAAGATCACTGCGGAAGGAGTCCGTTTTCAATCACATATTGATGGCAGTTATCACATGTTTACGCCAGAAAAAGTGATGGAAATCCAGAATGCCATTGGTGCAGATATTATCATGTCCTTTGATGAATGTCCTCCATATCCCGCTACTAAGAAATATGTGTCAGAATCTTTGAAAACTACTCTGGATTGGGCAAGACGAGGAAAAAACGCTCATAAACGTAACGACCAGGCACTTTTTGGGATAGTGCAGGGTGGAATATATGAAGACCTTAGACAGGAAAGTGCCGAAGCACTGATTGAGATGGATTTTCCTGGTTATTCAATTGGTGGTCTTGCTGTGGGCGAGGAAAAAACTCACATGCTGCGCATTACAGAATATTTGAATGAGATCTTACCTGCAAATAAACCACGCTATTTGATGGGAGTGGGAACTCCAGCAGATATTTTGAATAATATCGCAAATGGAGTGGATATGTTTGATTGCGTGATGCCAACACGAAATGCCAGAAAAGGTACACTGTTCACTCGAAATGGCAGACTGATAGTAAAAGCTGCCCGATACAAAAAGGATTTTGATCCTATCGATAGCGAATGCACGTGTTATACCTGCCGTAATTTCAGCCGGGCATATTTACGCCACCTTTTTTCAGTTGATGAATTGCTGGCAATGACCCTTGCCTCAATCCACAGCTTACATTTTTATCTGGATCTGGTGAGATGGAGTCGGGCAGCTATTCTGGAAGGGAGATTTGACACTTTCAAGGAGCAGATGCTGAGGAGATTGCAGGAGGGAGAATGATGAAAACAGCAATAACTTTGCTACTGATTATTTTTATTTTTGCAGTTTTAGGTGCAGAACCAGTAGAATCAGACAGTCTGCAAATCCCTCATCGAAGTCCTTTCAAAGCGGGACTTCTTTCAGCAGTGATACCGGGTGGAGGGCAGGTTTATAATCATGCTTATATTAAAGGAGCAGCCGTTCTGGCATTAGAAGGATTGTTTCTGGGTTATTCGATAAATAATCATCAGCAGGCAGATAAATATTATAAAAGCTGGAAAGATACAGATAGCCAATTTGATTATAATAATTATGAATTTCATTATGAAAGATATAAAAGCCAGGTCTGGTGGCTGGGGATCACGATATTTCTTTCCACATTGGACGCAGTAACTGATGCATATCTATATGATTTTGATTATCAAAAACAAAAGATCAGACTCAAATTTGAAGATAGAAGTGTTCAACTGGAATATAAATTTTAGGGGACTGTATGGGGAAAAAGTATGTAATCGCTATTGATGGTCCTGCAGCTTCAGGGAAAAGTACTACGGCCAGGCAGCTTGCCAAACTGCTGCATTATGTGTATATTGATAGTGGAGCAATGTATAGAGCCTGCGGTTTACAGACATTGCTAAAGGGAATTAAACTTACTGATCTTGATTCTCTGAAGGAAATGCTGCGGGAAATTGAAATCAGAATTGAATATGCTCCGGAAGGAAACAGGATTTATCTGGATGATCAGGATGTTTCAGCCAGAATACGAGAAGCGGATATTACACGTCTGGCATCTGAGATCGCAGTTATTGGGATAGTGCGGGAAAGAATGGTTGAATTGCAACGTAAAATGGGTGAAGATGGTGGAGTTATTATGGATGGCAGAGATATTGGAACTGTTGTATTTACTGATGCTGACTATAAATTCTTTATGGTTGCTGATGTTAAAACACGTGCTTTACGTCGCTGGCAGGAAGCAAGAGAAAAAGATGAAGAACTTGTTCTAATGGAAGTGGAGCAGGAACTGCTTTGGCGTGATAAAAATGACTCCACGCGAACGCACTCACCCTTGCGTCAGGCTGATGATGCCATTCTTATTGATACTTCAAAAATGGATATACCAGAACAGGTAGATTATATTTACAATATTGTCAGGGAGGGAAAATGTATGAAGTAGTGCAGTTTTTTTTCAGGATCCTTATGGTATTAATGAGAAAGGAAGTGATTGGGAGAGAGAGACTTGATAACTCTCATAACTGCCTGATATGTGCAAATCATATATCCGCCAATGATCCACCCATGATCGGTTCTTTGATCAGAGGAAAGATCAGCTATCTGGGAAAATCAGAGCTTTTTAAAAAGAAGTGGCTGGGAGACTTCCTTTTTAGGATGCACGTTATCCCAGTACGCAGGGGAAGAATGGATCGTAAAGCTTTAAGACTGGTAAATGAAAGACTCGAGAATGGAGAAAGCCTTATGGTCTTTCCCGAAGGAACTCGTAAATCAACCATCGTTAAGCCTGGAGTTGGCAAATTTGCCTTGGAAATGCAGAAGGATATTCTGCCTGTTTGCGTTATGAATTCAGATGATATCTGGGGCTGCATCAGCGGAAAGAAACATCTGAAATTCGTTGTTGGTGAATTTATAAAAATTGATCAGTTCAAAGACCTGGAATACACTAAAGAAAACTATCAGTATGTAGCAGATTATGTGATGGAAAGAATAAATGAGCTTAAAGACTGAGATTAAATTAGCTCCTAATTCAGGATTCTGCTTTGGCGTGAAAAGAGCAATCAAACTCGCCAGAGAAGCTGCTGAGACCAATAAACAAATCGTTACTCTAGGACCAATTATTCATAATCCTCAATTGGTTGAAAGCCTAAAAAATAAAGGGGTGGATTCTGTTGATGAATTGGATCAGATAACGTCTCAGACAGTGATAATCCGTTCACATGGCGTGGGACATGATATCCTGGAACAACTAAAAGACAAAGGTGTAGAAATTATTGATGCCACCTGCCCCTATGTTGCAAAAGCTCAGGAATTAGCAAAAAAATTGAGCAATGAAGGATATCCTGTAGTGATAATGGGTAATTCAAGTCATCCTGAAGTGAAAGCAATAAAATCTTACATAGATGGGGAAGTATTTGTTATTGATAATGGAGACCATCTACCAGACAAATTTTACCCCCGCCTGGGACTGATTTCTCAAACCACAAAAAGCCTGAAAGACTTCCAGAAAGTTGCCAGTGAACTGGTACCTAAAGCCAAGGAATTGCGCATAGTTAATACAATCTGTTCAGCAACTAGTGTGCGGCAGCAGGCAACTCTGGCATTAGCTAAAGAAAGTGATATAATGATCGTTATCGGTGGGTTTAATAGCTCGAACACAAAAATGCTTGCCAAAATTTGTCAAAATATTATTGAGACACAACATATCGAAACTGCTTTAGAACTGCAGGGAGACTGGTTCAAAGGCAAGCATAAGATAGGTCTTACAGCAGGTGCATCTACACCGGATTGGATTATTGTAAATGTATTTAATGAAATAAATAGATATACCGGGAGCGGTTGTCCGTATGTCTCCAGAATAGAAGAGATTCCCGGTTATAAGGAGTGAAAATGTTTATTATCGATCAAGAAGAAGAAAAAGTAGTAAAACCTATCGAAGAAAACGAAGAGGAAGCTACAGAGCAAGACGAAACCCAAGAGCCGGTGGAAGAAACTCAACCGGATGAAACTGAAACCGAAACAGCAGCTCAAGAAGTTGCAGAAGCTGTAATTGAAGAACCTAAGCAGAAAGAGCCAGCTATTGAAACTGTAGTAGAAGAAACTGTAGCAGAAGAAACTGTAGCAGAAGAAACTGTAGCAGAAGAAACTGTAGCAGAAGAAACTGCAGTAGAAGAAACTGTAACAGAAGAAACTGTAGCAGAAGAAACTGTAGCAGAAGAAACTGTAGCAGAAGAAACTGTGGCAGAAGAAACTGTAGCAGAAGAAACTGTAGCAGAAGAAACTGTAGCAGAAGAAACTGTAGCAGAAGAAACTGCAGTAGAAGAAACTGCAGTAGAAGAAGCTAAGCCAGAAGAACCGGCTGCTGAACCAGCAAAAGAGCCAAAAACATCTGAAGAAGATATGATGGAACTGATGGATCAGCATTTTGCAAAATTCAAAGAAGGCGAAATTATTGATGGTTATGTTGTCAGCGTGGATGAACGTGCAGTTCTTATTGATATCGGATTCAAATCAGAGAGTCCCATATCAATTAAAGAATTCAGTCCCACAGATTTACCTGAAATTGGCACACCCATCAAAGTTTATATTGATTCCGTTGAAGATATCAGCGGCAGGATCAAGCTTTCCAAGAAAAAAGCAGATTTTTACCTTAACCTCAAAGAATTACAACGTATAATGGAGGAAGATGAAACGATCAATGGAGTCCTCCGCCGTCGTGTTAAGGGTGGAATGATTGCTGAGATCATGGGTTTAGAAGCATTTCTTCCAGGTTCACAAATTTCTATTAAACCTATCCCTAACTTAGATCAGTTTATTGGTAAAGATACTGAATTCAAGGTCCTTAAGATCAACCAGGAACGTCGCAACATCATAGTTTCCCGTAAAAAAGTTCTGGAAGAGAAAAGATCAGAACAGCTGACAAATCTAAAAGGGAAATTGATTGTTGGTGGAGAACTTGATGGTGAGGTAAGGAACATTACAGAATATGGTGCCTTTATCGATCTTGGTGGTATTGACGGACTGCTGCATATAACTGATATGTCATGGGGACATATAAATCACCCCTCTGATATGCTGAATATTGGAGATAAAGTAAAAGTAAAAGTTCTCGATTATAATGATGACACTCAAAAAGTATCTCTTGGTCTTAAGCAGTTAGTACCACATCCATGGGATAATATAGAAATCAAATATCCTGAAGGCAGCATCGTTACAGGTAAAGTAGTTAATATTACCAATTATGGTGCTTTTATAGAATTGGAATCAGGTGTTGAAGGTCTGGTGCATGTCAGTGAAATGTCATGGACCAAAAAGATCAAGCACCCAAAACATGTTGTGAAGTTGGGCGAAACTATCAAAGCAATAGTACTCGCAATATCCAAAGATGATAAGCGTATTTCTCTCGGTATTAAGCAGATGGAACCAAACCCCTGGCTTACGATCGAAGAACGCTATCCAGTAGGATGTAAATTGAAGGGAAAAATAAAAAGTCTTACTCCCTTTGGCGCATTTGTGGAAATTGAAGAGAATATTGAAGGCTTGATCCACATTTCTGATATTTCCTGGACGAAGAGAATATACCATCCTCGTGAGATATTCAATAAAGGTCAGGAGATAGAAGTTAAAGTACTTTCCATTGATTCTACTCTTCATAGAATTGCTTTGGGCGTGAAACAATTGACCAGAGATCCCTGGGATAATCTGGATGAATTTCTACCTATCAATACTGAAATCACAGCTACAATAGTTAAGATCATTTCTAAAGGTATCTTAGTGGATGTAGATGTGGAAGGTAATCTTGTTGAAGGATTTGTACCTCTATCACACCTTGCAATTCCTGGACTTAAAAAGGCAAATATTGTCTTTGAAGTAAAAGAACAGCTTCCACTTAAGATTATTGAACTTGATCTGGAAAATCGTCGTTTAATCCTTTCAGTAAAGGCATATTTCTTTGCTCGTGATAAAAAAGAACTTCAAACCTTTATCGATTCTCATAAAGTAGAACCTACTCATGAGCATGATGCAATAGAACCTGATGCTGATATTGATAAGATGATTAAAGAACATGGTGATGTGGGTTTACATGAATCATACCACAAACCTGAAAAAGACGAGGTAGTTCCAGAAGAACCAGCAGAAGAAGTGGTACCTGTAGAAACCGCAGAAGAAGTGGTTCCTGTAGAAACCAAAGAAGAGGCAGTTCCAGAGGAACCAGCAGAAGAAGTGGCTCCTGTAGAAACCAAAGAAGAGGTAGTTCCAGAGGAACCAGAAGAAGAAGCGGCTCTTGTAGAACCCGAAGAAGAGGTAGTTCCGGAGGAACCAGAAGAAGAAGTGGCTCCCGAAGAACCCAAAGAAGAGGTAGTTCCAGAGGAACCAGAGGAAGAAGTGGTTCCAGAAGAACCTAAAGAAGAAGAAGTTGTTGTTGAAACTGAACCCGAAGAAGAAATCAAAGAAGAATCTTCGGAATAATATACTTTAGTAATTACAGGGCGACTTCATGTCGCCCTTTTTTTATATGAAAATTTATATAATCGGATTTATGGCTTCAGGAAAAACCACGATGGGTAAGATTCTGGCTGAAGCACTAAACATGCCCTTTTACGATATTGACCAACTGATTGAAACCCAGGAAGATATTACCATAAATGAGATATTTATAAGATCTGGTGAAGAATATTTTCGTCATTTAGAATCAGAGATGCTGCAAAATTTTACCGAAGATGCGGTCTATTCCTGCGGTGGAGGAATCATTAGCGGTCAAACCAGTCTTCGAATACTCCAACAAAAAAATGATCTGATCATCTGGCTTAACCCTGAGTGGAATATTATTGCTAACAGGATCACTTCATCTTCCAGACCACTGGCAGAAGGAAAAAGCATTGAGCAATTATTTGAGTTTTATGTAGAGCGAGTTCCGTTATATGAAAGTATTGCAGATATTGAATATCGAGGAACTGAGCTCAATAAATTGCTCAGTAAAATAAAAAAAATGCCCGGCTTTGAGACCGGGCACAAATAACTATTTTATATTATTACCTGATAGATTTTTTTTCATCTTACGGGAAACTGATGTTCTGAGATTTTCTACAGGGAAACTATTGATCAAACCAACTGAATATTGCTGAATTAATGAAGCATCATAAGCCTCAACATCACTATTTCCGTCCACATCAGCTCGCCATAATCGCCACACAGCCCATGGTAAAGGTGCTCCAGGAGGATCAAATCCCACAAAATACTGCAGCACTATGGCAGCATCATAAGCATCCACATCACCATTATCATCAATATCTCCATAAGCTATATCACCACCAACCATAAGATCAACCGGAATTACAATTACACTCTGCTGGGGATCGTTGCTGTTTAACACCAGATTACAGAGATAATTTCCAATTTCCAAATTTTCGGTATCAACAGTGAGAATCAGACTAATATTATTACCAACAGGTAAAGTTCCGCTTGTTTGACTGATATCCAGCCAGTCCACTACCTGCAGAATACGAATAGCCAGATCATTGGACACATAATTGTCATTATAAACCATTTGCAGAGCATCACTGGCATTCTCATTCTGAATTCCTATTGTGCCACTATCTGTATCGCCACTCACTTCATCATATTGAAGTAGTATCTCACCATTTGCATAGATTATCATCTCAAAAGTATAATTACCATTGTAATCGCCCGGATAATGCTGCACATTGTCAAACATCACGATCAGATGGTCAGTAAAGCTTTGATAATACACATTCCCTTCTCCACTTCCGTCAATTGCTGGATACAGATCATCCCAAAATCCCATGATCGCCGGACGGGGAGCACTATAATCTGGTAGTGAACTATTACTCCATTCCGTATTATCTGATCCAAATCCCAGCCAACCATTCGCATTGATAATGAATTCACTATATTCTGAACCATAAAAATTGAAATCAAAACCGATAGGATAAGGACCTTCTGCCTGATCATTATGATTAAATGTAACCTGTGTTGCTGTCCCCGAGATATCTATCCAGTTATATTCAGGTCCCCCGGGTTCGTCGCTGTCCAGCCACTGATAACCATAATCATCTGGACCTCCACTGGCTCTGGAGACTACATAATTTTTACTGATAGACCATTCCAGGTCACGTCCACCAATATTAGTAATTTGAAGTTCAGCACTATCAGTACCTTGAGGTGGAAGATTGAAGGCAAACTGTTCATTATCCAGAACGATCTCTGCCGGTTGAGGGATATTAATCGGTGGAAAGATAATATAATCAATCCAGGCACAGTCTGATCCACTACTAACGGAGCTGTCCTTGGAATATTCCCACTTAAATGTATGCGTTCCAAGACTAACCGGACAGGAATATTCCGTCCAATCAATACTTCCGCTCCATTGTTCCTGCTGATTGCCATCAATATAAAATCTCAGGTAATCCCAACCACCTTCCGATGATACCTTATATTGAAAGCTTATCTCATCTGCATTGAGAACATTTACTTCAACTTCCATTCCTGCTGACTGACTGTTATTTATATCAGCTGATTGTGCACAATATGAGCCTTCGTAGCTGCCTCCACTTATCTGCCAGCCACCTGTGCCACTCATAATCCAGTCATATTGACTAAATCCACCACTTTCAAAATCCTCTAAACATAAACCCACAGTTAAGGCAAAGGATGTCTGCAAAATATAATCCCAATCTGCTGTACACTCAAAATCAAAACTTATAACATGACCCACAGGTGCTGAAACTCCCACTTCCACTCTATAAGTGAATAAACCACTGCTTCCTGCTGATATTTCTGGAATTGTTTCTCCATCCTGGATAATTGTACAGAAAGTATCTTCTTCACTCAGCATGGGAATTGCATTATATAGATCTGCACCACCAATATTACTGATCTCAATATTCAAATTTGCTATTTCTCCGGGATCAAGTCTACCATTTTCATTGCCATCCCCTGTTATACTTAAACCACTCAATGAGAGTACTGGTGCGTAACCAGTAAGATTTATTGTGCTCTCCCAGCTTCCCTGATCACTAATGACCACTGCCGTAAAAAAGAAATCATGATCATCTGGAATATCTGAGGATACAGTAAAACTGAAAGCATCGACAAGAACTATTGATTCTCCGGCTGCCACTTCTGCCCCGTTTTCTGTGTTATCTGTCAAAGTGATATATTCATCAACACAACTTATATTTACCACCAGATTCTCAGCAGTTTCGCTGCCAAAATTCTCGATTACTGCTGACATTGTCACATCTTCAGCATATTCGATCACATCATCATCTGCGGTGGTGATCTCTACACTGTTCACAATAGCATAAGCACCCTCAGGAGGAATAACCAGAATGTCACCCTCTTCTCGATAACAGTCCTGCTTTGTTGCAGTCAAATGCACCAAGGTCATTGGAGATTGAGATTCTATCATGATGCTTTGAGGACTTCCAGTTCCGGCTGCTGTTGCCAGTATCTCATCACCAACCGAAAGGCAGATAAATGTCTCTGGCTCAGCAGTAATATTCACGCTTGTCATTCCACTTAGAAGCACTTCAGGATATTCAATTGCAATCTCAACAGGCACTTCGGTATAAACATTTGAAAAGGCATCTCCATGATGGTGAAATAGATAATAGGTTACTTCTTTATCCCCCCCATTATAGGGCCAGTTACTGGCTTGCAGAAACCATTTTCCACTGCTGTTGGCAAAGCATGGCAGTATAGAATTCTGCCCTTCAGCTCCATGCCCGGGATCAAAATTGGGCCACATATAATCATAAGTACCCCAGATATATGTATCATTAACAAACGAGTAGGATATCTCACTTGCTGCTATCAGTCCTAATGCTCCCTGAGCATGACGATGAAAGGCTTCCGCAAAGCACTCACTGCTCCAGTTAAACTTACCCGTAAGACAATTAGTAGAAAACACAAATGCCAGGTCTTCATTATTAAGCCCTCCCAGATCACTATTACCATAATCCGGTTCTCCCCAACCTGTTTCTCCTCCATGATCTCTGTGTTGAAGCATAAAGCAGCCATTATTAATATCATTATTAACGCTTGCAGCATTAGCATTCCAGCTGGGGATAACTGCCGGTGATGCCCCCAGGTATCCTAAACCATTACTGCCAAAATAATTCACTACTGTAGATGTATTAGTTGCGGTTGACCAGACTGTACCTGGTGTTCCGCTATAAATTGCATACTCCCTAACCGGGCTTTTATCCAGCACATTACTCCAAAATCCTCTCACTACTTCAGTGGCAAGAATGAACCAGCGTTCTGTCTGCCAACCTCCAGCAACAACAGGATTCTGATAAAAGCCTGCATTCGTGGGTGGATTTCGTTCATAATTTATAAATTTATGGATCATCAGCTCAAGTTCTGCATCTGTGCGACCCGTTATCCGAGCAGTGGAAAGATCTGGAAGATTATTACCTGTCACATCTGCAAATAGATTATCTGATATGCAATAATTATTATATGTTGGACTATTCACCGAGTTTGTGGCATTTGTCCCATAATCTCCGAGGAATAATACTGCTACAGGTGGAATATCCCAGGTGTTATATGCCGTATTTATGTAATTCTCAATTTGACTATTTGAGCTGCCAGTCTCTGCCAGAGTAACTATACCAGTTCTGATTCCCTGCTGAGTCCTGAATATCCTGATTGAATCCGCCCAGGTAGTAAAAGCCTCCCCAGTAGGACAAATTATCAGATATTCATAATCAGGGGTTCTATGATTTGTCTGTATTTGAGAATAATCCAGCTCAGGTAATAATTCCCAGTTCAATAAATTTCCTTTTAGTATAGGATCCCACCAGCGGCTACGCAGCCTGTCTTCACCAAACCTGCTTTCCCCACCCTGGAAATTTAGTGTGATCTTTATATCCCGATAAACGTGCAATTCCTTTTGCACTGGATTATAACGGAAAGGAGAGATCCCCACCATTACATAATCCACTCCCCGTATCTCATCAATATTTGAAATCTGGCTTACTGCTGCAGGGTAAAGCTCATCTCGCTGATATGACTTACCCCGGAAATATTCCAGCCCATCTTCTGTTTCCTTGGGAATTACTGGTGCTGGAGCTATTTCCACTCCTCTGATGATCTCTTCATTGAAATATTCATAAGCCAGTTTAACGCTTGCTCCTTCTGGAATTGCTATCATCTGGCTGATACCTGGCAGATCAGGGCAACCAGCATCATTAGGCAAAAATTCATCACCAAATACTATTTCCTGAACTATTCTACCATTTATCTCTATTTCATTCAAACTGAAAGATGATGTTGACCAGGTTAGCACCATGCCATCCATTCCTGATTCTAATATGTCCAAACCATCACTGAATTCATTATCCCAACTGAAATCGCTACCAGAAAGTAAAACACTAACAATTATAAAAATCATTATCAAAAAAAAATTCTTCATTATATTTCTCCCTGAAATAAGAGCCGGCACTGATGCACCGGCTCAATAAATAAATTTTATTTCAACAGCATCATCTTGCCAGCAGAGCTATAATCTCCCGCTTGCAATCTATATAGATAAATGCCACTACCAACTGCGTTACCCATGACATCTTTGCCTTTCCATATTACATTATGATCTCCTGCTGATTGTTCACTGTTTACTAACATAGCAACTTTCTGACCCTTAATATTATATATCTCAAGTACTACAGCTTCTGCCTGTTTAAGTGAATATGCTATCGTGGTTTCTGGATTAAATGGATTAGGATAATTTCCATGTAACAAAGTAATTCCGGTGATCCCATTGTCATTAACGCTGGGAGCTGTTATTTCCATAGTTACCGGTATCCGCGTTTCGATACGGCTATCTGTGATCACTATCTCACATTCATAAACCCCAGCTTCCATCCCTTCTGGATTAAGGCTCACTTCGATAAAATCTGTCTGTCCATATTCCAATTCACCCTCTGTGTTATCAAGACTTATCCAGCTTAAGGGATATGATAATTCAAAGCTGCCATTGATCACATGCGGATCGCCACCATAACTATCTCCAGTTATCTCATAATCACACACAATGTATCCCGTATAGGCATCATCAACCGTTAACACTATCACTGCTTCAGCATACTGACCTTCATGAAGATAACCATATCCAGATGGAGTTGCTCCATGCCAGGTGATAGTTATTCCATCTCCACTGGTAATATCAGGCTCCATTGCTCCACCACTTCCGCCTAACATCTGTCCGGTGTTTTCTACATATACTCCTTCTGGTAGAGTAACACTTACATCTGTTACCCACTCGCCATCAGGGCTCAAATTATATGCTGTCACTATCCATTGATATTGCTCACCTGGTTCAAAATGATGGTGATCGCATTCCATATAACTACCTGTCAGGTCTCTGCCTCTATCATCAGATTCGGTCCGGATACTATATGCAACAGGGTCATCTAAATAATTAGAGATTGCAAATGTTGTGGTATATATCTCTGTGCTGTCAATTTCTGCTTCGATCATAGCCGGGTCTATCCATAAGCCCGGAGGTGCATAAGCACTAAGATTTAATTCTTCCATCCAGCTTCCATTCGAGGTTGTAAATTGTAGATCCATTCTGATCGGATGACCAAAAGGAATATCTTCTGCTACTTCAAAATTTATCAATTCCTCAAATTCCACAAGGGTCTGTGCTGGAATAAGTCCCAGTTCCAAAGATGTCGATTCCAGAGTTATATATTCATCAAAACAACCTATGGTCATCACTGTTTCCTCAGCATCTTCCATACCCAGATTCTCAATATCCAGTGATACTGAAGTACTTTCTCCACCATTGATCACATCATCATCTCCACTCATTACCTCATAAGCATCAAGTATCAGATATGCTCCCTCGTTAGGTATTACCTGCACCTGTGTTATCAGTGGCTGAAGATTTTGACCTGTTATTGTCAAAGTTGCCATACATGGTTCATCAAATGGCTCATATTCCAGATTGATCACACCACTATCATCTACAAGTCCCACACCCATGATCTCACCATCATAGGTTAACGCCACATAAGAATAGGGATCGCAAATTATTTCCATACTATTAAGTCCCAGAAGTAATTCTTCTGGATATTCTGCAGAAATTTCTTCTGCTTCGCTGAAAAATACACTTAAGGATGGATCTCCCATTAAAGCATAAATCTCCCAGTAATAGTTCATCATACTACCACCTTCAACTACTGCCAGATTTCCTGCCATTATATAGGCAAATCCCACGGTGTACCATTGGCTGAATTCCTCATCATGCTCGTGCCACATACCATCATAAGCCCCAGCACCAGTTTCTTCAAAAGTAGGATTTGTCACTACGTCACCAGCTCCAACACCCCACCAGTAGTCTTGATCCCAATAAGTAGAATTAGTCCCACCGATATATCCTATTGCACCCTTATTCTCTGCCCTCAGCCAGGCTTCTCCAAAACAAGTGCTTACTTCAAATTTATTTGTTAAACAGCAATTTCCTACTGCAAAACAATATTGCCCTTCATTATCAAGACTATTGATATCAGCCATCGTAAAAGACGGATTTGACCAGGAATCCGAACCGCCATGTGCAGTGTAATTAATATATGATACTCCATCAGACACGTTCTGTACGATATTGGCTGCATTATTACCCGAATCTGGATACAGATAAGTATGAGAAGTTAGATTATGATCCTCATTAAAATAATAGGTAGTACCATAATTGATCTGTCCATTTCCCCAGGTGCTGCCGTGACTGGCATCCATGCCAGCTATCATTACTACTTCATTCAAATAGCTCGGATCTTCCATAGCATACATTTCATATTCAAGTGTCTTATCTATCTGAGGCTGTAACTGATCTGTATTCTGCGCGCTGAATCTGCCATAATATATCTCCGGCATGAAATCTGTGCCTTCCAAACGTACATAATTCAAATCCGTTACATGACTGCCCTCACTGCCATTATACGCTGGTATCTGCTGAGTATCACCCACGAATAATATAAAACTGGGAGCTGGATCTTCTGGTGTCGCCTCATCCCATAATCCCGCTATATAATTATGGATCAATGTAGTTGTGCTGCCTATATCATCTGTATAACCTACTATCACATCATAACCCTGAGTTGTTTTCCAGTCGATAAATTCTACTAATTGATCTTCAAACATCCGGTCGGAGACGATCACATACTTGATCGGATAACGGGTCAGGTCATCTCTAGTTTCCAGCCTGTGATAATTGATCACTTTCTGAGCATATATCGGTTCAAATACGGGTGACCAGGTACGACTGCGAAGCTCTGACGTGGCTATTGCATCTCCACCATTAAATTCAATATCCAGATCGATCGCGCTATATACCAGTATCTCATTTGTGACTGCATTATAACGCACCGGATTAATATTTACAACGAATAAACGCATTCCACGTAAAATCCCCAGCTCTTCAACACTTGCCAGTTCCAGTTCATTAAAACTATTCTGACTATATATCACCGGATCATAAATAAATTCCACATCAGCAGCAGTATCACTCTTAGATAACGGTGGTTGAGCCGGCATCATCTGATTGCTTATGCCATAAGCTCCCAGTTGATATTGATCCATTTGAGAATCATTAATTCTCACGCTTACTTCTGCACCTAACGGCACACTGAATATTCTACGAATTTTTGGTAATTTTGGCTCACCAACTTCATTTGTGCTGGTAAATCCCGCAATTGATAAATTTACAAATTCTCCCGCTTGTGTGTTCACATCAAAAAAATCGATCTCACTGATGTTTACACTAAGTTCCAGATTGTTGTCACTTTCTCCGGTTAATGTTACCCCCGTAACTTCACCAGAAACTGGTATAACTCCCATACTGCCTGACAATAATACTCCTATTGACAGCATCAGAGCTATTAAAATACTCTTTCTCATACAATGCTCCTTTATAACAAATTCTTATAAATTACTTTCTTTTATATATTAAGCAAGTTTCATACCAATCTCTCACCGTCCAGTCAAAAAAAACCCTCCGCTTCCTCTCTACACCTAAAATCACTCCCCGTTCTTTCCCGTTACCTTCCAAATACACTCCCAGTAGATCTTTAGTGGATTTATGGAAGTCTTATAAAAGTTGCACTCCTCTAAGCCTGCCATATTGCCACAAAGTAGCTGACAGAAGGCTTTTAGATAGGTCAAACGAGATTAGTTGACTGGCACTAAAGCGTAAATTGTGACGAGAACACGATACTAATCTCTCAATTTAAGAGAATCAATCTGACATCCTCCTGAAATTTGTATTATTGTTGTATTTTTGTAACTTAAAATATAATTTTCTCCGTCGGGGGTAGGGGGGGTACAAATTTTTCTACAAATAAATTAGTCCTCTGGACTAATCGTATTGATTAATTAATGGGTAAAAAAAAATTATCCTTTAACCACTCTTGTTTTAGTCCACTGATCATGCCACCATATTCCAAATCCAAATGATAAATATTCAAAAGGAACAAATCTAATAAGTGTTCTTATTACTATTGTCAATAAATTTGGTTTTGATCCATTTATCATTATGACCTTAGTTCTTGAAAATAATTTTCCCAGTGTTTTTTGAAACAGGCTCTCACTCAACACGTAATAAATGAAAGGAATTAATAGCCCAAAAATGATAAAATTAATAATAACGATTAGAAGTGATGAAATACTGCTTAAGAAACTAAGTAAATTTTCAAATATCGTAGATGTTAAATTTATAAATATTAGACGATTTAATACTGCACAAAAGGAAATATCGATAACAAAATTAGCAAATCTCCTCCAAACTGGTGAAACATCGATATTATCTCTGTGTTTTACGAAATTATAGCCACAATCACAATTTATAACTGTTTCAGGATATTCTCTTCCACATACAGGACAAGTTTTTGTTTCTTCCGATTCTTCTGGTAAGGCTTCAACTGAAAGTGTTAAACCACAATTTGGACAAATACTTTCATTAGCGCTTATACTGCTTCCACATGCTGGACATTTTTCGTAATGAATATCTTCATCTTTCATTTTTTATTTTCCCCCTTAACTTAAGTATTTCACTTATATCCTCAGAAATATCCATATTTTTTTTATTTCAATCTATGTAATTAAATATCTCTAAGAAATTCCTTTGAAATTACATTAATCAATTTATCAATATAATTATTATTTTGTCAAATTAAAAAACGTATTTCAGACTTATTTCCTCTTTATCATAGATTATCACGGTATAAGCATCCAACGTCAGGTAAGCTCCTTCATTCGGGATCACCTGTATTTCAGCAATGATCGGCTCTTTGTTCTGGCAGGTTGCTCCTCAAAAGTGCCTGTATCCTTTTTACCGGATGAATGAATATCATAGGTACTAATTAATAAGTCAAAATATTTATCAGGCGTAAACTCAATCAAATAAAGAAAGAGAAAGGAAATTGAATTTACACCAACATTTGGGACTTGACTGACGGTAAAGTATCTAAAAGGATTATATTATAGGGTTTATAGGGTTTATAGGACTTATATAGGGCTTATAGGGCTTATAGGACTTATATGACCCATAATAAAAAATGATTTAGACTAAGAGGATTGAGGCGAGACCGAGGAAGCTTACATACCCACCAATATCGGTGAGCATGGTGATGATCACGCTGGAAGCAAGTGCAGGATCAATCTTGAGTGATTTTAAAATAACTGGAATCATTGAACCAACCAGTCCGGCAATAAACATATTGCAGACCATAGCAACTGCGAGTACAAATCCAATGCGAGGATCACCTTTCACCAGATAGGCAATAATACAGGTAATAGAGCCAATAATAATTCCATTGATCAAACCGACTGTAATTTCTTTAGTGATCGCCTGCCAGGTATTGTGAATAGTAAGCTCACCCAGGGCAATACCACGAGTGATCACCGTGAGTGTCTGAGTACCGGAATTACCACCGAGCCCGGCAACAATTGGCATCAGAACAGCCAGGAAACTCATTTTGACAATTGTATCTTCAAATATACCCACGACAGAAGAAACAAGTAGGGCTGTGAATAGATTAAGAGTGAGCCAGGGCAGTCTTTTTTTAACAGAGTTTATAGGTTTTGTAAATACGCGGTCTTCTTCATTCAAACCCACCAGACGGTAGGCATCTTCTGTGGCTTCTTCTTCGATAACATCAAGGATATCATCAACTGTGATCCTGCCCAGCAGATGGTTATCTTTATCAACAACCGGCAAAACCATGAGATCATATTTGCGGAAGAGGTTTGCCACTTTTTCCTGATCCATATCTACATCAGCAACCATTGTGGCTGGTTCCATGATCTTTGAAACCAGAGCTGTATTAGCTGCCAGCAGTAACCTGCTTATTTCCAGAACTCCCACCAGATGGTTCTCTATATCAATTACGTAAACAAAGTGGATATTCTCTACTTCTTCATAATTTTTGCGGATGTATTCAATCACCTGATTGCGGTTAAAATTCTGCCTGACAGCAAGAATCTCGGTCTGCATGATACCACCGGCAGAATCCTCAGAGTATGCCAGTAATTGACGATATATGCTGCGGTCATCTTCCTGCATTCCAGCCATCACAGTTTTTGTGACAGTATCAGTTAGTTCTGCCAGAAGGTCAGCAGCTTCATCTGTTTCCATTTCATCGATAATACTTATCAGTCGATCGCGTCTGATATTTTGGATAATTTCAGTACGGTATTCATCATGTAGTTCTGCCAGGACATCAGAAGCCATTTCATTATCGAGGAGCGAAAAAACCCGGTGATGATATTCTGTGGGGATTTGATTAATAAATTCCGCTACATCTGCAGGATGATATCTTCCCAGAATAGTTCCCAGTTCAACAAAATCATCATTTTCAATAAGCTCAACCAGTTGGTCATATAATATTGCTTCCATAAGCTCTCCATTACCTTAAGAAAATTACCAAAAAAAAAGGCTGCCCGAAGAGCAGCCTTGATCTATAAATGCTGATTTATTCAGCCAGGTCTTCAGCCTTAATATTATCTGATTTGGCTGATTTTTCACTTCTTTCAACGAATTCGATAACCGCCATTGGTGCACAATCACCGCGGCGATAGCCGTTTTTCATAATTCGCAGATATCCACCATTACGGTCCATATAACCTGGTGCAAGTTCATCAAAGACCTTTTTGACTATTGTTCTATTACCAAGAACTTTATATGCCAGTCTTCTGTGATGAACAGTATCGTTTTTACCGTAGGTAATAACTCTTTCTGCCAGAGATCTAATTTCCTTAGCTTTTGCCAATGTAGTATTGATCCTGCCATGTTCAACCAATGAGATAACCAGATTACGCATAATTGCATTTCTGTGTCCGGTTTCTCTGCCAAATTTTCTACCTTTTACTTTATGTCTCATACTAATATCCCTATCTTACTGTAACTTTTGTTCTTGCTTCAGCAATTTCTTCGGATTTTCCTTCAACATCATAACCTAAACCAAGGTTATATTTTTCCAGGAGAGCATTGATCTCTTCCAGTGATTTCTTTCCAAAGTTACGATACTTAAGCATTTCATTTTCATTTTTGGAAACCAATTCGCCGATAGTATCGATCTTGGCAGCAGCCAGACAATTACTGCAGCGAACCGAAAGTTCCAGTTCATTCACATTCATATTGAATATTTTTTCCAACTCTTCCAGCTCAGGATCCATCTGAACTTCCTCAATATATTCAGGTTCTTTTTCAAAAAGAACCAGTTTATCATAGAGGTCACGCAGGATCTTTGCAGAAAGATATAAAGCATCGCGGCAATCAATACTGCCATCAGAATATATTTCCATGATGATCTTATCGTAATCTATTCTCTGACCCACGCGCTGCTTCTCAATGGAGTAGTTCACACGGGTTATGGGAGAATATATGGAATCAATGGGAATAACA
>Ga0075120_10000571_pt1 | contig 30285 bp, 25 predicted proteins | sample AntAceMetag02UKL_FD_69792 | JGI IMG/M metagenome (GOLD analysis project Ga0075120, IMG submission 69792) | Saline lake microbial communities from Ace Lake, Antarctica - Antarctic Ace Lake Metagenome 02UKL | ecosystem: Environmental > Aquatic > Non-marine Saline and Alkaline > Saline | place...
ACTGTATTGTTCATGACCAACAATACCACCACAATAAGAACCTCCACCAGTAACATTACCAACAAAATAAACATCCCACATGCTAGAAGAATCAGTCAAATATCCAACCAATCCACCATTGCTTTCACCAGCCCCAGTAACTACGCTGTTATTAGCATAAGTTCGATTAATATTATCCCCATCAACTTGCCCAGCTAAAACACCATTAAAACTAAGACCATTAACAAATGCATTTTCAAATCCTAAATCATAAGCTTCAAATCCATTGGTAGTATATCCAAATAATCCATTGTAACTAGTTGAAGGTCTATTAATATACAAATTACTAACAACATAACCCTGGCCGTCAAAGCTTCCTGTAAAAGTCCCTATGGGTAACCAGCCTTCACCTGTCGTGTAACTCGCGTCGCAAAGCGAGAAGTCTATGTCGTTTTGGAGTTCATAATCCCAGGAAAGTTGGGTTCGCGTTAAATTTAAGTCATCACATGAGCAGATTGGATGTGGGCTTGTTCCTGCGTCCCAGCAGTCTGTTGTTGAGTTGCCCATCAAACCTGAAACTGGTTCTGTTTCGTTACCAGTGTCGTTTCCGGTTTCGTTTGATTCTGGAGGCGTCACAAAATATTCGTAGATGTCCCCCTCACCTATTGCAAGACCCTGAGGTGATTGTGGTGATTTAAAGCTTTCTTCAGATGGACTTAAAATGCTAAAAGATAGGGCAAAAGCCGTAATGAGTATTGCTATGCTTAACACTATTGCGACTTTGAGAGCCATTTGCTTTTGAGTATGGTATTAGTTATACTTAGTATATCTAGGTTATTTCTACTGAGAAAGACTTAAAAAAGATTGGTTTATTGCCATGCATACCAAAGAGAACTTAACTTGTTTATATCTTTGTGATTATCTCTCTTTTTGAGTTCCTGGTGGTTATCAATAATGCCGATAAGAGGCCTTCAAAATAATTATGGGTCTTGGGTTTTATCTAGTCCCCAAACCAGCAATACTCGGACACCCGAGTCTTGTGCCGTTTAAGCTTATTTAGGGTCAAAAAAGTTTATTTTAGAAAACCGGAACTGGGGGGTGTCAAAGACGAGTTATACTACTATTGTATAGTTAGTATCTTATTCCAAACTTCTTGACTTTCTTTGAGCAATATGGTTCTAGTTCATCAAGCGCCTCTTTTGGAATAGTGTCCATAACAGAAAACTCTGTGTCCATAGCATTTTCAGGTATGTACTTCTGGATGAAATACGCATCAGCGCCCTCTATGCTATCACATATTGCCCTTAAGTCTTCTAAGGAATGCATGCCTGAAATAACTGTTGTCCTGAATTCATGCGGAATCCCAGACTCCTTTATGATATCTATTGACTCATACATATCTGAAAGAATCTTGTCGTTTATTACTTTGCCAGTTATTTTATTATACGCAGATGCATCACTGAGGTCTGCCTTGATATCCATTGCAACATAATCCAATAACTTTTGCTTAAAGAGTTCGCGCAGCATAGCTGGATTTGTGCCATTTGTATCCAGTTTAACTAAAAACCCTTCTTTTTTTACCTTTGCTATAAACTCTGGAAGGTCACTATGGACAGTCGGCTCACCCCCTGTTATTGAAAGAGCCTGTATCTTTTTATTATTATCAAAAAGATATTTTAAGATATATTCTTCCGAAAAGAGTTTTAGTTTTGATATCTTTTCAGGCAATACAAGATCCGAGTTATGGCAAAAGGGGCAACGGAAGTTACAGCCTGGAGTAAAGACAAGTGCAGAGAGCTTTCCCGGATAATCAATCAAGGAAAGCTTCTGGAAGCCTCCAAATTCCATTTATTCGACTCGTTTTACACTGCACCCACAGGAAGATGGCTCCCTGCCGATTGCAGAATCAAATATCTTTCTTTCGTTAAACTCCTGGCGTTTTCCGTCGTTCCACTGATCAACTGGTCGCAAGTACCCAACAACCCGCGAATATATCTCACAGTTTGTAATCTTGCCATCAACTTTGCACTCCGGACACTCATAATGTTCTCCAAAGATATAACCATGCGAGGGACATATGCTAAAGGTCGGAGTTATTGTAAAATATGGCAAAGAATAGTTTGAGCATATTGTCTTTACGAGCTGTTTTACTGACTCAACGGGTGGCTTTGCTTCACCAAGGTATACGTGGAATACAGTTCCTCCAGTGTACTTTGCCTGAAGTCCATCCTGAAGACTCAATGCCTCAAACAAATCGTCTGTAAATGAGACTGGAAGGAGAGACGAATTCGTGTAATATGGCGGGATGCCCTTCTTGACGGCATCACCATTTGCAAACTTCATATCGGGAAAGCGCTCGGCATCCTTTCTTGCAAGACTGTGGCTTGTACCTTCGGCTGGTGTTGCTTCAAGGTTAAAGAGTTCGCTTGAATTCTCTTGGTAATAGCTCAGGCGGTCGCGGATATGCTCCAACACTTTTTCAGAGAATGCAAGACCTTCGGGGTCGCCTATCGTTTTACCCATAAAGTTGACAACAGCCTCATTCATACCGACAACACCTATTGTTGAGAAGTGGTTATTCCAGTAAGTACCATGCCCTTCTTTTGTATGGCGCAAATAGAACTTTGAGTAAGGATAAAGCCCCATTTCAGTAAATGCTTCGATTGTTTTTCTCTTGATTTCAAGGCTCTCTTTTGCAAGATCCATTAGAGCGTCAAGTCGTGTTATGAAGTCTTCTTCGTTTTCGGAGAGATATCCAAGGCGCGCCATATTGATGGTAACAACACCTATCGATCCTGTGAGTGGGTTCGCACCAAACAGGCCTCCACCTCTTCTTTGGAGCTCGCGCTTGTCAAGCCTGAGGTGACAACACATAGAACGTACGTCTTCAGGATCAAGATCTGAATTTATGAAATTTGAGAAATATGGTATTCCGTATTTTGCAGTCATCTCCCAAATCTTATCATATGCAGGATTGTCCCAATCAAAGTCTGAAGTTATGCTGTATGTGGGTATCGGGAATGTAAATACACGACCATCGGCATCGCCTTCAGTTAAGACCTCAGCAAACACTTCATTAAAGAGAATTACTTCGTCCTGGAAGTCTTTGTAGGTATCCTCACGAATCTCTCCACCGTGGATTACAGGTTCATTCTCCATGAACTTTGGAACTTTTAGGTCTAAGGAAACATTGGTAAAAGGTGTCTGAAAACCTACTCTTGTTGGAACGTTTATGTTAAATATAAATTCCTGTAAGGCTTGCTTTACCTGCTTGCGTGACAAGTCATCATATTTGATAAATGGTGCAAGGAGCGTATCAAAGTTTGAGAATGCCTGCGCGCCTGCTGCCTCCCCTTGAAGAGTATAAAAGAAATTAACAATCTGTCCAAGAGCTGTTCTAAAGTGTTTTGCCGGCTTTGAGTCGACTTTTCCGCGAACGCCCCTGAATCCTGTGAGAAGGAGGTCTTTTAAGTCCCAGCCCACACAATATGCTCCAAGGATTCCAAGGTCGTGGATATGGAAATCCCCCCCAAGGTGCGCCTCCTGAATCTCTTTTGGATAAATCTTATTGAGCCAATATTGTGAGGTTATAATTGAGGAGATGTGGAAATTGAGGCCTTGGAGGGAAAATGTCATATTCGCGTTTTCCTTAACGCGCCAGTCCGCCTCATTGACATAATCCTCGACAATACTAAGGTTTGAAAAAAGGCCTTTTAGTTCACGCAATTCATCGTGTTGCCTTCTATATAATATATATGCTTTTGCAGTCAGGTAGTGCTTGCCTTCGACAAGAACTTTTTCGACTGAGTCCTGTACCTGTTCAACAGTTGGTACTTCGCCGGGAGATAATTTTGCCGCAAGGAGATTGATTGCCGTTGCGGCAAGTTTGTTTGAAAGCTCGGGGTCTTTACCCCCCACGGCCTGTGCTGCTTTCCAAATGGCTTTGGCAATTTTTTCTTCATCGAAGTCGACTATCCTTCCGTCCCTCTTCCTGATTTGTTTTATTGCCATTTTTGTCACTATCTTGTTGTAACCGTTTTCTTTGAAAACCACAACATCTTGTGGTGTTCACTTCATTCAGGCACAACATATTGTTGTGAGTAAGATTACATCTTGGCCTATAAAAAGGCAATCAGTTTTTAGGAAAAACCTACTTTTTTGTTGTCCTCAAACACAAGCTTCCAATTGTATTTTTCCGTCTGTTTGTGTATTACTAAAGGTAATATTCTACAATCTCGCCTTTTATTTGAAACGTGGCAAAAAGCCGCAGAAAGATTTGTCTAAATACTAAAATGGCACGAAATATTACCGTCAGCGATTATGCTGGCAAGTATGTTGAGGACCTGGATGTTGAGATCGTAGAGCGCAAAGGAATCGGTCACCCCGACTCGATAAGCGATGGTGTGGCTGACGCCGTTTCTGTGGCGCTTTGTAAGGAATACCTAAAACGCTTTGATACAGTATTCCACCACAATACTGATGAGACTCAAATTGTCGCAGGGCAAGCCCGCTCAAAGTTCGGGGGAGGTGCAGTCCTTGAACCTATATACATGCTACTTGTAGGGCGAGCAACAAATCAAGTAGGTGGTGAAAGCATTGCAGTTCCTGAAATAGCTCTTGATGCGGCAAAGACTTACATTCGTGAGAATATTGCAAACTTAAACCCTGATGACCAGATGACAATTGAGGCAAAGTATGGCGCAGGTTCAGCCGACCTCCAGTCAGTCTTCTCAGACAAGACACATATCCCTGGCGCAAACGACACATCTTTTGGAATCGGTTTTGCGCCATTCTCCGAAGTCGAACAATTAACACTACTAACTGAAGAACTCCTTAACTCAAAAGAGACAAAAAAGAGCCTGCCTGCAATTGGTGAGGACATAAAAGTCATGGGGCTTCGTGAGGGCGAAAAGATAACACTCACACTTTGTATTGCAGAGGTTGATAAATATGTTTCTTGTGTGGGCGACTACATGGAAACTATTGATAAGTCTAAGGAACTCATCAAGAATCTTGCAAAGGGCATAACAAACCGCAAGGTCGATGTCCTTATCAACACAGGCGATATCCCCAGCAAAGGCGAATCAGGACTTTTCCTTACAGTTACAGGAACAAGTGCAGAAAACGGTGATGACGGCTCTGTTGGAAGAGGCAACCGTGTTTCAGGGTTGATTACCCCAGGACGGCCAATGTCCATGGAGGCTGCGTCCGGAAAGAACCCAATAAACCACGTCGGAAAGATTTATAACATCCTTTCGTTCAGGATAGCTGACAGGATTGTAAAGGAAGTTCCGGGCGTGAGTCAGGCTGAAGTCCAGCTTTTAAGCCAGATTGGAAGCCCGATTGACGAACCGAAGATGTGTTACCTTAACCTGCTTGCCGATGACTTGTCATCAGCAACGCGCGACGCACACGGTATTGCTGACGAGATGCTTGCAGATATCAAGCGCGTCACAAACGATGTAATCCACGGCAAAGTAAGGACCTTCTAGGGTCCTTTTTTGTTTTTCTTTTTATTTTCTTATTTTTACACATGAATAAAATCGAGATTCTTGGTATCGCGCTTCTTGTAGTTCTTTTTGGAATAGCAATCTATTATTATCCTTTAGTCCCGGCAGAAGTTCCCGCGCACTGGAACGCTGAAGGGGAAATCGACGGGTACATGAGTGCATTCTGGGGGATTTTCCTTGCGCCACTTATAGGAGCCTTTTGTCTTGTGCTGATGTATGTAATTCCGAGGGCTTACCCGCTCAAGAGCAATATGAAGCTATTTTGGGGCTGGTATGTCGGTTTTATTGCCGTGATGATGATATTTTTCATAGCACTTGAAATCTTTATAATATTTAGCGCAATCGGCGAGGAAGAACTTCAGATATTTTATCTCATGTGTCCCCTGTTCTGTATGGTATTTGTCTATGCGGGACTTATGATGCGCGCATCAAAAAGGAACTGGGCGGCCGGGATTAAAAACCCCTGGACACTTGCAAGCGACGAAGTCTGGGAAAAAGTTAATAAACATGTGGGCAAGTTATTTATTGTCTCTGGATTCATCTGCCTTTTAGGTCTTGTCTTTACAAGCCTTGCCATCTGGTTTGTAATCGCACCGATTATTGCGGTTGCCGTATACTCGTTTTATTACTCCTGGAAAGTCGGGAATAAAGTCGTCCTTGCCCAGGAAAAAAATAAAAAATAAACTAGCGCCCATCGCTCAGTTAGCTGGGTCAGCCCTTTTTATAGTGCCATGCAATACTCCAGTATGGACACTGTAATGAGATGCACAGTAACATTCTCATCAAAGCACCAATCCGAAAATGTGGTTTTAGCGATGGAGGAGATTTCTTGGGCAAAGACGCCAGGCCTTAACTTGTCTCCTCCAATCACTCTCTTGTCTGCATAGGTGAAACCTTTTATGCAACTCTAGTTGGGAAAAATCTAGGTCGGCGGGGTCGTGGGGATCCCGTCGTCATTATCAAGCCCTGAACTTTTGGGCAAAATTCAAAAATAAACAGGAGGACAAAACAAAAGAACTTTGTGACGCGGCGACAACCGGGTCCTTTGTTAATAAAGGACCCTATTAACGCCCAAATAATAAACCCATAAAATGAAACTACTAAGAGGACCTATGTTTGCAAAGATGATTGCTGACTTGGGCAAAGAAAAAAAAGACATATAGATTTAAGCACAAAACTTCAAATTCCTTGTAATGATTTGCTTGGGGATTGAAGGGACTGCACATACTGTAGGAGTAGGTATTGTCGACTCAGATGGCAATGTCCTTTCTGATATAAAAAAAATCTATGTTCCAGATGAGGGTGGAATACACCCTAGAGAATCTTCGCGCTATATGGCAAACCATTTTGAGGAGGCTCTCTTTGATGCCCTAGAGAAAGCTGAGATTACTAAGGAAGACGTAGACCTTATCGCATTCTCAAAAGGCCCCGGTCTTGGTCCGTGTTTAGGCAATGCTGCCGTCGGTGCGCGAGCCCTTTCACTTTCCTTAGACAAACCCCTTGTGGGTGTAAACCACTGCGTCGCCCATATTGAAGTTGGAAACATGGTCGCAAGACAAGAGTTTCCAGATTGGGCGCAACCCTTAACTCTTTATGTGTCGGGTGCCAACACCCAGATAATAATGTTTCGCGGCGGGCGCTACCGCGTATTCGGCGAGACTCTTGATATCGGGACAGGAAACATGCTTGATAAATTCGGGCGCGCTGTTGGTCTTGGACACCCGGCTGGTCCAAAGATAGAAACACTTGGAAAGGGGGGAAAGAATTTAATCGATCTCCCTTATGTCATAAAAGGCAATGACCTCTCTTTCTCTGGACTTCTCACAGAATCAATAAAGAAGGCAAATTCAGGTGAACACACGCTTGAAGATGTTTGTTATTCCCTGCAGGAAACCTCATTTTCTATGCTGACTGAGGCTACAGAGCGCGCGCTTTGCCACTTAAGAAGCGACTCCTTGCTTCTAACGGGAGGGGTTGCAAACAACAAGCGCTTGGTTGAGATGGTACGCAACATGGCAGAAGACAATGGAGCACGCTTCTCCGTACCAAAAGGGCTTTGTGGAGACAATGGCGCGATGATTGCCTGGTGTGGTATTGTCATGCACGAAGCTGGAGTCAAACACTCGCTTAAAGATAGTATAATTGACCCGCTTTTTAGAACAGATGATGTGGACATCTCCTGGGCAAGAAAAGGAAATAGCCTTCCTGCGCTTCCTGACGGAACCTGGAAAGGTGCAGAAGCAAGCCTTAGAAAAGAAGGAAATATTATAGTAAAGGAACGCTTGGTAAAAAAGTACCGCCTTGCCGAGATAGATTCAAAAATCCGGAAGCAAAGGACTGCGCGCGAACCTAAGATGATGCAACGCGCAAAAGCTGCGGGGCTTCTTGTACCTGATGTATATGAAGTTGATAAAGAAAATTACCTTTTTAAAATGAGTTTTATTGAAGGGTGCGCACTTGATGAGATAATTGATGAAAAAAGCGAGCTTGCAATTGATGTCGGAAAAGTCGTAAGAAAACTCCATGATGCAGATATTATGCATGGCGACCTTACAACATCAAATATGATACTTAACAATCTTGGCGAGATTGTGGTAATTGACTTTGGACTGTCCCATGTCACAAAACGTGATGAGGATTTCGCAACAGACTTATTGCTCCTAAAAAAGGCTCTTGGTGCAAACCATTCTAAGAATTTTTCAAAACTCTGGGAGGGGGTTCTTTCTGGGTACGGGGATTCTAGTGTTCTCTTGCGCCTTAGCATTGCTGAAAAACGGGGACGGTACCTGGGACATTAGAATTTACTCGTCATAATCTATTGGCCTTGAGTCGCGTCGTTTCTTTGCCGCTATTGCGCAGTACTCTTTGCCCCAGTTGCGAAATATCTGTTTTTGCAAAAGAAGGGCGGTTTTCTCCATTAGTTTTTGAGGAAGCTCCGCATCAGAATGCGCCATGTAAAGGGGTATGGGGTACCCGTATCGCTTGGGGACTCTTGAAAGATAGCTTAGAAGGGACGATATCTCTTCTGCCTTGGCAACTATACCCTTTTCGCCCCAGCTAGGGAAATCGACTCTCATTGCGCGCCCCATCTCTGTTGCCTGAAGGTAGAATGTTGGAAACGCACAATCAATTCCCGTTTTGTCCTTCACCCATTTTCGCCCCTTGCTTGAAACAGGAATAAATGGTTTTGTTGCAATTGCCTGAAAGGAGTCCATTCGCTGGGAATAAAGCTGGATTAATGAGGCGTCAGTCAATTGAGAAAGAGCTGATGCCGCTTCATTGGAGAGCCCCTTATCTGAAAGATAACTTATAAGTCCCCGCGAAGTCGAATCTTCAGAAACCCCAACGACTCGCACACCCGATTCTTGAGCTTTTCTGAGCATCCCGCCCAGTGCCCTGATATGTGCGTGGTATTCGTCTGTTGATATGGGGTCAACCTCGGTTCCCACAAGAAGCGAACCGTCAATCAGGAGATAGTCTGGAGCCATTTCATCGATAATCCTTGAGCCCATCTCGTATTCCATTGCCGAGCGCAGGAGCTGGACTCTTGCTTTTGTCTGGCGATTTATGGGAATTGCACCCAAATCCAGATTTCTTAGGAAGTGCCCTGGGTCTTTTCCACCGTCGCCCTTGCAAAACCCGCTTGCGCGGACAAGATATGCTGCGACTCCCGCAAGTTCGTAAATCCCTTCGCCCCCATCAACAGCGCCAATCCTTGTTTTAGGATATTTTTCCCCCTTTGGATTGTACATCATAGGGTCAAGGCAGGCATCCCTTAAAAGGAGCTCCATCCCACGGCTGACCTGAGCAAGCATAGAGTCTATTTCAACTTGCTTTTCACGCACACGACTTGACCAAAGCTCATAGTAATTAGGTTCTTGGGACATTGTTTAGTTTGTTTATAGGCGGATAATAACGCATTTAGGATTTTCTTGCAATTATTACAAAAAGTTCTTTTTTGTTTGCGTCTTTTCGTTTGGCAGTCTCGCTTCGGGATATCTCATTTTTGCAGGCTGGACGGACTGCTGTGATAAAACCTTCCTGTTTTAACGCATTTAGGATGTCGACGCATGGGATTGGTTTTGAGAGTGATAATAGTTTCTCGCGCTCAGAATCACAAAGCTCGCCTGGGTCACGTCCGGAAAGAATAGAATATATCTCCTTAGGTTCGGCGGGCACTTTAGCTTCTTTTGAAATGATATCAGTCATTATCTCGATTTTTCCTTCGGGCTTAAGTGCATTTGACATCTTCTTTAAAAGACCTGGAAAATCGGAGTTCTTAGCTATGAGCCCCCCTGCAGGGCAGTCTATCCGAATCTCATCTAAGCTATGCCTTTTGGCTAAAACAAAATCTAAAAATTCGTGAGCAGTTAACGGCGAAAACTGTATTTCTGGAAAACGCACGTCCAGAGTACCAAACTGAGTTGAATCGAGAGTAGAAAAAAATGGGTCAACCAGGGTCCATCCTTTTAGTTTTTCTATATCCAATGGAATTCGCGACCCCAAATTTGCTTTCACATATAAAGGTTTCATTTTTTAGCTTTTAGACTTATTTTTAAGCGCACAAAAGTAAAGTTACTAAAAATGAGCCTGTTTGAAGATATTCATCTCTTGATTTGTATTGTAGCTCTCATCTATCTCTTTGGTAGAATCAAACAGGCGACCCAGTCAAGAGTTCTTGGAATCTGTGTTGCAGCATTCATCGTATTTTTCATATTCTTCCAGCACGTATGGATAGCTTTCATCTTCTTTTTCGTGATGTTTGGTTACATGTTTATAGGTGGTCTTACAAGCGGTATAATGGAAGGGACCATGTCAAGAGCCTACATGGGATATCTTGGAAGCTGGGGTAAAGGCAACAACAGCAATGTCATAACGACAATGCCCTCGCCTCAGTTTGGTGCTGGAACTAGCAGCTGGTTTAAAGACGGAAAAGGGTTACAAGGGTAACTAGATTATTATGGACTCATCTGCCTTCTTGTTCTTTCTTATAATAATAGCCCTTTGTCTTATGTCAGGCAATCAAACACTTATGTATGTTGGTGTGGGTATTGGTGCCATGTTCTTGATACTCATGGGTGGCGCTCACCATATAATAGTCGCCGTTCTCGCCTTGGGTGCAGTATATGGAGGTTATGTCCTTAGTGAAGGAGGTAAGGGTGATACTACTTTTCTTTTAGGTGGCCTTCTTGTAGCAGCTGGGCTCTTTATAGCATTCGTCCTTAAAGGGCACGACGAAGGTGAGGGTGAAGGTGGAATGGATGCATACGGTATGGGTGGTCTTGGGCTCCCCATGGGTTACTGAACTTTTATAATCCCCGCCGTTAAGCTTTCGGTTTAGAAATGTCAGGGAAATATTTTTCAGGAAAGCTTAAACTGGGGAAAGTTTATGTCCCTTGGATAAGTAGTTTTCCTAAAGGCGCTACATATGCCTGCAATAGATGTGGTGCATGTTGCATGTATCGTGTTGATCTCTCGCCAAAAGACCTTATGTCCCTTAAGTCAAAGGGGTATTATGACGCAATAGAATACGACACAGAAAAATCAGGCAGCCCTAGTCCTTCAATAAAAAGACTTGATGATGGACGATGTTTTTGCTTAGGGCCTAAAACCAACTGTGAGATATATGGAAATCGGCCGCATGTTTGCCGTCAATTCCCTTTTCAGATTAGTACGGGTTTTGAAGGTGAGCTTGTCATTGATTTATCATATTCCTGCCCCACCGTAAATGAAAAAAACGCGGCTAAAGTAAGTTCAAGCCAGATTCGTGAGGCATTGAGCCTTTTTTTAGAGCACCGTGGGGAATTCGTTCCTGCTTCATTGGAATATGGGGAAGGAATGTCAAATGCGCTCAATTCGGCGTTTAGCCCTGCCTATGTACCAAAGAGTGTAAAGTATGAATTTTATGATAAAGCAGCACAATTATTGCTTAATGCAGAAGGCACAACAGATTTGCTTGAACTTATGCGCAATTGGGAAGATGTTGTAAGCGACGGCTGTGCAAAAACCCCTGTGCGGGAAATAGCAAAAAACGCAGGTACCGTGCTATCCAATCTAACCGAGCTGGTAATACCTGATACTTACCACTTATCAAAAAATAGGTATGTGAAGTTGTTTTCCGATCTTGAAAACAGGCTGCTTGTATGGGACGAGTCAAAACTTTATGTCTATACTGCGCGAATAGGACCATTTTGGGCTAAATTCGGCGACCGGAGACTTTCTTGGAGTAAAATAAAGAAAATACAGTACACAAGAGAGGCACTCTTTGATATGGCAAATTATATTTCAACTATAATCAGACGCCCGATATTCGAAGACGCGGTAGTAAATGTCGTTAGCTATAAAATAAACTATCTGAGAGAGCCTGTGCGTGAATACGAAGTAGGAGCAACACTAATTGCAAATGCGCTTTCAAACTATCTTGATTGCGTGTGCAAGATATCTGCTGCATTAAGGGGAAGTGATGTTGTTGATTCAGTTGACTTCCGCTGTGCACAGATGAATGTGGACCAATATTTTATGGGGGCTTTAAATTCAGGCACAATAAGTAGAGCCTTGATTGATGCTATTAAAAAGAATTCTTAACGTAAAAGACCTATGGCGCGGCCCATTGAGGTTCCCCAATGTTCACCGACTTCTTCCCACCAGTTGTTTCCGTCCCATCCTGGCTGATATTTCACGCGAAGCATCTGCTCTTTCATAGCTTCTGAGACTGGACCTTGGTCGGGCGCCTGATTGAACATTTGTGGTTTTGTGGTTTTCTGGTCATTACTAAGGGTTAAAATCACCATAAGAACACCAACCCCTAGTGCAATCCACACCTGTCCCTGAGCTAGAGCGAATATCACAAGTAGCAGTAGCACCAATACAAGAACAGTGTTCATCTTCGTTAAATTAACTGGGAAATCTATATAAATCAGTCCATTTGGGGTAAGAACGGATTTCTTTTATCCCGCTCAAGTGAAACACCATTCGCTTTTGTCGGCATGGAATAGGTAGTGTCTAAGAACCTATTGACTTCTCCTGCGATAGGAACAGGAAGATTAAAATTGCCATTTTCAACAAAAGGCGTTTTGGGTGCTTCCCCAAAGGGGTCTTGTGCTCTTGACACTGGGTCACGCCCGTCATCTGCCATTAAGTTTTTGACATTTGCACTCACACCGTTTCTGGCTCTTGCCTGAGGCATGAACTCTTGTTGTATTCCTGTCGCACTACCAAATCGTGAGGGGTAGGCGAGCCTTGTTGAGTTCTTTTCACCCATTGAGACAAGAATCGCGCCGATGGCAACCATGGCGGCACCAATCCACAACATCTGTGGAACGAATAAAAGCACGCCACCCAATACCACCACGTATATCGCTAGATTCATCGTTATTCTTGTGCCCATTCATCAAAGCCTGTCTTGATAGTATCAAAGGTCGAGTCTAGGCATTTTGTCTTTAGAATGGGCTTTCCTGTCCTGAAGTGGGCTGTTAAAAGATTTGTCATCACTTTGGTTCCATCCCCAGCTTTATCGCTCATAAACGGCATATTAAGTCGTATGTCATCTTTTATTCTAATACGACCGATATTGGTATCCGTTCCTGTAGCATAAAAACTGGCAGTACCTGTACGGCCACCCACAGTTAAAGGGGATCCTGTGGGACCATATGCTTTGATTCCTGCAACACCGTCAGGAGGTATCGATGGCCTAAACTGTAATGGATCTTGAACACTACCAAACTCTTCTTTCTTTTTTGGAGGGGCGTTTCTTACTGTATTATTCGCGGCATCCATCATGGCGTTTGTGTAAATTGTCTCCTGTCTTGCAGATTTAATTGCTTTTGCCGAATCATTATCATTTGCAACAACGGCCATAGTAAGGACTATTATACTAATTCCAATCCACCAAGGTAGTCCTATTATTATGAGCAAGAATCCTGCGCCTATTAAGGCCAAAAGCGAGCTTGTGCCAATAGCCATTGTATTTGCCCTTGTGGGCTACCTATTTCTTCTCAAGGATCTCGATAAGCTTTATGTTAAGGTCGCGAAGCGTGTCAAGAAGCTGTTTGACATCAGCCATCTGCGATTCCATCTTATCCATCCCCTCAGTCAGCCTGTCTGCTGTTTCCTTATCCAATTTTTCCTCCTCTTCAGGTGAAAGTTCTCCTGTTGTTGAGCGTGATATGGGTTCTTCTTTTGTTTCCTCTTTGGAATCCTCCTTTTCCACACCAAGGTCAGATTCGGGTTGTGAAGATATCTGCTGTTTTATTAATGCAAGGCGCTTTTTTACTGATTCATCTACTGCGCCATCTTTTTTCTTTTTCTCTTTTGCTTTTTTGTCTTTTGGCTCGTCTTTTTCTGGTTTTTCCTTGGACTTATTCTCTTTATGTAAGAAACCAAAATGCCCTTCTTTTTTCTTTTTTTGCTCTTTTTTGATATTTTCTTCTTTCTTTTTGTCAATATCAGGGACTTCACCTTTTTCCTCGGGAATACTTTTTTCCGGCTCCGTATCCTTTTTGTCTTTTGGCTCGTCTTTTGGCTCGCTTAGTAAAGGCGGCATCTCAGCTTCGCCCTTGTCTGTATCGGACTCGACGGTTTCATCCGCTTTTACCTCAGAAAACGGGTCTGAAAGATTGTCTAATGAAAAATCAAAATCATCATTTTCTGAAAGCTCGTCAGACGAAGTTTTTTCATCTGGTTTTTTAAGGAGAATGTCTTCTGGGGCTTTTGGCCGCTCAGTTGCAACAGGCTCTTCAATAAGTTTGCCGTGAAAGTGGTGGGGTTTTGGTTTTTCTTCCCCCTCTTTTTTTTCCTTGTGTAAAAAGGAGAGAAATCCACCTTTTTTCTTTTCTTCTTTTGAAGTTTGTTCTGTCACTTTTTCTTCTTTTGCCGCTCCAGGAGACGCATCCTTTGTAACTGGCAAGGGAGTCTTTGGAAGAACTTCCTCCAATTCTTTTTGTTCTGTTGTAGACTGACTCGTGCTCGGTTCGCCACTTAGTTTCTTGGCTTTTTTGACAAGATGATGAATTTCCCGCCCAGATAATCCAAAATCAGCCAGCTGGAACTTAACTTCGTCATCACTCATTCCTTCTTCATAAAGCTTTGCTACAAGTTCCTCGGGTGTGGAGTCAGCCATCTTTAATAGCGCATTCATATAATTATGCATTAACTTATTAAAATCAGCCGAGTGATAAAAAAGAATGGCCCAGCGAAGCGTTTGGAATCTGCCTGGAGGTCCATGGGATCGCCTTTTTGCAGGCATCTGGAATGGATATAACGTCGCAGTTTACGAAAACCCGAATAAAACCCTGTTAACCACCATATTCCCAAAAGTAGGAAGCGTTAACTGGATAATGATTAGGGTTGACCATATACTACTTGTACCTAAGGACTTTGAAAAAATAGAGTCGAAGCTTGCAGAAAGGAAAATGAATGTCCTTAAGCAAAGGGTTGCTGGTAAAGGGATGACTTATCTCATGCTGCTTTCAGATCCTGAAACTGTTGATTTTGGAAGCAAGGAGATAGGTGAAATCGTCTTTAACAAAGATATCGAATTAGAAAGGGAAGTTGACGAAATAAAGGCTATTGGAAGAAAGGCAAAAGTCGAAATATTAGAGCTTAAAGATGCATCCTACAAAGAAAGCGCCGGTATCCTTGGGAATCCAACGATGCTTCTTGGAATGCTCAGTGTCGCCCCGGGCGGTGACGCCCCAAAAAAGGAGATGCTTGGTGAGATTTCCCTAGGGAAAACTGATGACGGGATATTTTCTGTTTCCCCACAAATATTCTCTCAATTCTGTGGGATAAAAGGCGGCAAGCGAGAAGAGCAGGCCGCAATGATGCAGCTTATCGCTGAAGAAGCAATTATTGATGCACCCCCAATCCCAATAATCTTTGATTTTGGGGACGTACCATTAAAACTTGACGTTGCAAATCCTTACCCATATGACTATTCCGAGTATGGACTTTCGAATCATCCGGGCAAATTCAAGATTAATCATTACGAGTTAACAGAGGACGCGTGTCCACTAAAAATAAACTTAAATACTGCCAGGCCAGAGCTTCTTGTGCGTATCTTTGGTCTTGGGAAAGACAATTCCTCATTGCTTATATTAGAGTCAATAATGTCCCTTAAAAAAACAAAGCGGGAGATAAGTTTTGACTCAATTAAAACAGAGGCTGGCGAGCTTGCAAAAAGCATAGGCAAAGAAAACGCATTGCCTCGCGCCTGCGACCTGTTAAGGGCTCTTTCAATAAGTTATGATAAAATAATCTCGAACTCATCTGACGCAAAATCCGAGATTGTTTCGTGGATTCATGATAATAAGACTGTGTATCTGGCAGCAAATACTCTTAATAATCAGGAAAGATTTGCTCTTTCATTATACCTTTTTGATATAATAGAGTCTGAAAAGGGTGGGGGAAATCTTGATGAAATTGACATAAAACGAGCAGAAAATATATATCCACTCATACTTAACCTCTCCTGGATGGGCGATTGCGAGTTTGCAAACGAACTTATAAAATCAATAGTGCAGATGGGTAGGGGCGTCTTTGCAGATGTCAATAAAATCCCGATAAAATTAGAGAGCGTTGCACTTTCACGAATACAGGTTCTTGGACTAAAGAAGGCAAAGTATTTTGATTGTGGACGAGGGACTGAATTTGAGCCTAGACCATTACTCTCATGTCCGCCTTAAATCAAACAAATCTTTTCTTTAAATCCGTTTTTTTCTATGGCACCATAATCATGGCCTGATGCGGAATCATATATCGCAAGAAATTTCAGAGGCGTATTTCCCGTGTTTACACTTCTGTGCGCCATTCCTTTTGGAACATACGTGAATTCTCCGGGGATAATATTGATTTTTTTGCATATTCCGTCGTGGGACTGTAGAACTATTGAGCCATTGCCTTCAAGACCCAAGTAGACTTCACCTACATCTGCCGTGTGGAAATGGCCTTTTGTCATAAAGAATTCTCCCCCAACAGAGCCGGAGTTTATTATCGTAACTGCATAAGACAAATCGCCTTTGCCAGAACCCTCTTTGGCAAATACCTCGTATACTACCGGGTTTTCATTTTCCGCAAGAACCTTTGCGGCATCTTTGTCCATAAAAAAATTTAACATATCGGACACACGCCTTACTTGTTTAACATTCTCATCAAATGAAAGTTTAAGGCCTTTTATTTCGAGCTCCATTACTTTTATTTAGCTGACACTACATATAAAGGTATAAAATAAGGGAAAATTAGGGAGTTACTTCTTAACCCTCATGCCAAGCTTTACAACTCCAGTCCCAATGGGTGGTGGCTTTCCGACAATTATGCTTTCTGCAACACCTATGAGATTATCTTCTTCGCCTTTAAGTGATGCGTTAAGAAGGTGTTTTGTTGTCTCTTCAAAAGCTGCTTTTGCAATAACTGAAGTTTTTGTGCCAGATATTCCGTGTCTCCCAATCGCATTGATTTCACCGGTTAAGGTCATCATATCTGCAACAAGCATCAGGTGACGGATATCAACGGACAAGCTTTGCTCATCAAGAACCTTTTTTGCCTCGTCAATTATAGAGTTGCGAGCGGCTTCAGCACCCATGAACAAATATATTTCCTGGATGTTATTCGAGTATACTTTGTCAGTTTCGACACCCTTTAACTTGAAAACTTCACTTAGGTTTGAGCCTTCGGTGTATATTATCCACTGCATTGACTTGCCGTTCGGTTCTTCTTTTATAAGTATTCTAGAGATTCCTTTTATTCCAGAAAGCTTTATTTTGGATATCTTCTTCCTAAGCTTTGCAATGTCTGCAATGCTCTTTTTCTTTGAGATTACCTTAAATCCTGTTTTTGTTTTCTCATAATCCCCAAGCTTCTTAAGGCTCTTTTCAATATCTTCAACATAAAGACCGCCGTCCTCTTTAATCGTGATGAGCACTGCCATTTCCGAAAGGTCGCTTTTGAGGGTTGCGATATCTGAAACAATTACTTCCCTCATGCGTTTTCCTATCTTATTTGCATCATCAAGAGTCTTGACTTTTTCAGGGTCAAGCGGAATTCTCATTATGGTGTTTGAAGGCTCACGCTTAGCATCAACGACTTCGATTAGACGCGGAAGACCTTGTGGGACAGCAACTTCTGCTACCCCCGCATAGTGGAACGTTCTCATTGTCATCTGTGTTCCAGGTTCTCCGATACTTTGAGCGGCTATTGTACCAACAGCCTCACCGGGTGCGACTTTGCACTTTAGGTAAGCATCAATCGCATGTTCCTGCATATCTGCAAGTTTCTTTTTGTCCTTTGCATTTGATGCTGCAACCTTTAACTTGTCATAAAGCATATGAGGAAGAACCTCTTTTGCTTGAACAAGACCCGAGTCAATGTCTTTTTCATTCATCGTTTTATTCTCCTCCTGCAAATTCTTCATAATCAATCATGCCGACCTCATCATCATATTCTTCCTGTTTCTCGTGTTCAGGTATCTTTGGGTCAATGACTTCATCAGCTAGGATTAATACCTCGCCATCATAAGTTTGGGAGACATCAACGCCATCTTCACCATACTTAAATTGTACAATAACTCCACCAGAGTCTTTTACCGTCAAGTCTTCATGAACTATTAAATCCTGAAGGGCGTTAATAAGCCTTCTTTGGAGATAACCTGAACGTGCTGTCCTGATAGCTGTGTCAACAAGACCTTCACGACCACCCATGGCGTGGAAGAAGTATTCTGTCGGTGTAAGTCCTGTCTTAAAACAGTTCTTAACGAAACCGCGGGATTCTGGACTAAGTTCACCCTTCTTGAAGTGTGAAGTCGTCCTGTTTATAAATCCTCTTGATATCCTCTCACCACGAACAGCCTGCTGACCTACTGACCCTGTAATCTGGGTAAGGTTAAGCATAGAGCCTCTAGCTCCTGAACGTGCCATGACAACTGCGTGGTTGTCAAGACCTAGATATCGTCCTGCTATTTCACCACAAAGGTCACGGCTTTGTCCAAGCTCTGCCATGATAAAGTTCTCAAGGCTTTCTTCTGCAGTCTTACCTGGGATGAGTTCAAGCGTCTTCTTCTCATATTGTGTGATAAGTTCGCCAACACGCTTTACGGCGCCTGCAAGATTATCGTTGATCTTCTTTCTTGCTTCCGGAGGTAGATCTGAATCTGCAATAGATGAAGTAAATCCAAACATCGTTATCGCTGCAGCACCCAGACGGGCTGAAGAATCAATATACTTGCGCCCTATTTCGTTTCCAAAATTTGAAACTATCTTATGCAAAAGAATTCCACCAATACCTTCGGCGTCAATAACACCAGACTCAAGCTTGCCGTTTTTGATAATAACAAGCATTTGATCTTCAATTTCCTTTTTGAGCTTTTTCTGTGAATCCGGGATATCACCCAAGAACTTCTTTAACTTGTTTTTGTAACTTACATTAAGTTCTGGAGGAAGGATTATTGAAAATAATTCCTTTCCTGTGATTTTCTCCTTAGACCAGTCAAGCTTATCTGCATATTCGTCAAGTTTTGCCTTTCCAATAAGAAGCTCTGCTTGTTTGCGAGAAAGCTCAATACCATCACGTGTCAGCATAAACATTCCTGAAACGTGGTCGTGCTTACCTCCGATAATCGGACCCCCATACCTTGTTGAGAGGATACACTTCTGTGCGTCCATTAGGTTCTTAACTTCTGAGGCAGCCTCTAAGTTCTGTGGAACGTGCATGTTCATCTCGTCCCCGTCGAAGTCAGCGTTGTATGGTGTTGTGACCGTTGTGTTTATCCTAAAAGTCTTATACGGAAGGATTTTTGCACGGTGCCCCATCATAGACATCCTGTGAAGGGACGGCTGTCTGTTAAAGATGACAAAATCGTCGTTCACCAAATGGCGTTCAACAAGATCCCCTTCTTCTAAGGCTTCGGCTACTAAGTCCTTGTTTTCTTCCATAAGGCGAATCCGCTTTTGGCCTAGTTTAAAGACATACTTTGCCGAAGGATAGTTTGGAGCGTTTTTGATTAGCTTCACCATCTCTTTCTTATTAAACTCGGTTACGCGTTCTGGAATTGAAAGTTCGGATGCGATTTCAACCGGAATACCCACTTCATTAAGACTAAGATTAGGGTCAGGTGAAATCGGCGTTCTTGCAGAGAAGTTAACTCTTTTTCCAGACAAGTTGTGACGGAAACGTCCTTCTTTACCCTTTAGTCTCTGAGTAAGGGTCTTAAGGGGTCTTCCGCTCCTGTGTCTCGCAGGCGGTATGCCCGTTATCTCGTTGTCAAAGTAGGTTGCTATGTGGTACTGAAGGAGATCCCAAGTATCCTCAATAGATAACTGGGGTGCACCACCTTCAATGTTCTCATAGAGCCTCTGATTGATTCTGACAATATCACCAAGCTTGTGCGTAAGGTCGTCTTCAGAACGGTCGCCCGACTCAAGTGTGATTGAAGGGCGCACTGTAATTGGCGAAACCGGAAGCACTTGTAATACGAACCACTCTGGTCTTGCTGCCTCAACATCAAGGCCCATCATGAAAAGGTCGCTATTAAGTACTAACTCAAAGCGGTTTCTGATCTCGGTTGCCCAAAGACGCCTTTTGTCTTCAAAGTAGTAATAAGGCTTTTCCCACTTGATTTCGCCTTGGCGCTCACCACAATGTGGGCAAGCTTTCCTCGCACGAGCCTTTGTAAAAGCTTCTTTTTCGACCAACGGACCATAAATAAAGTCCATTTGTTCTACTTTCTCACGATAATTGTCAATCTCGCTTTGTTCAAGAAGAACACGGCCACACTTCCTGCAGGTCATTGCAAGAATCTGGTAAACCTTCTTTGAATATCCCACGTGTACGACTGGACGAATAAGTTCTATCTTTCCGAAGTGTCCCTTACATTCTTTTATCTTTCCGTTGCAGGTCTTACACCGAAGCCCAGGATCAATAACACCCATTCTAATGTCCATAAGGCCATTTTTGATGGGTAGACCATCTTCATTATACGTGTCGGGTACTTCTATTGTGCAGACTGAGACTTGGCGTATCTTCTCAGGAGAGAAAACGCGGAACTTCAGTTTCTTGATTTCCTTTTTGGCAATCATTTTTTCTTTTGATCTTCGGTCAGTATCGCTGTCGAGACGCCTAGTGACTTTATCTCGTCTAAGAGGAGCTTAAAGGCGTGTGGTATTTCTGCAAGGACTGGGTTTATCTCGCCGCAGACAGGGCACTTGAATTTGCCTGTTGCACCGTCACGTAAGGCTTCTTCACCACAATCCGGGCAAAGGAGTATTTCGGATTTGTCCGATTCCTCAACAAGTCTTTCACGTAATAGTAGCGAGGCTCCGTGACCAATAAGACAATCTCTTTCCATCTCACCAAAACGGAGACCGCCCTCGTTTGCGCGACCTTCTGTTGGCTGATGTGTAAGGAGAGTTACCGGACCCCTTGACCTTGCGTGCATCTTACTTGCCACCATGTGGTGGAGTTTCTGATAATAAATCGGAGTTATGTAGATTTCGCAGTCAAGCTTTTTGCCTGTCTTTCCATCGTACATTACTTCTTTTCCACTTGAATCAAAGCCTGCCGCTTCAAGCGCTTGTCTTAATGGCAGTTCTTTTTCTCCTTTAAAGGGAGTTCCATCAATGCGCCTTCCTTCCATGGCACCGACTTTACCTCCTATCATCTCAAGAAGGTGACCTACTGTCATTCTGGACGGGATTGCGTGAGGATTTAGGATAAGATCGGGAGCCACACCGTTTGCAGTAAATGGCATGTCTTCCTGACGAACTAGTAATCCAATAACTCCTTTCTGTCCGTGTCTTGAAGCGAATTTATCTCCAATTTCTGGATATCGTGGTTTCCTGACACGAATCTTGACAAGACGGTTGCCGTTATCAAGAACTGTCATTATAACCTGATCTACGATTCCGGACTCTCTGGGGCGCACGCAAGTCGATGACTCACGACGCTTATCACCCATAAGGCCAAACTCGCCCATGTCCTCAAGGAAACGTGGGGGCGCAGTCTTTCCAACGAGTACGTCAGAAGGTCCAACAAAGGTCCCGGGGTCGATTGAACCAGTATCATCAAGGAGGCGATATGCATCAGGTCCTCTGTATCCTTCAGTTTCTTCTCCAGGAAGCTCAAAACGGTCTTTCTGACCACCGGGATATCTTTTCTCTTCAATCTCATAGGTTCTAAGGAATGTAGTTACACCAAGACCACGATCGATTGAGGAACGGTTAAAGATAACAGAGTCTTCCAAGTTGTAACCTTCATAGCTCATAACTGCGACAATGAAGTTCTGCCCGGATGGGAGAGATTCATAGTCGGATATTCTGAAACCGTCTGTTGTCACCATGGGCTTTTGTGCATAGTACATGAGGTTTGCACGCGTATCATTTCTGCGCATGAAGTTTGTCACATAATATCCAAGCGACTGCTTGCTCATGGCAGCTCCCATTGTAATCCTCGGTGATGAATTGTACTCCGAGTATGGGATGATTGCCGCACCTATTCCAACAATTAAAGATGGATCAAGCTCGAGGTGAGTGTGCTCGTTTGTTATGTCCTCATAATTCATTGCAGTATATGCATTTTCTTCTTCAAGGGAATCTACATATTCGACTTTACCGTCTTCAACGAGTTTTTTGATACCCAATTCGCCTTTTTTTATCTTATCAAGTTCTGCCTTTGAAAGAAGCGGCTTTCCTCCGACAAGTATTGCAAGTGGACGCTGAACGCGACCCTTGTCAGTAAATATCTGGATTTCCTTATTATCGTCAAATACTCCAATGTTGATATCTGTTGGAATCTTGCCTTCGCGACGCATCTTTCTTATCTTGTTTGCGACCTTTTCAGGCTTGTCAACCATTCCAAGGACTTTTCCATTGGACTCGATTGCGTACTCTCCGTTTTCAGAGTCAAATTCAGTTAGAGCTTCTTCAACAACCTTCGCATCGCGCTCACGTGTAATCTTTGCTGAAAGTGCAAGGTTCTTTACTAAACCACAGTTCTGTCCTTCTGGAGTCTCACAAGGGCAGAAACGACCCCAATGCGTTCCGTGCAAGTCACGGGCTTCAAAGTGTGGGTGCGTCCTTGAAAGAGTCGATGTGACACGCCTAAGGTGTGCAAGGACTGAGATATAGTTTGTCCTGTCAAGAATCTGTGAGATACCGGTTCTTCCCCCTGGCCAGTTACCTGTCGCAAGAGAATACATGACTCTCTTTGTGAATACCTCTGGACGAACTGCACGCCTAAGGTCGATTTTCTTCCTTCGTGCGTAGTTCTTCTCGGTCTGATATTTTATATCTTTACTGAGTGCTGAAAAAGCAGTCCTGAAAAGCTCTTCCATCATATCTCCAGCTATTTTCAGACGCTTGTTTGCATAGTGATCTTTGTCGTCAACATCACGTGTGCCGATATCGACTTCAATTGCACGCTTTGCCATTCTTGCAAGGAAGATTCCCTTCTTCCTCCTGTACTTTGCCTCATTTCCAACGTGGGGAAGGAGGAAAAGATCAAGAACCTGCTGAGCTCGTGCTACCTGAATCTCCTTTCTCTGTCCAATTGCAACACGTACACCAATAAACTTCAAAGCCTCTTCCTGGTCAGGAACTTTACAAAGCTCCATATTGACCTTCATCTCAGGCTTCTCATCATCTTCGAAAAGCCCCATGATATCCTCGTCAGTAAGTCCCAATGCACGAAGAACAACAGAAAGTGAAAGCGTTCGTGGGAGCCCTGGGAATGAAACGTAAAGTGTCTCACCGGTTCTCATCTCCTTTCGTGTGACGGCAATCCTGCTTCTAAAGCCCTGTCTTGTTGAGAAAACTTTTACTGTGATGTTGTCTTTTCCTGCGACTTCGTCAAGAGAGGTTATAATCGTATTTGGCGCAAGGTCTTCAAGGATGATAACGACACGCTCACGTCCGTTTATGATAAAGTATCCTCCAAAGTCCTTTGGGTCCTCTCCAATCTCGGCAAGCTCCTTGTCCTCCAGGCCTGAAAGCCAGCAGTAGTCGCTTTTTACCATGATTGGGAATTCTCCAATTACAGCATTTATCGGGGGTTTTTCTACGCCGTCTCTAACCTCGATTATCTCGAGAACAAGCTTACCTGCATAAGTCATGTTCCTTAGGCGGGCGTCTGATGGCGTTATCCTGTGTACTGTGGAGTCAATCTCTTTTGCGTCTGGGCGCTTTAGGGAGATTTTTCCGAACTTGATCTCAAGACCGGGGATTCTTGTCTCTATAATCCCCGTCTCGTCAACAATCTTTTGCATAACATTGTTCACAAAATCGTTGTATGAATTAAGCTGGTGCTTAATGAGGTCTTCTTTTTGTATCTGCATTTTAAGGATGGGAAAATTTATTCGACAACAGCCCTGTAATACAAGGAATCGCCTGCCGTCTGGGACTTGCGCATTATCTTTACTACGTCTCCGACCTTTGCTCCTTCAGGGAGTGCCGGGTCGTCTTTTCTTATCTTTGGGAGCTTTGAGCGGTCTACGCCATATTGCATAAGAACTTTTGTCGCCTCGCCCTCGTCAAGAATTTCATGTTTGGGTACCAAAAAATGGGATTGTATGTCTGACGTCAATTTAAACCTCGTTTCTCACGTATGGCTCACGTTACAAGTCAAACTGTGACATGATACATGGTGCCAAATAGGTGAAAACGCGCTAAATTAGAAGAATGCATATAAAAAGCTTTTGCCTTTTTTGGGCCAAAAATGCCGGTTTTATGCTTTATTTTGATATATATCGTTGATGGTTCGTCCAAAAAAACCTAAGGTCGCAGTGGTTTTCCTTGCGAAAAATGAAAAACGCCATATAGGTAAAGCCATGGGGATAGTCTCAAGGTTTAAGGAGAGGGGAAAACTCCATCATATAATAGTAGTTGATGATGCCAGCCACGACGGGACTGGAAAGATTGCTAAGAGCCTAGGAGCTCATGTAGTCAGGCATGACCTTAACTATGGCCGGCGCGTGGGTTTTTTCAATGGAGTAAAAAAAGCGCACGAACTTGGAGCCGATGTAGTAGTGAAACTTGACGCTGACATACACGAATTTCCGGAAAGCACATATGATGCCATGGTAAAACACGTTTCTTCAGGAAAGTATAACATGGCAATACCTTCAACATTTGAAGGTAAAAATCCATTAGAGAACTCACAACATCAGGGACAATACGCAAAAATTGACGAACAGGACTATATGGGACTCCGCGCTTTGCGTATGAAGACCTTAAACCCACTTATAACAGGCAACAAGAAGTGGAGGGCCATGTTTAGTTCAAAAGAGGGCTCTATCGCAGGGGGCATTGACGCCTCAACCGTGATAAGGGAAGAAGCTGCCAAATGGGGGCTTGACCCGGCACTTAACGAATTGATTCCAAAAGAAAAGACTATACTCCTACCTAATTGCATATTTGCTGATGAAGCCCTTAGAGAAAAGGACGGATATCCTGCGCCAGTAAAAAACGAGATTCAGGTGTATGGTGCATCGATACCAAAGGAGGTTAGTCGCAAAAGAAGTGAACGCGCGATGATGCTTCGTCCCGAACTGGTTAAGGCATTAAGGAAAAGACACAAAAAATAAATTAAATGGCTGAAAGGGTTTATTCCTTCCACCCAGAGATTGTAGTCTCCTTTGTGACTTTTGTTGTCGGGTAGAGACGTTCTACAAGCTCGTCAGGCGTAAACCAAAGCTTTATCTCACGCTCGGCGTCTGTTGCATCAGCACTTGCGTGAACAACGTTCTCAAAGACGCCTGAGGTCGTTATCCTGCCATATTTACCGCGGATTGAGATAGGGTCTGCAATCTCAGGGTTTGTCGCCCCTGCAAGGCGCCTGATTTTCTCAATAGCGTTATCTCCCTGATAAACAAGAGCCATAACACGGCGCGTGTGATAATGACCGAGTATGTATTTCATAAGATCCTCAAAGAACTTTTCGTCCTTTAGATGACGATAATGACACTCGGCAAGCTCACGCTTGACTGAAACCATCTTCGCACCAACTATCTTAAGCTCAGTTTCTGAGAGCTTTGATATAATATTTCCTGTTAACGACTTCACAAGCCCGTCGGGCTTAATAAGTACTAGTGTCTGTTCTTCTACCATTTTAGTTCAAGTGAATTTTTACGAAAAGATAATAAAAGGCTTTAGTAATCGTCCCCCCAATAGTCCTCCGAATAATCCTCCCAATGATCTTTCAACGCAGTTTTTAGAAACTCGATTTCTTCGGCGCTAAGGTAAGGTTCAAGTATGCTAAGGTCTTCATAATCCTCCTTCATTTCGAATTCAAATCCGATTTCGTCAGGTAATGACTCAAGTTTCTCGACAATTGCCTCAAGTTCGTCTAATTCGGACATGTCTGGCCCCTCACTTGTCACAAGATTTGCTCCTGCCGGAAGAACGAATGCCTCATTTTTTATTTCTGAAACGTATTTACACGCTATATCTATTCCACCATAATCTACAAGCTCAACGTAACCTTCATAAAATCTGACCGGGTCAAGAAGTCCCAGATACGCAGTATCTTCTGTAAAATCCCCCCAAGTTCCTTCAAACGCGTCGTATGCATATTCATGAGTGCCATTAAAAATCACTATTGCATTTTCTGTGTCCCTGTTATACGAAGCATATTTGCCGTCATCAAAAAAGACGTCAAAATTCCTGGGCATGCCGTCGACAATTCCGTTTAACTGGCAGACGACAGGATACCCTTGGGCTATAGCGTCTTTAACAGACATATCTGCAGGCGCTTTTCGGGAGCCACCTGAGAGCAATACTGCTGTGATTACGATTATAATTATTGCGATTACTGCTATAATCAAAAATAACATGTTTTTAGGTATGCCCTGACTCTTTGTTTTGTGAGTCGTTACCTTTGTTACTGTAGCTATTGTCGTGTTGGTACCGCAATTCGGACAGAATTTTGTCCCTTCTGGAACACTAGTTCCGCATTTTGTACAATTCATTTTATTATCTTTACAATGTCGCCGTCTATCTCGACAATGTCGCCTGTCTTTATTTGCGAGATGTCTATGGCATTTACCATCGGGACTTCAGAGATTATGGCGCCGACTGCAACTATTGCCTCGCAGTCCTCATTTATCATCCCCGCCGGGGCAACCCCACCCATCTTGGCGCGATAAATCCCGTATGAGCCTACAGTGGAGCCCTTGCCGCTTGGGAAAACAAGAATCTTTCCTGCAAAAGACTGACCGTCTAAATCATGACCCTTCTCAGAAATAGTACCTGCCTCGGGGTCAATACCACCGTAAAAGGCTATTTGGTCGCCAGTTACAAGCGCCTCCCCGCGCACCTTTCCTGAATAAACTACCTTTCCTTTTAGTTCCATTTTCCAGTAAGTGCAGCATTGACACATTCTTCAAGCGAACCAATATGTGTTTTCATATTGTTATGCCCGCTTGTGTAAAAACATCCTTTGGCTGATGTCGTTGCAATAGACTTAAAACGTCCTTTTAGTGGGGCGACTGCCATGCACGTGTCAGCACATACCATCGCGCCTGAGGCCTCGATAATGTCAACAAGACCTTCTTCTTTTGCTTTATTGAGTATGGGTCTGGCACACGACACCCACATAGTAACTCCAGTATCAATCTTTTTGCCGTCAAGAAGTGATGCCACGTTTCTTAATTCGTCCATTGATGCGTGCGGACATCCAAGTGAGACAAAATCTATTGTCTTCTCTTTATCATTTAAGTGTGAAAACGCCTCATTTAGTTCTTCCTTACCTATAACCAGGGTCTCCTTAGGCGGGAGGTACTCCTTTGCTTCGGGAGTCAGGCCTTCCAGGTGATACATTGGTTTTGAGCCAAATGTAACAATAGATGCACCAAAGCTCTTTAGGCAATCTAATGAACCTTCTTTAGGTCCAATAATGTATGGAATCTGGTTTTTAGCGCGCTTTCCTATCGCAAAGCCAAGAGCCCCCCAGTCTGCAATTGATTTAATCTCAGGTTCAACTTTGACAAGAACATCTGGCGCGCGGTTCTCAGTAAGATGAAGTCCATAATTAGGCGTCTTGCCAGTTAAGGCTGAGGCGATTGCTGAGGGTCCTCCTTCCCTATTTGTGCGAGCGCCAAGAATACTATTTGCATAGGTCACAGCAGAAGACTCTGCCCACGCGATGTGCTCGCCAAGTTTTGGGACAATCCCGATAAGATACGGTGTGCAGGTGCAGGTTGTTGTAACCTCCATTTTAGCAAATGCATCAATAACAAGAGTCTGTTTCTCTGCAAATTCTTTTGATATGCCAAGACGCTCCCAATTGAGAAGATCCATTCCTGCAGGGTTAAGGAATGTCGGGACGCATACCTTTCCGTCTTTAGCTAAGTTTGAAAGATACTTTAGCCCTGCATCACCAAGATTGTGGTATGAAACGCCAGCTATCTGGACTGAACTCACAGGAATGAGTTTGTCTGCTCCAAAAATGTCTCCAAGGGCTAATAAGATTTGCATGGACTTTTGTGCCGCATGACCGTTTTCCCCATCAAGAATCCGCTCTTCGTCCTTAGTCAGAAACATCGTGCTATCTTATGGGAGCAGAAAATAAAAAGAGATTAAATCTAGGATTATTGTTTTTCTGAATCCTCTTGTCCTGAACGCTTGCGCAACACTATAACTGCAAGGATTCCAATAATCACAATTACTGCAATTATCAGAGCTATGCTCTCTGTTGACTTAAGTAGTTCTCCAATGAAATTCTCAGTTTTCTTTGAAGACTCAATAACCTCTAGTTTTCCATCTGATTTACTCTCTATGTCTAAGGTTTCATAATTGCTGGCATATCCTTCCTTAGATACCATAATCGTCCACTTACCTTTTTCAAACAAATGGAAGCCGTCGTTATAAGATACAATTTTACCATCTGGGGTTACAAGACGGATAAGAGCGTCATTTATGATGTTGCCGTCTTTATCAGTCACCACGACATCAAGAACGCCGCCCAATCTGCTGTCATTGTTGATTATTACAATGAGTTCACCTTCTGAATCATTAAGTACGTCACATGTGTCTACCATTTGTCCATTACCGAGGCAATTACCGTCTGCACACGAACACTCGCACATGCGAGTCTTGAAGCCTGCGTCGCATTCTGACCACGGACCACATTCCCAGGAAGCATCACAGGATTCATTGATGCACTCATCGGATAACACACCTGGGAGACATATACCATCTTCGCAATAGTCACCAGTTGTACAGATATCGCCGTCATCACAGGAGTTCCCGCTAAGAAGCTCTATTACACATATCCCATCGATGCACGAAACGTCTGTACATGGATTATTGTCATCCTCGCAGGTGACATCACCACAAAGATTACATGACCTTGTTGTTTCGTGGTCGCCGCGGCAGTCATCGTCATCTGGACAACCACAATGGCAGTCTCGCGTCTGGATGCCGTTTGCGCACGCACTCCAGTCTCCACAGTACCAATCCCTGCGACACGAGCCTGGCGGTGTCGGGTTCACGCATGATATTCTTGCTGTGGCAGAATCTGAATCTGAGGCGTTGCCGTAATCATTTGATATGCTTGCTGTGACTGTCCTTGTCACATTTGTTGTCGGGCAGGAGACGCTCTGTGAGTAGCGCGTCACGTTTGACTCGTTTATTCCAAGCTCCACTGTGAAATTAGCTGTCCATGAAGGGGCTATTGTGACGTTTGCCCCGTATTCTCCTGTGTTTGTCACATTTATAGTCCAGGTTAGCGTGCCACGTAGTGAGAGTGAACTGGGAGATACTCTGATGACTGCTGAGACATTCTGGTCTGCTTCAAGCACGACAAATACTTCCTCATCACTTGACGCACTGTAGTTCTCGTTTCCGGCAGTAGAGCAGTTTATGTCGTGGTCACTGGGCAGGAGTGTATATGCGCCCTGCCCCCTTGGTGTGCCATCTATCCTTAGGACCGGGGTTAATCCGCTTGGAGTGACATTACAGGTGAAATTGACTGAGGTGTTAAATTCTACGGGGGATGATTCGTTAGTCTCAACTGATATTGTTGAGGCGGCCTTATTTATTGTGTAGCTTGTGGAGTTTGCCGCGCTTGTGTAGTTCTCTGACTCACTTAGCGTGCAGTTTATGTCGTGGTCATCTGCGGCTAAGGTTACCAGAGTCCCACTTACTGCCGGACTTCCGTCAATTGTGAGACTTGGTGTGCCAATCCCTGTGTCAATAGTACACGTCGGTGTTATTGCCGTGCCATAAGTCTGTGGTGAGGCTGGAACGACTGTTAGGTCTAGTTTTCCAATGGCTTTTGTTATTGTTATGTTAGTCGAGTTTGTTGCAGCCGAGTGAGTCGCTGAGGCCGCAGCGTCGCATCTTATGAGGTGCTCGGTAGCTGAGATGTCTTGGGCGCCCTCTGTGACTATTTCGCCGTCGATTTTAAGGGTTGTGACTAAGTCTCCTGGATCAGGCGTGCAAGTGATTGAGAGGCTTTCTCCGTAGACTGTGGAACCTACGATGTTTATTGCAACACTTGAATTGGCAAGGCCAACGCTGTAGCTCATTGAGTCGTTTGCCGCGTTGTAATTGCTTGATTCTGCTAGCGAGCAATTGAATTCATGAGTATCAACACTAAGAGTCGATCTTGAGACTGGGGATGGCTCAGATACTGCACTGTCTATCGAAATCATCGCAGTTCCGACTCCTGTGAGTATTGAGCAACTGACAGTTATTTCCTCTCCGTACTGGCTTGATGGCGGGTCAGCTGAGATGTCAACTATTGCGTTTGCTTTTGCAACTGAGAATATCGTTTCGTTTCTCCCACTCGTGTAATTCTCGCTTGCGGCAACAAC
>Ga0075120_10000576_pt1 | contig 30161 bp, 33 predicted proteins | sample AntAceMetag02UKL_FD_69792 | JGI IMG/M metagenome (GOLD analysis project Ga0075120, IMG submission 69792) | Saline lake microbial communities from Ace Lake, Antarctica - Antarctic Ace Lake Metagenome 02UKL | ecosystem: Environmental > Aquatic > Non-marine Saline and Alkaline > Saline | place...
CAGAAGATCCTGATTGTGGATGCTTAAGTGGTGATGGTTGTTGCGGAATCGGCTGTGATAACGCGAGCGATAACGATTGTGTGGCAGGAGTTTCTTACTACAGAAATCCTTTGATTTGGGACGAAATTATTTCTTTTATCTGGGCTGCGATTATTTCTATTTTTAGTCAATCAATAGTGCTTGCGGTTTTAATGATTTTAGTTGGTGCTTATATCATAACAACTTCAGGCGGGAATATAATAAAGGTTCAGTTAGGCAAGAGAATCATAATCTGGACGCTTATTGGCTATGTGGTAATGCTTTTAGCAAGAGGAATAATAATGTTTATTATTAATACAATGGGAAGTTAGTTTTTCAATAAAGTCAGAGTTTATTAATAAGATTATGACATTGAAACTAAGATACAGAAAGAAAATATTTATTGTTGCTTTTCTGTTTTTAATGATTGGTTTATTTGTTTATGGTGCTCCTCCTGGAGGGCAGATACCAGAAATCACTATATCTTTTTCTGATACTAGTCCTAATGTTGGGCAAAGAATAACAATAACTGTGGGATTGGATATGGGTATACCAGAAGATACTCCGCCTGACCCTGGCTTGCAATTGTCTACTATGACTGAAATAGTTTTTGGCGATGGAGGAATAGGTTCTATATTCGGATGTGGTACTAATTGCGAACACACGGTTTCTTATACTTATAACACGTCAGGACCAAAAACAATTAAAGTGGATTCTTGGAATGTTTTTGGCATGAATTCAAAGAGTATAACAATTTTTGTGAATCCAGTCCCTCTTCCGATATGCGGTAATAGTATAAGAGAGACAGGAGAGAACTGTGACGATGGAAATGTCATTTCTGGAGATGGTTGTGATAGTAGTTGTAAAATAGAGGGTGGCCCAGCACCAGTCATAGTCACTACCTCTACTTCACAAGATGACCTTAATCCTTTAAACTATTCTAAGTTCGGTGAATTGCTTGATAAAATTCTTGATGTTATGTTTTGGATTGCAATAATCATTCTGCCCTTAGGTATTATTACTGGTGGAGTTATGTTTTTAACTGCTTCAGGTAATCCGTCTAATATTGAGCTCGGTAAAAAGGTAATTCTCTATTGCGTGGTTATCCTAGGAACTATTATAATGTTCAAAACCCTTTCTTTTATATTTAAAGACGATTTAACATTTACAAAATAATTATGGATTTTAAGATTATAATTGTTATAGCACTTTGTTTTATTTTAGCTGGTAGTGTTTTGGCTATCAAGCCGACCTTTATTGACCCGATTAATCCTGGCGGAGGTGGTGGGATAAGCGGGTTTGAAGCGATGCTTATTAAAATCATGAGCTGGCTTTGGCCTATATCAATTGTAGTAGCTGTTTTGATGATAACAGTTGGTGCTTATTATTTTGTGTTTTCGGGCGGTGACCCAACCAAAGTGGCTACAGCAAGAAAAGTAGTAACCTATGCTCTACTTGGTCTAGTTATCGTCGCTTCTGCCATCGGTATTTGGAACTTAATTAAATCAATTTTAGGAATTTAATATGAGAAAGTTTTTTATATTTTTATTTATATTTTCACTATTTTTTCTTTTTGGAGTTTGTGCAGAAGTAGATGCATGGAATTATTGCCTTACACCAAATTCGTGGTTTTCTTCTGTTGAACCGAATAATGTCTTAGTTGACCAGAAATTTTCAGGAGAGATGATTATAGAAATTGTGTGCCTTGGGGAAGAGAGTAGTCCAGAGATTTGTTCTGCGATCCCAATGGTAAATTATGGTAGTGGAGATGAAAGAATAGGTGATCCGTGTGTATGTGAGTCTAGATCAAGCCCACCGAAGACTGTAAGATGCTCTTATAATTTCACTAATAGTTTTGATTCTAGTGGGGAAAAGACACTTATTCCAAGATTTGAATTTCGTCCCGGCGGCAATTATTTTTCTGGTCCGAGCATTACATTAAACGTTTTTGAAAGACCAACATTTTCCCCAGGCACTGGTGCAGGTAATCCATTATCTACCAGCACTATTCCCGGCTTAATCAAAACTGCGACTAATGTAATCTATATTATCGTCTATATGCTAACAGTTCTCTTTATAATGATTGGTGGATTTATGATAATCACTTCATCTGGCAATCCAGAGCAGATTACCAAAGGCAGAAAGATTGTTTTATATACTATTATTGCTTTTGCAATTCTTATTGCCGCTAAGGGAGTTATCAACTTTATACTTATGGTTATTGATGTGCCAACTAGAATTTAGGGGCTGTGGATATTTAACTTGCATTATTTCATTTATTTCTTTAAAATAACTTAATAACATTTAAGTAAAGGTCGGGACCTGCCCTCAAGGGCAGAAAGAACTTAAATAATATATAAAATATTATGAACAAGAAGATAATTGGATTAGTAAGCTTAATTGCTGTTATGGGATTGATTTTGGCTCCAGCGCTTGCTTTAGCTCGGCCAACAGTAACGCTTTCCCCAAGTGCTACAGCACCTCCTGCCTTAAATGTGGACGAAATCATATCTAATATTATCAGCTATATGTATGGTTTCATTATAGTGGTAGTAGTTTTGATGGCTATGATTTCCGCCTATATGTTTGTCACGGCTGGTGGCAATCCAGAACAAGTGACTAAGGCAAGGAATTGGTTAATGTATGCCTTGATCGGTTTGGCAATAGCGGTATTAGCCAGAGGAATAGTTACCTTAGTGTTGACAATGATTTACGGAAGTTAGACTTTGGACAAAAATAGAATAAAATTATACCCTCGCCCTTAATTACTAAAGGCGAGGGTTAGGTTTATTAACTTGGCCTATTGCCGAGGTGGTGAAATTGGTATACACGCTAGCTTTAGGAGCTAGTACCCTTTTGGGTTTGTGGGTTCGACTCCCACTCTCGGCACATTGAATTTATTTAATCTCTCTGCACTCGTAAGTGAAGTCTAAAAACTTATAGATTTGTTTTTCGTTTACAAAGATATACTGTTTATTGGGCAATAGCTCAAAATCTGTTCCAAAATAAAGGTTAAAGAGCATCCGAAAATTATTCACAGGAGTCATATCTGGTTTTAGTATATTTTTATCAGCATTAGGCAAATAGTAGGCATTCAATATACTCATTTTTTGTTTAAATTCTAAATCCGTCGCTTTATTCCAATCAAAAGCACCAAGCTCTTGTCGAAACTTTTTTGGATATGTGCCTTCATCGCTTTGCAAAATTATGATTGGAGGGATTTCTGATTTTGACAATATTGCATTAATAAGTTCCTCTGTTTTTTTATTAACAAATTTTAGTTGCTCTATATAACTTATTTTTTTGCCTTTTCTTTGCTCCTCTATTGCTGATACAAAATTACCATTTTTGTCAAAAACATATGGATCGTGAGGAACTATTATGTGGGCAAAGACAAAAGTAGGTTCTTTTATATCTGGAATTTTTGCTAATTCATCGAATTCATAAAGAATTCTTTTGTATTGCTCTACGCGATAGTTTAAAAAGTCAAAGCGATTACCTATAGGCGCCAATATAGTGTTTTCATACAACATTCTTGAAAATTCAGTTAGAGATTTAAATTCAATATTTATATCAGCGTACGGGTTTTTTGCTGTGGGATACCAACCTGTTTCAAAGTGTATAGATGTATAGCCTTTTGTTTCTAAAAATTGCATCACTTTATTATTTTTGATCATTTCGTAGAGGGGATGCCAATTATCAGAGTCTTCCCCTGCTTCCTCGGCAAGATAATTTATATATTCCATATTCAAAGAAGACGCCAAAGAGAGGGGGGTTAAATGATAGTTGGCTTTACTTTGGGTCGCTACGTAGAAATTTTTATTGGATAGATAATTGATAAATGCGCTATTATCAAAGTCAAAAATTTCTTCAAGCACATCTGCGCGTGAATATTTATCTAAGATAATATAATAAATATCTGGGAGACCCTCTGTATTTTCTACATAAGAGTCTATGTCTTTAGTCTCCACTACCTGTACGTCAAGATTTTTTGGGGAGTTGATTATTTCAGAGCCATAATTTCCAATATTAATAATAGGACCCACCACCAGGAAGAAAGCTATGAGGTTAAAAATATTTGTTAGATTATTTGGATTTTTACATTTTTTAATAATAAGATAGATAGCACTAATAAGAATTGCAATACATGTGAATATGGGGCTTAGGTGCGTAGCGAAATTTAAGGGATCTATACCTCCTCGATAGGAGCTTATTGCATTGTAAAGGTGGCCATAACTAGAGAATAAGATTAGGAACATAGAAGTTAGAACTGCCGCTTTCTCATTATCCTTACTAATTAGCTTAAAGATTAACAACAGAAAGAGCATTGTCCCCAGCACTACTGTCGATGGCATTAGTATATGATGGAATGGAACCTGCCCTATATTGTGCGAGTATAAAGATAATATAGGGAATATTGCAAACAGAAATGGATGGAAGATAATAGTTTTTTTTATATTGATTTTAGGAATTTGCATCTTTCTTTTGCATTAAATATAAGCTTCTCTTAGAATCGTTAATTTCAATGGATTTTTGTATTATAAAGTATTTGTTAAATTCGCGCTCAAAGTCCTGCTGTGTGTAATCAGTGAAAATGTCTTCTCTATTCAAGAGAAGTTTTTGTATTTGCGAATCGTTTTTAGGAATGAATTCTATAATGAGATAATTACAAATTTTATTAAAAAAATGAGCGATTTTATTAAATGGCAGATTATTAGAAATAGATAGGTGGTGGATTAGCGCTAATGCGAGAACTGCATCCGCAGGACCTCGCTCCGGAAGAGATAACCGCTCTTTATTTTCCCAGCCAATAGATGGGCTTGGATTAGTCAGATCAATTATCAGGGGCAATATATTTTTTTCACCCTGTTTAACACATCTAAGATAATTTTTTTCAACAACAGCTGGATCAATATCAAATGAGATAGTAGATATTCCTTTATCAGCAGCAATCTGGCTGAATGCCCCTGTGTTTGCCCCTAAATCCCAAAGATTTTTTGGTTTTATTTTCTCTAAAAATTTATCTACAATTTGTTTTTTGTGCTGCATTGATGCTCCGGAATAATTAGTTTCTTCATAATAATCAGCCCATTCAGTGCCTACAGGTTGCCACTTCAAGCCCTTAATAGAGTTTTCTAAATTGTCAATAAGCCCTTGAAGAGATAAACGACTCATCCTATGCTTGTTCATATTTATTTTTCTATCAGAGAAATGTTGTTGGCTCTTAGCATGAAATTTAATATGAGAGAGCAGGGAAATTTTATAATAGGCCTTGCGAGGAAGGAGTGAACTTGCTAAGTCCAAAGGAATTCCATCAAGATATATTTGAAGCAATTTATTAAATCGAATATCTTTATAGCTCATTAATGCCAAAGGAGCTAGAAAGTGCTGACAAAATTGTTTATAAGCAATCCATGGTTTTCCTTCCTGATATTTTTCAAAAGAAAGAGTATCAATTAATAATGGCCTTCCGTCTTTGAATTGGATATTATAGGCATTAGCGTCTTTTAGAGACATTCCAAATTCCAGTGATTTTTTCTGAATAGCAAGAGTGACTAAAGCAGCATTTTTTAATTGACTAAAACACCACTCATACGGGTATGAAACAAAGTTTATTACCTCGGGTTTAATAATTTTATAAACATTCTTATTTTCTATTTTTTGATCGCTTGTTTCTTTATGAGGAATTAATAGTCCATCTTTAACAAGGGCTCCATAGAGTCCAGATTCCATTAAGAGATCATAGTTGTCCTTATATCCTATATTTATTTGACGATAGAGAAAGCCATTTCTATAGAAAAGAAATCCACTTGGATCTCTAAAAGAACTTGATAATGTGTTATTAATTTTTGTTTTTTTCATTAAATTGATTTTTCGAAAATATTTTTACGAAGAATATTTTTATTTGTTTCCAAAAAATTTTTAAAGCAAAAATTCCTCCCAAAAAAACAGCCATAATAAGTTGGATAATATAGCTACCAGTACCTGGGTCAAGATAAGCATAGCTGTTATGTGGTAATGCTAATAACATCAAAACGATAGCGACTAATTTTTTTAATAAATTCATATTATTTAGATAAATTATATTTATTATTTACATATATGGTATCCATGGCGGGAAACCGTAGGTTTGAGGAGATATAGCGATGAATCCTAAGATAGCCAAGATTATTAGGATCCAAAACACAATTTGATTGTGTTTTTTAATCCAAAACATAAAGATTGAAAAGTTTATCATAGCAAAAAGATACGAAGGAAAATAGTGATACATAAAAGCATCTCTCGTTACCATCATATACGGGAGGAGATTTACTAAATATCCAGCTACAACCAAAAATAGAATTTGATTTGACGAATATATTTCTTCTCTTAATCTTTTAAAGAATAAAGATATTATAGCCATAAACATAGCCATGGTTGATAATATCCAAACAACAGGGTTCCCTTGTAAAGCGATTTGGAGTTTGTAGTCTTCGCTAACCCAATAACCAATTCTTTTATGCATAAATGGCCACTCATAAAACGTACTTTTTTCGGGGTGTCCTGGGAGAGGAGTGTTAGTGAGTATAGCTACCATTCCTCCGTGCATTTTTATAGTTTTTTGGACGAAAGACAACTCACCGTAATTTTCGCCGAAATGTTTATCTAAAATACCTCCGCCAGGGATTAGCTTGAAGTGGATATAGAAGATAAATATGTAAACTAAACTTATAGTTATAGCGAATATGAGCGCTATTTTTATGAATTTTTTGATTGATACTTTATTTTCTATTAATCTTATGATTAGCAATAAAACAATGAATAAAAGAATTAGAACACCTGTCCATTTTATAGAAATACACATTCCAAAACTAAGGGCGGATAAAAAATATAATAAATATTCTTTTTTTCTGGGTATGTTTTTACGTATGGCTCTGAAAAAAAGATACATTGCTAATAATCCGAAAAATATAAGAAAAGAATCAATAAGAATATGTCTCGCCTGAACCAAAAAGGCGTTTTCAAGAGAAAGCAAAAAAGCGCCTAAAAGCGCTAGTTTTTTAGAAGAAGTTAGCTCTTTAATAAAGAAATAAAATATAACAATACATAGCAATCCGAATAGGGCGGGCAGAAATCTTAGAGCTAAAAATATGTCAGCAGAGCAGGGTTGTCCTATCTCTTCAAACGTGCAGTCAGGCGTTATATTAAATAGCCATCCACTGCCAGCAATAATCATACTTCCCAATGGAGGATGTCCGGAAAAGTGTGGAGAGCTGGTTAAATAGGCAGAGGAGAATTTACCATAGTGTGCTTCATCAAAAACCACCTCTGAGGGGGAGGATAGATGAATAAAATGTGTGAATAAAGAAAAAGCTAAGATACCAATTAATATCCAGCTCGTTATTTTCATATTCTATTTATCTTCTATTTTAATTTTAGTAGTAGAAGATGCTTTTGCTTTAGGGATTCTAAGAGTTAAAACTCCGTCTTCTATATCGGCCTGTGCTTTTGCGATTTTTATTTTTTCCGGCAGGATTATTCTTTTGGAAAAAGATCCCCAGAAGCATTCTTTTTGAAAATAGGATTTATCTTTGTCAGGGCTTTTCGGTTTTTCTCTTTTGCCTTTGATAATGAGCATGTCATCGTCAACAGAGATGTCTAAGTCCTTAGAACTTACGCCGGCGATAGTGGATATAATCACAAAGTCATTTTTGGTTTCATAGGCGTCAATCGCCAATTCTCCATCTTCGGGCGAACCTGGAAATTCTTTTGGTTGGATTTTTTTGCTCTTTTTTTTAAAAATAGACATAGATTTTAAATAAGGTTAATTATTTCGGAGCGATAACGAGGAATCAAGGTTCTGCGAACGAAGTGAGCAGGTTCTTAGACAATGGCTTTCCGAGCGAAGCGAGGAAAACATTCAAGATTCTGCGAACGAAGCGAGCAGGTTCTTATTTCCGAGCGCAGCGAAAGGTTCTTACCTTTTACGCTTTACTCTGCAGACTGTTAAAAGTTTTTTAATTTCATTAAATTCAGCAAGAACTAGCAAAAATAGCAAAAGGAGAACTGTTGCTACAATTGCTATTCTATATCCTCCTTCCATTGTTATACCAATATTATATATTCCGTGCAATATAACTGAACCGAATATGCCGGTTAGTAAAAGCATTTTTCTGTGCTTTGTTCTAAAAAATGAGAGTGCGACAAAAAAGCCGATATTAGCAGCAGTGAGTGCGTGCAAAAAGGTCGCTCCTATGAATCTGCCCAAAAGGGCTATGGTTGTTTTTTCAACAAGCAGGGGTGGTTTGAGTGCCCAAAGAGTTAATATATTTTCTACTGCGGCAAAGCCCAAGCCCGCGATTATCATATAAATCATTGCGTCAATCGGTTCGTCAAATTCTTTTGTTCTAAGCGCAGATAATCTAACAGCAAGGTATTTTAGAACTTCTTCTGTTATAGCCACGCCCACTAAAAAATAAATAATTATTGCAACATAAGGAGTGAAGTTAGCCATCAAACAGATTTTTTTAAAACCCATTTCTATCAGAGCAGCTGGGAAAGTCGAGAGCATGCCCAGCAGAAATACGAGAATAACCATTTTGTTTGGTTCCGGCTTTTTGTCTTTTTGTAAATAAAAAGCCAGCCAGAGGGCGCTGGGGATTAACCCTAATATTACAAAAAGAGAATAGTTGAACATTTAAAGATTATAACCTGATATTGGGTTCCGCGACAAGACCTTTGGGATGAATAGGTTTCATATTTTTTTTGAAACAGGCAGTAATGGCGATCATCGCCGCGTTGTCACCGCAAAATTTAATTCTCGGAATTTGAAGTTTGAAATCTAAATTTTCTTTATTAATTTTCTGCTTGAATTGTTTTTGTAATAATTTGTTAGCAGAAACCCCTCCTCCGATAATAATAGTTTTTGCTTTATAGTGTTTTGCTGCTTTGATAGTTTTTTTGATTAAAACATCTACAATTGCCTGTTGGGATTCTTTTGCCATAGCCCTAACGTAACCTTTTGTTATTTTTTCTCTTTTTTTGAAATCATACAAAACAGCTGTCTTTAATCCAGAGAAACTAAAATCATAATCCTTTGTATAGAGCATTGGCCTAGGTAAGTTAATATGATATTTAGATATTTCGATATCTCGATGTATTTTCTCTGCTTCTTTTTCAATCGCAGGTCCGCCGGGATAATCAAGCTCTAAGATTCTAGCGATTTTATCAAACGCCTCGCCTGCGGCGTCATCTCTAGTTTCTCCGATTATGATGTAATCGCCGAGTTTTTTGATAAAAATTATCTGTGTGTGCCCACCGGAAGCGATAAGGGCAATTGTCGGGAAGTTTTTTTTATCATTGATTATTGATAATTTATTATCAGAGCTATTTGGTATTAACCAGTTTGCGAAAATGTGTGCTTCGATATGATTTATTGGGATTATCGGCAGTTTCCAAGCAAGAGCAAGGGCTTTAGCGAAATTAATTCCTGTCCAAAGACAGGGGTCCAGACCAGGACCATTGGTAACCGCTATTACATCTATGTCTGGTTTTTTGTATTTTTTTAAAAAAGAATCTAATAGCTTGGACAATACTTCTTCTCTTGATAAGGTTTCTTGTATTTTAAAACCCTTTGATTTTTCTTTTTTTAAAAATTTTGCTTTTTGAAGAGCTTCCTGTAAAACTGGTACTAAATTCTTTTGATGTTCCCTTCTGGCAAGAGTAGGATAAACCCCGCCAAATTTTTTATGAATTTCAGTTTGCGAGGAAACAATATTTGAAAGTAATTTAAAATTGTTGTCTTGGCATTCAGCCACGGCAACGCAGGTATCGTCGCAAGATGTTTCAATTGCTAATATCTTCATTAAATTAAGCATATCAGCCCTCTTGATCTTTTACAAATTTCAGCTTATACTAATGGCGCGTAATGGCCCTATCGTCTAATGGCCAGGACGCTTGATTTTCAATCAAGCAATCGGGGTTCGATCCCCCGTAGGGCCGCAACTTTATGACTGATAAATATTATCTCCGCTTGGCGCGGGCGGGGGACTTGAAAAATAAAAAAGAAAGGGCTTTTTATAGATTGTTTGAAATTTTGCCCGGATTATTAAGCTGTAGCACAATCATCGCAGCAATAGTTTTTTCATATTTTAAGCCAGCATGGGTGGCTTTTTTTGCTTTAATTCTTGTTGCTCATTGGCTTTTTAGAGCTACTTATTTTTCTTTTTATTTAAGGGCGAGTTATAGGCGAATGAAAGAAGTGAAAAAGATTAACTGGATGCGAAAGTTAGAGAATTTACAGAAAATACCTGATGAGCTGCCGGCAAAAAGTTGGAAAGATATTTATCACGTAGTAGTTTTGCCAATGTATAAAGAACCCTATGGAGTAGTGAGGGATTCAATACAAGCTCTTCTGAACACAGATTATCCTAAAGAAAAATTTATAGTTATTTTAGCCCAAGAGGAGAGGGGCGGACAAGAAGTTAAAGAGATGGGCGCAAGAATAGAACAAGAATTTGGCGATAAATTTTTTAAATTTATAGTCACGACTCATCCTTTTGGTTTGCCTGGAGAAATCGCAGCAAAATCGTCTAATGAGGCATGGGCAAGCAGAAAAGCAAAAAAACTTACAGACGAGCTTGGTATTGCTTATGAAAATATTATATTCACTTCTTTTGATATTGATTCTGTGGCTTCTAAACAATATTTCTCTATTCTAACTTATCATTATTTGACTACTGAGAAGCCGTTGAGAACAAGTTTTCAGCCGATTCCTTTATTCTTAAATAATATATGGCAAGTGCCGGCATTGTCGCGGCTATTTTCTTTTTCCACCTCTTTTTGGCATATTACAAATCAGCAGAGAGAGCATAAGTTGATTACTTTTTCTTCACATTCTATGCCCTTTAAAGCGTTGATAGAGGTTGACTTTAAACAGCCAGATGTGGTTTCTGATGACTCCCGTATTTTTTGGCAGTGTTTATTATTTTATGATGGTGATTATAGGGTGGAATCACTTTATTGTTCAATTTCTATGGATGCTAATGTGGGAAAATCTTTTTTTGGAACATTAACCAATATGTACAAGCAACAGAGAAGGTGGGCTTATGGCGTTTCAGAAATCCCTTATTTTGTTTTTGGTTTTTTGAAAAATAAAAAGATTTCTTTAAAAAAGAAACTATCTTTAGGGTTTGAGGTAATAGAGGGTCACTGGAATTGGGCTTGTGCTCCGATTCTTTTGGCTATACTCGGCTGGTTGCCGACCGTGCTGGGCAGTAACGAGTTTAATCAAACAATATTTTCATATAATTTGCCGAGATATATCGGACGGCTTTTAACTTTTGCTATGCTTGGATTATTTGGTTATATGTATTATACCTTTTATCTTCTTCCGCCTAAGAATGATTCAAGAAAAGGAAAAATTAATGTTTTGATCGCCTGCGCCCAATGGCTCTTTTTTCCGATAACTATGGTTTTTTTCGTTGCTGCCCCGGCGCTTGACGCTCAATTACGACTTACCTTTGGAAAATATATGGGCTTTTGGCCTACTCCCAAACATCGATAGTTATTCTAAATGAATTTTTTCTTGGAATTTTTTAACCCTCTTTTTTAACAAGGGGTGTTTTTTTAATTTTGGGTCAAGCTCTAAAATTTCTTTTGCTGTTTGCCGTGTTTTTTCAACCAGAGAAAAATCATTTAAAGCATCCATGGCAATATCCGGCAGTCCCCACTGCTTAGTCCCTAAGAATTGGCCGGGTCCTCTTAATTTCAAATCAATTTCTGCGAGCTCTAAACCGTTATCTATTTTTGCCAATGACCTTAGTCGTTTTGGAGCAGATGTACCCTTGCTATGGAAGAGCAGGCAATAGGACTTATCTCCTTTTCTTCCAATCCTACCCCTGAATTGGTGGAGTTGGGCCAAACCGAATCTGTCCGCGCTTTCAATAAGCATTATCGTGGCATTTGGAATATCAATTCCCACCTCAACCACTGAAGTAGAAATCAAGACATCAATTTTTCCTCTTTGGAAATCCTTCATAATTTTACTTTTCTCTAAGGTTGGTATCTTTCCGTGTAGCATCGCCAATCTCAATTTAGGGAATATTTTTTTAGACAAATATTCAAATTCTTGTTTAACGGATTTAACATTAGCCCATCCAGTTTTGTCATTGCCTTTTTTTTCGCTTTCTTCAATTCTCGGGCAGATAATAAATGCTTGTTTGCCTTTTTTGATTTCCATTTTCACAAGTTCGTAAGCGCTATCTCTTTCTTTGTCAGTTATCACTTTCGTGGTAATTCTTCTTTCTCCTTGAGGCATTTCATCTATTAAAGATAGGTCAAGGTCACCATAAATAGTTAGAGCTAAACTGCGGGGGATAGGAGTAGCAGTCATGGAAAGGAGATGTGGGATAGTAGAGTGTTTTTTACAGAGCTTTGCTCGTTGTTTCACTCCAAATCTATGCTGTTCATCTAAGACCACAAAAGCCAGATTATCAAATTTTACTTTGTCCTGAATTAGAGAATGAGTGCCTACTAAAATATTTATTTTTCCATTTAAAGTATTTTCTAAAAGTTTTTTCCTTGAGATCTCAATCGGCTGATTAAGTTTTTTTGAAACATATTTGTCTGTTTTTGAAGTTAAAAGTCCGATATCTACTCTAAAGCCCTTGAAAAAATCAGCTAAAGTTTTAAAGTGCTGTTTTGAAAGAATTTCAGTAGGAGCCATAAAAGCCACCTGATAGCCAGCTTTTATAGTGTTCAGGGAAGCAATAGCAGCGACAATTGTTTTCCCAGAGCCGACATCTCCCTGTAATAATCTGCTCATTGGTCTTTTTTTCTCCAAGTCCTTTAGAATTTGCCAACTCACTTTTTTCTGAGATTTGCTGAGCGTGAAGTCTAGAGATTTTACAAAATCTTGTATTTTTTCAAGATTTAAAGGAATAGCAATGGAATTTAACTCTTGCAATTCTTGTTTTTTAGACAGAATGAAAAGTTCCAAAAAGAAAAGTTCTTCAAAAGCAAAGCGTTCTTTAGCTTGCTCTGCGATTTTTAAATCATCAGGGAAATGGATTTGATAAAGGGCTTCATTCAGACCTAAAAGCTTATTTTCTTTTATAATTTCCTTTGGTAAAGTTTCTGGAAGCCTGTCTTTTAAAGAAAACAATAATGGCTTGATGATATATCTTAGCCAGCGAGAGGTAAGCCCTCTGGTTTCCTGATAAATAGGCACCAATCGGGCCATGTGGGTTGGTCCTATCTCTTGATCTTCAAAAGTTGAGATTTTTTCGTAAGTAGGATTGGAAAGATGAGCACCTTGCTTTGATATGGTAATTTTTCCAGTTAAAAAAACCTTGTCCCCCTTTCTTAGAGAATTAACTAGATAGGGCTGGTTAAACCAAGTTGCTCCGATAATACTTGAGTCGTCTTTGATAACCGCTTTTGTAATAGATAATCTTCTTCTATAGCTAATTTCATTTTTTATATCTTCAACTGTTCCCTTAATACAAGCAGGTTCATTTATTTTTAAATCAGCGATTTTTTTGATTTGAGAAAAATCAATATATCTTACAGGGAAATGAAAAAGGAGATCTCCAGTTGTTTGGATCCCCATCTTTTTTAATCTTTTAGCATAAACCGGTCCGATTTTTGCAATATTTGATACAGGAGTTGAAAGTTTCATAGTGCCCCCATCCTGACTCGAACAGGAATCGTGGCCTCCGCAAGGCCATGTTCTATCCATTGAACTATGGGGGCGATTAAGCTTAATTTAGCATTAAAAGGGCTTTAAATCAAACATATCTCGGCACACAGAGATACGAGTCCATTGTTTTAAAGTTTATATTTTATGGTATAATGGAGGTATAGTAAGCTGATTAACAATTATGAGACTGCTTTTAGACAAAAAGAAACAAGAGCAATTAATGAATGCTATTTTATGTAAAATAACAGTGGGAAAAGCTGCAAAAGTTTGTTCCCTTTCAGAGAGAACAATTAGAGATTGGCGAAGAGCCAAGTTTTCTATAAATGCAAAATGTTTATACAAACTATGTCGTCTATCAAAAATAGATTTTCCCAAAAATTGTGAATTAAGAAGTGATTATTGGTATGCTCATAAAAGTTCTTTGGCGGGCATGAAATCTGTTTGTGAGAAATATGGGAGCATTGGTGGTGACCCCGAATATCGTAAGAAAAGATGGCGTGAGTGGTGGGAGAAAGAAGGAAAATATAAATCTAAGCTACCGATAACACCTATTAAAATCAAGAAGCCTAGATTTTCGAAAGAACTTGCAGAATTTGTCGGTATAGTTCTAGGAGATGGTGGCATTACTAAGACTCAAGTTAGGTTCACACTTCATATCAAAGACGATAAGGATTACGGAGAATTTATTAGCAAGCTAACCAATAAATTGTTTGATGTTAGGGTAGCTATTTGTACAAGTACAAAATATTCGGCAAGGATATATTATGTATCGAGAAAGGAGTTAGTTTCTTTTCTTGTGAATAAAGTTGGATTAAAGATCGGAAGCAAGGTTGGGCAACAGATTGATATCCCCGAATGGATTAAAAACAATGAGTCATATTCTAGAGTTTGTGTTAGGGGGCTAATTGATACAGACGGGTCGGTATTTATTCATAAGTATAAAGTTAACGGTAAAGAGTATAGATATAAGAAATTAGTCTTTACTAATTACTCAAGACCCTTGTTGGATTCTGTATTTAAGATATTGGTCACCAATGGCTTAAATCCTAGATTATCTCGTGGAGTTGATGTCTGTCTTGACAGTAAGTCAGATGTAGAACAATATTTTAAGAAAATTGGCTCTAACAATCCGAAACATTTGAATAAAAGAATAAAATGATGTAATCTGAAATAAACTAGGAGAGGTGCTCCGAATGGTAAGGAAGCAGTTTGCTAAACTGTAACGGTGTAAAAAGCCGTTTGAGGGTTCAAGTCCCTCCCTCTCCGCCAGTAATTATCTTAAAAGTATGAAAACAATCTTAGTTGATGCAATAGATGGTTTCATAATAGAGAATGAAGGTAAATTCATTGTTTTTAAAGAAATGCATGATTTACTAGAGACTTTTCCAAATCAAAAAATTATTTTAACAGGTGCAAATGATGAACAATTTGAGAAGTTTGGATTGAATCAGATGCCCTATGAAATTTTTACGTTAAAGCATAATCCCGAAAAAACTGATCCAAAGTATTATGAGATGATGCTTGAGAACTATAATTTGACTAAAGATGATGTTCTTTATTTCGAGCATGATTTAGAAGCAGTAAAAAGCGCTGAATCAGTTGGGATAAAATCATATTATTACGACTCAGAGAAAAAAGATTTAATAGCTTTAAAGAGTTTCCTTGTAGAGAATCTTTAAATGGAAATGGTTTTATGGAGAGGTCAGATAACGGCTATTCTACCACTCTTGAAAAGTGGCGTCTTAACAGACATGTGGGTTCGAATCCCACCCTCTCCGCCAAGAAAATTAAGTATCGGAGCGACTCAAAAATAAAAATATTAATATGGATTTACAGAAACTTAAGAATCAGGTTATCCGCGGAGAATTAGAGATTCCCGATGATTGCGGAAGGATTTTTTCTTTCATAGATTTTTCTAATGTAAACAGATGGTTTGAAAAGGATAACCAAGATTGGAATAATAAATTAATTGCCGATGATGAAAAACTTGATATAGATCTTGAGAAATTAAAATCATTTGTTGATGTTTTTAATGGAAAAGTAAGAATATATTATGGAGAAGATTTTAGGAATCCTGAATCAAAAAAGTTTACTTATGTGATTAGAAAGATATTTGGGAAAAGGAAGGTAGTAATAAAAGATTTACAACGAATAAAACATTATATTGATGTAGACAAGATAGATAACGTCAAGTATATTATTAAAGATAAGAATGGTAGATATTATACAGAAATTAGAAAATGTAATTTTGATGTGGAAATTTCTGTTGATGCCATCAAAATGATTCGGCATTATGATACTTTTTGTATTTTTTCTGGCGATGCGGATTTTACGTATCTGAATAATTTTTTAAGGAGTCGAGGGAAAAAGATTATCATAATAAAAGGCGGATATATCACCGTTAAACTGAGAAAATCTGCTGATCTAGTCATCAATGCTCAAAAGATAAAAAAGCATATAGTCCGGATAATAAAGACAAAAACCTGAGCAAGTCAGGTCTTTGTGGATAGTTATCCCGAATTAACCTCGGGCAGGTATATATCCAATATACTATACTCAAGATTAAAGTCAATAGATTATCCACATAGATAAAATTAAGATCAAATTAGTAAATTATTATTGAACAAGTTTTGAGCGGGTCACACCCATTCAATCAATTAAAATTCTAATCTCTCGCAACAACCACGCCCCAGACCTCTATGGCGTGATTTTGTTTTAAAACTTTTGCGCATTCCTGCATTGTGGTTCCCGTGGTATAGACATCGTCAATCAGAATGATTTTTTTGCCCTCAATCGCATTCTTGTTTTCAGGATTAATAGCAAAAACGCCAGACACATTTTTTAGGCGCTCTTTTCTACTTAAGTCCATTTGAGATAATGTTTTTTTTGTTTTGAGTAATACTTGCTCAACCAAGGGGATGCCCAACTTTTTAGACAAAGAGCGGGCAATTTCTTCTGATTGATTAAACCCTCGCTCTTTCATTCGCGATTTATGAAGCGGTACTGAAACAATGATAAATGCTTGTCCGTCTGTCTGCTCTAGAATAGGCGAATAGTTTAAAAGATTAAAATAAGCTATAATTAAATCAGTCAGTTCCTGTGCTAGATCTTTTACATATTGGTATTTTAGATAGTGGAGACAAGACCGGACTATTTTATCCTTATATGGAGTTGCCCAGAAAAGATAATCAAGATAATCCACATTAACCTCATATCTTGTTGCAAGGTTAATGAGCGCACAACAGTCAATACACAAATATTTACCCTGCCTTGAACAGTTAAGACATTGCCTGGGCCAGAATAAATCCAATATTTTTAAGTAAAATTTAGTTTTCCACATCTTTTAATAAGTGAGTATAGAAAAAAAATAAAATAAAGGGTAGAATAAGTAAGATAAGCTTATTATAACCTATCTATTTTATACATGTCACTTTTTGATATTTTGTCTAAGAATTTTGTGGGCATAGATATAGGCACTAATTCAATCAAGTTGGTTGAGCTTTCGAAGCAGAAAGGAAAAACCCTTACTAATTACGGAATTTTGGGAGCGGAACATTTTTCAGGTAATTCTTTTCGTAGCAGAGAGAGAGGAGTGCTTTCTATTGAAGAAAGTAATATCACTGGAGCAATATCCAGTATTTTGCGGGAATCAGGTATTAAGTCAAAACAGGCATTTTTTTCTATTCCCGATTATGTGAGCTTTTTTACCACCTTTGATTTGCCGCCAATGTCAGAAAAGGAAGTGCCTCAAGCCGTTAAGTACGAGGCACCGAGAAGAATACCTTTACCATTATCAGAGGTAACTCTTGATTGGCAGATTATAAAGGGAGGGCCTGACTCAAAAGGCGCTGCACCATTAAGGGTTTTATTGGTGACTGTGCCAAATGATGTGATTAATCAGTATCAGAGAATTGCTCAAGGCGCAGGATTAAAGATAATGGCCTTGGAAGCGGAGGCCTTCGCAATGGTAAGAGCACTGATCAAATATCAGGATACAAGTAATGTGATTTGCTTAATTGATATTGGTGAGCGGAGTAGTACTATCAATATTGTTTCCCAGGGTATATTAAAGGTTTCCCACAGTTTAGATGCTTCAGGAGAAGATTTTACTAGGGCACTTACAGGTGCTTTGGGGATAGAAAAGAGTAAAGCATCTACTATAAAATATATTTATGGTTTGTCTGACAAGAATCTAGAGATCAAAAAAATTCTTTTACCTAAAGTAGATTTAATTTTACAAAAAGTTAAAGATGTGTTTAACGAACTTTATACTAAAGATAAGGAAGTGCCGGGAAAGATTATTCTAAGCGGAGGCGGTGTTTCAATGCCAGGGCTTGTTAAATACTTTGGTCAGAATTTAGATATTCCCATTGAGGTGGCAAATCCTTTTATTGATATCGCAACCCCTTCAAGTCTGGAGGGAACATTAAAAAACCTTGGGCCAGCCCTTACAATTGCTGCAGGAATGGCCCTGAGAGGATTTAATTAATAATTTATTGTATGGTTCAAGTTATACCAAGAGTAAGTAAAAAACATAAAACACGGCTGAACTTAATTCTGCCTTGGTTTTCTCTTGTACTTGTTTTTATTGTTATCGTTGGCGTGTTTTTCTTTTCTGCTAAAATAAGTGCGAGCAAGAACAGGATAGAGAAGCTTGACGAACAATTGGCTGCAGTAAAGAGCCAGGAAGAGGTAAAAATAGAGAAAGAGTTAATGGCTTATAAAAAGAAGGTCAATAATGTGGTTAGTATTTTGGAAGGAAGAGAGAGGAGCTTGGAATTTTACTTATTTTTAGAAGGTTTAGTCCACCCTGATATTTATTTTACCGGCCTTTCTTTAGACATAGAGCAAGGCACTGCGAGCTTGACTGGCATTGTCAATGATTTTAAGAGTTTGGGTCAGCAAGTTTCAGCTTTTAAAGAGAGCGGCTATATTTATGATGCACAAGCAGAGACAGTTTCTTTGGATACGGAAGAGGGTATTGGTTTTACAATACAGATTACTATCCTTGAACCAGAAGAGGAAGAATAGTCGCAAGTACTAATTTTACTTTATATATGAAATATAGCTTAACAATAATATCAATAAGCTTAGTCATTTCAATCATTATTGGAGCGTTTTTCCTTTATCCCCGATATCAAGAGTTCGTCAAGCTTCAAAATCAGGCAGATCAAAAGGAAGAAGAACTGGAGAATCAGCAGAGCTATTTCAAACTTTTAAATGAGATAAATAAGAAAGTGCAGGGGAAAAAGGATTTAATTAATAAAATTTCAAGTGCAATCCCTGACGAGCCAGACATTCCTTCGTTTTTAAATTTTTTAAGAGAGGAAGCAAAAAATACAGGCGTTGGTTTAGAGCAGGTGAATTGGAGCGAGTCGAGTTCCCAGAAAGACGAGAAAAAGCAGACTAATCAGTATTTAATAAATCTTGAGATTTCTGGTTCTTATTTCGCTTTTAGGAATTTTCTCTCCACGCTGGAATCAAGCGCTCGCTTAATAGAAGTTTTGACAACTGATTTTTCTATCACTCCAGAAACGGAAGAACCAACAATTTTTAGTTTACGGCTTAAAATTCATTCTTATTAATTTTATAAGCTATGGTAATTCTATTTTCCAAAAACAATAAAAAGAATTTATATCTCTTAGGAATAGCGATGATTTTAGTATTAGGCATGATTATCTTTTGGCTCTTTTTTCTTAATAAAGAAGATATAATTCCTGAAGAAATTGAAATAAGCGGAACAGAAATGCGCGAACAGAGGGTTGATATAGATTTTGAATTATTGGAGAGCGAGCTGATTAAACAGCTTAAGCCATTTGAGTTTATCGTGAGTACTTCAACCGAGAATTTTGGCAGAGATAATCCTTTCACCCCAAATACAGAGCTCAGCACTACCACTCCTGATTTATGAGTCCACATAACAGAGCTTAGGCAATGGTTTTTCGAGCGTAGCGAGAAAAACATTCAAGGTTCTGAGAGCGAAGAGAGCAGGTTCTTAGACAATGGCTTTTCGAGCGTAGCGAGAAAAACATTCAAGGTTCTGAGAGCGAAGAGAGCAGGTTCTTATTTTCTTTGATATATCCACTTCAACAGTGGCTCTATTATTAAAATGCCTTTAATTAAAATATTATTACAAAATAAGGAGATTGATGAAGGAGTAGCTGAAAAATTAAAGAAAAGGATAGAGAGTGGCGAAGCGACAGAGGAAGAACTTCTTATCAAGGAGAAGGTTTTGCTTGAAGAAGAACTTTTTCAATTAAAAAGTAAGGAGTTAGGAATTCCTTTGGTAAAAAATTTACCCAAGGATATTCCACAAAAGATTTTAGAATTTATTCCCAGGGATTCAGCTGAACATTATAGAATGTGTCCTATTGAGAAAAAGGATAACAAGTTGGTGGTGGCAATGGTTTATCCGGAAAATCTTAAAGCTCAAGAGGCATTGAATTTTTTGTCTAGACAGAAGAATTTTAGCTATAGGGTGGTTTTAATAACAATCAGCGAGTTTGAGAAATATCTTAAACAATATCAGACACTGGGCAGAGAGGTTAAGATGGCTTTGCAGGAATTGGAACAGCAGTTGCAAGCCGAGCCCGGAGCGAAACTACCCGTATCCTCTCTTGATATTGTGAAAAAAAAGGGTGAAGCGCCTATTAGTAAGACAGTGGCTGTTATTTTAAAACATGCAGTTGAAGGTCACGCTTCGGATATTCATATAGAACCAAGTAAAGATAAAACCAGAGTAAGGTTTCGGCTTGATGGGCTTTTGCACTCTAGTTTATTTCTGCCAAAGGAAGTTCATCCTTCTATTGTTGCAAGAATTAAAATTGTTTCCAAGCTTAAAATTGACGAAACAAGAGTTCCTCAAGATGGCAGGTTTTCGGTATTTATAAATGGCCAGAGCATTGATTTTAGGGTTTCCACTTTTCCTACTACTTTAGGAGAGAAAGTGGTGATGAGGGTTTTAAATCCCGCTAATAAGTTGGGTAAGTTTGAAGACTTGGGGCTTGAAGCAAGTAATCTTAAGTTAATCAAAAAAGCAATCCAGGAGCCGTATGGCATGATTCTTTCTACTGGACCTACTGGTTCTGGCAAGACAACTTCTTTGTATGTCATGTTGGAAAGTTTAAATAAAGATGGAGTGAATATTGTTACATTAGAGGACCCGGTAGAATATTTTATTGAAGGAGTGAGTCAGTCCCAAATTAAACCTGAGATTGGCTATACTTTTGCGACGGGATTGCGTCATATTTTGCGACAGGATCCTGATATTATTATGGTGGGAGAGATCCGCGATGAAGAAACCGCTAGGTTGGCAACTCATGCCGCGCTTACCGGCCACATTGTTCTGTCTACCCTGCACACTAATAATGCTGTTGGGGCTATTCCTCGCCTTACTGATTTAAAGGTAAAACCGTTTTTATTGCCTTCAACTGTTAATGTAGTGATGGCACAGCGTCTATTAAGACGCCTTTGTCCACATTGCAAGAAAAAAATTAGGCCCATTGGGGCGACAAAAAAGTTTATTACAGAGGAAATAGAAAAGTTTCCTGAAGCGATTAAGCAGGAGTACGGATTTAGCAATGACTTTTGGATTTGGGAACCAGTCGGTTGTAGTCAGTGTGGAGGCAAGGGTTATTCCGGCAGAACAGCTGTTTTTGAAGTTTTATCAATGTCAAAGGAATTATCAGAGATTATTTTAAGTGGTTTTAGTCGGGAGAAAGTTGAACAAGAAGCAACCAGGCAGGGGATGATAACTATGCGCCAGGACGGAGTGTTAAAATTATTGAAAGGAGAGACCTCAATTGAAGAAGTAGAGAGAGTGACTTCAGGGGATCAGTGATTATTGATCATCTATGATCAGTTCGTCTTCACATCGCCCTCGCCTCAATTATTAATTATCAATCCGTTCTCCGTTGTCCCGACCTTTTTGAGAGTTCGGGGGCGGGAGATGGGATATGTTTATATGACAAAGATACTTTTAGTGGAGGATGATCCATTTCTTATTGATATTTATATGACTAAACTCAAGTCAGAGGGGTTTGATTTGTTGTCGGCAAAAGACGGAGAAGAGGCGTTGGAAAAGATAAAAAAAGATAAGCCAGCTTTGATTATTTTGGATATTGTTTTGCCAAATATGGATGGCTGGCAGGTTTTAAAACAGATTAAGAATATTAAAGGAGCAGAGAAGATCAAGATATTAGTGCTTTCTAATTTGGGTCAAAAAGAAGAGGTGGAAAAGGGCTTGAGATTAGGGGCTGATAAATATTTAATTAAATCCAATTTTACTCCAAGTCAGGTAGTGGCAGAATTAAAGGAACTCGTTAAACTAAATATCTAAATATGAAAATACAGAATTATAAAAAGTTTTTAGATGATTTGCTAGAATTAGCTATTGAACAAAATGCCTCTGATATTCATCTTGCAAGCAATAGGAAGCCGATTTTAAGGATAGACGGGATACTAGGAGTTGTTTCCGAATTAAAAGAAGTTGTATCTGAAGATATTAAAGAGATCTTAAAGATAATGCTTTCTCAGGAGGATGGAGATGACAGGTTCTCAAAACTTTTAAGAGAAAGAGAAATAGATTTTTCATATAATTTTAAAGAATTAGGCAGGTTTAGGGGTAATGCTTATTTCCAGCAAGGCATAGCAAGCTGTTCTCTCCGTTTTATTTCTCAGAAAATCAGGACCATTGAAGAACTTGATTTGCCTTCAATTCTTCATTTATTTTCTAAGGCACATCAAGGTTTTGTTTTAGTGACCGGACCTTCGAGTCATGGCAAGTCAACTACTTTGGCCGCCTTAATTGATGAAATCAATCATACAAGGAGAGGGCATATTATTACTATTGAAGACCCAGTAGAATATCAATTCAAAGATGATTTATCAATAGTTGATCAAAGAGAGGTCTATACTGATACTCTTTCTTTTGCTCGGGCATTGCGTTCTACTTTCAGACAGGATCCTGACGTTATTATGGTTGGCGAGATGCGGGACCCAGAGACAATTGCTACAGCTATTACTGCCGCAGAAACAGGACATTTGGTTTTTGCCACCTTGCATACTAATTCTGCCGCTCAAACCATTCATCGGATCGTAGATAATTTTGAGAGTCATCGCCAAAGACAAATTAGAGCACAATTATCCGGCTCTTTATTGGGAATTGTTTCGCAGCGCCTGCTTCCAAAAATTGGAGGAGGACTTATACCAGCAGCAGAAGTTATTTTTAATAATCCCGCCATCGCTAATCTCATAAGAGAGAATAAGATTCACGAAATACCGGTTGTGACGGAAACCTCGTCGGAAGAGGGTATGATTTCTATGAATAAATCATTGGCTCAATTAGTGAGCGATGGTCTAGTGGAAAGGGAAATGGCGTTTCGCTATTCTTTAAATCCAGACGGACTTAAGGTATTATTAAGAAGCAAGTATTATTGAAATAAAATGAAAGGAAATGAAATACGAGAACCCTCGTCGCTCTGCTAATTAGAACCTAGAATGTTTTCCTCACTATGCTCGGAAAGCCATTGTCTAAGAACCTTTCGCTCCGCTCAAGAACCTTGAATTTAATTTTTTATATATTTTAAAATGAAATATAAGAACCTTTCTCTCCGCTCAAGAACCTTGAATTTAATTTTTTATATATTTTAAAATGAAATGAAATATAATTACCAAGCAAGAACAAAAGACGGACTTATACAGGTGGGAGTGATAGAGGTTGCTTCTAAGAAAGAGGCAATAGGACTTCTTCAGAAAGAGGGTCTTTATGTAACCAATTTAGAGCAAGTAGAAATTAAGCCGTTCTATTCTAAGCAGATTGAATTTTTCAGCAAGGCAAGAAAGAAGGATATTATGATTTTTTGTCGCCAGTTATCTTTAATGCTTAGCTCAGGAGTTAGTTTAGTAGATTCTTTGAATTCTTTAGCAATTCAGGCCAGCAAGCCGATTTTTAGAGATCAGATAAGTCAGATTGCCGAGGACGTTGAAGGGGGTGTTTATTTTTCAGAGGCATTAGCAAAATACCCGGGTGTTTTTTCAAACTTTTTTATTAATATGATTAAGTCAGGAGAGGCATCGGGAAAACTTTCAGACAGCTTAAGCTATTTGGCAGAGCATTTGGAGAGAGAATATAATTTATTTAATAAAATAAAAAGCGGAATGACATATCCTGCTTTTATTTTGGTAGTTTTTACTGGAATGGCTGCTCTGGGAATATTTTTTGTTTTACCTTCTTTTAAAGAAACCCTTGAATCGTTGGACGTTGAACTTCCTGCATTAACAAGAATAGTTTTAAATTCTGGTGATATAATTAAGCAATGGTGGTTGGTTGGGCTCATAGGTTTTGTGGTTATTGGTATTGGTCTCTGGCGCTACTTTAAGACAGAAGAAGGCAAAGATATAGTTGGTAGAATTTCTTTGAAATTACCCATTATTGGCAAATTAGTCAAAAAGACCCAATTGTCCAGCTTCACGGAAAATCTTTCTACTTTGATTTTAGCTGGCCTTCCTATAACTCAGGCATTGGATATTGTGAGCGGAACCACTGGCAATAGCGTTTACCAAAAGATAATAGGGAAAGTCCAGGAAGGGGTGAGAAGGGGAGAAACAATGAGTTCAATTTTAGAACAATATCCTAAATATGTGCCTGCTTTGGTTAGTCAAATGATAAAAGTAGGAGAAAGAACTGGAAAATTAGATGAGGCGCTTTTAAATGTTGCTAGCTTTTATCAGGAAGAAGTAAATCGGGGTATTGACGGTTTGGTTACCATTATCGAGCCGATTTTGATTGTTGTATTGGGTGGTTTAGTTGCTGTTTTAATGATTTCCGTCATTGTTCCTGTTTACAAAGGGATGTCTAGTTTTGGTTTCTAAATTATCAACAGGTTGCGGTTGCTTTGTAGCTTGTTTCCTTATAAAATATACTAAAGGTTTGAAAAAAATAATTAAAAGGTCGGAAATGTAATTAAAATATTATAAGAATATGAAAAAGAATATGAAAAATAAAAAAGGTTTTACTTTGATTGAGTTATTGGTAGTAATTGCTATTATTGGAATTTTAGCTGCCATTGTTTTGGTTTCTTTGAGAGGTGCGCCGGGTAAGGCCGCAGATGTCCGCATCCAAGCCGCCTTGAATCAGGCAAGAACCCAAGCAGAAATGATTTGGGTAGATGATCATACTTATGCTGATTTATGTGCCTTAGCAATATTGAATGCTGGACATGGCACTTACGGTACAGAGCTTACCGCTATACAGAACGACATATATAGTCAGCAAAGTGCTGATAGTGTTCAATGTTATGCTAATAAAGATTTTTATTGTATTAGCGCTGCCTTATCAAGTGATGATACCGCTTTTTTCTGTATTGATAGTGAAGGTAATGTAATAAAGGAAGCCACTGCTTGTAGTGCCGTAGATGTCCCTTGTGTTTTAAAATAATAATTACTAGTTGATAATGAAGTTTTTCAGCGGTAAACAAAAAGGTTTTACTCTAATTGAGTTAATGGTAGTTATAGCTATTATTGGTATTTTGGCTTCTATTTTAATAGTTTCTTTGCGACAGGCATCTGATAGAAGTAGAAATGCGAAAATTGTAACAGATATTGTTCAGATAAGAAAGATAGCAGTGCGGATGTATGCGGAGGAGTTAATAGGTTATGTTAATTTATGCGGCGAAGATAGCTCAAATTTAAATTCGGAGGATTATCCGGATTTAGGTACTCTTCAGAGAGACATTGAAGGATTCAACAGTGTTATAACCTGTTATGCTGATAAAGACTCTTATTGTATCAGTGCTTCTTTCATGGCTGACGATCAGTATTTTTGCATAGATGATGAGGGCAGCAGTATAGAGGTTACTGGAAATCCCTGCTTATCAGCCGAGAATACTTGCCAATAAGTTTTTAAGAGTATAAGAGCATAATCTTAGAATTAAACTAAAAACCCTTCAATTTGAAGGGTTTTTAGGTTAAAATAGGTGCAGATGTTTAACGTCTATAATTCTTACTTAATATCTTATATACACATGACATACATATATATAATAATCTTTATATTCGGAACTCTTATCGGTTCTTTTTTGAATTGTCTAATTTATCGTTTGGAAAATAAAAAGAGTTTTGTTTCTGGCCGTTCGTTTTGTCCAAGGTGTAAGCATAAATTGGCTTGGTATGATTTAATTCCTATTTTTAGTTTTATTTTTCTAAAAGCCAAGTGCCGGTATTGCAAAAAAAAGATATCATGGCAATATCCTATAGTAGAACTTACGACAGGCCTGCTATTTTTATTAATTGTCAGTTATCAGTTATCAATTTTTAATTTTATAAACTTGGTATTTTTATTTTTTATCTTCTCCTCGATGCTTGCTATCTTTATCTACGATTTAAAACATTTTATCATTCCAGATAAAATTATTTATCCCCTCATAGTCATCACTCTTTTTTACTCAATTATTAATAATCAATTATCTATTATAAATTGCCTATTAGCCGGTATAGGGGCAGCTTTATTTTTTTTATCTATATATTTAATTTCAAAAGGCAAATGGCTTGGATTTGGTGATGTGAAATTGGCCTTATTCTTAGGTCTTTTCCTTGGCTGGCCGAATATTATTTTATCTTTATTCCTAAGTTTTTTTATTGGTGCTATAATAGGCGTAGGGCTTATGCTTTTCAAAGGCAAAGGACTGAAAAGCCAAGTTCCCTTTGCTCCATTTCTGATTTTAGGAAGTTTTATTGCATTTTTTTGGGGTGAGCGATTATTTAATTGGTATTTTTCTTTAATTTTTTAAAACGATAAATTTGCTTTTTTTATTTATGCTCCCGACCTCCAGGGGAGGTCGGGAGCAGGAAAGCGATACCCTCTCTAGCAGGAGGACGGGGGCGCGAATTAGAACAAACAATGATAAATAATAAATGATAAAAGATGACTTGTCACAAACTGGTTCCCTAGGAATAAGCTTGATAGAGCTTTTAATAACAATTTCAATGATTACAATTCTTTTAGGAATTGCTTTTTGGGGATACAAAGAAAGGAGTATTGAGCTTGATTTAAAGCGCTCTGCGCTTGAATTGGTCGTTAATGTAGAAAAAACAAGAGAGATGGCAATGTCTGCAAGAGTAGTAAGCGGAACGACAGAGAGGCCTGTGGGCGGTTATGGGATTCATTTTGAGAAAGGTTTTCAGAATTATATAATTTTTATTGATAGTGATACTGATAAGAATTATGATTTAGGTGAAGAAATAGAAGAATTGAGTTTAGGGCAAGGAGTAAGCATTACATTATTGAGTCCAGACGATGTCGTAGATATTATTTTTATTCCTCCCTCTCCAGATGTTTATATAAATAGTTCAGAAACAGATAGTGCTGAAATTGTAATTGGGAATTTAAGTGGAACAGGAAAAATTATTATAAATCCAGCAGGTTTAATTTCAATTGAAGATTAGTTTTTAATATTCCCCCCGCTTTTTTTGTTTTCGCCGTCACTTTCGCTCCCGACCTCCAGAGGAGGTCGGGAGCGGGAAAGGGATGCCCTCTCCCGCAGGGAGGACGGGGGCGGGGGAATAAATCAATGATTAATAATAAATTATCAAATAAGGGATTTACCCTAATCGAGCTTTTGATAACCATTAGCGTAATAACCGTGGGTATTATTGGTGCCTTTACTGCCATTCAGCAAGGTATTTCGACAGTTGATTACTCTCGCTCCCGCCTAACCTCCGCTTTTTTGGCTCAGGAAGGTGTGGAGATTATTAAAAATATAAGGGATACTAATTTGCTTGAGCGTAGTGTTCTTTGGGACGAGGATTTAGCTCCAGGTGAGTATGAAGTGGTGTATGATGACGTGCAGGGCTTTAGCCCTGGGCTTTTTGCCTGTGTTTCTCCTTGCTCATCTTCAACTTTGAATTTTTTAAAAAAAACAGATAATGGTTTTTATAATTATGTTTTAGGCGACGATACAATATATAAAAGAAAAGTTAGAATTGAAAGAATTTCTAATGAGCATTTAAGGGTAAGTGTAAAGGTGTATTGGAGAACGAAAAAAGGATATAAAGAATTTGAAATAATGCAGGAAATGTATAAATGGTGGTAAGTAGAAAATCAATGCTTAGTTTTAGATTCCCAATGATAAATTAAGTCCCCCGCGTTACTCGCTCTCTCTCTTGCTCTCGCCGTTCCGCCCCCGTCCTCTTAAAGAGGACGGGGGCGGGGATTACTCGGACGGGGTGGAATAATAAATAATAAACTATGAATAAAAAATCTAAAAAATCAGGGTTCACTTTGATGGAGGTATTAATTGTCTCTGGTATGTTTTCTATTTTGATTATTGCAATGGCTTCAATTTTTGTTTCTGCATTAAGGACAGAGAATAATATTTTTGCCGCAAAAAAGGTTTTAAGCCAGGTAAGTTATAGCGTAGAATATATGACTCGGGCTTTGCGAATGGCGGAAAAAGATATAGTCGGCGACTGTATTGATAGGGGTAGTAATTATGAGGTTGGAGTAGAGAGTATTAAATTTAAAAATACCTTACAAGAAGGCAATTGTCAGAGTTTTTATTTAGATAATGGACAGATTAAGGTACAAGACCTTAACGCTAACACTGATTTTGATTTAACTTCTTCCGATGTTAATGTTACTGACCTGGATTTTATCGCTCACGGCGAGAGCCAGGGCGACGATTTTCAGCCCTTTGTTACAATATATCTTGAAGCTCAATCCTTTGACAGTCCGATATTAGAAATTCAAACCAGCGTTTCTCAGCGAAATCCGGATATAACACGATAATTGTCCCCGTTCCGCCCCCGCCCTCCTTAGGAGGACGGGGGCGGGGATTGCTCGGGCGGGGGCGAAGAAACCAATAATTAATGAATAATCAAAAAGGCACAACTCTATATTTCGCAATCATCATAATGTCAATTCTATTGGCAGCGGTTTTCAGTTTGGGCACAGTTGTTTTAATACAACTAAGAACAATCAAAGGAATGGGGGATTCAATTATTGCCTATTATGCTGCTGACTCTGGCATAGAAACAGCGCTTTATGATGGAAAAAATTCTTTACCCGATAATATTGTGGCGACATCTACTTGGAGTGGAGGCTTTGCTTCTTTCGAAATTCTAATTTCTGCGAGTAGCAGTTCAGAATGTTTTGGAAGATGGTATTGTATAAGTTCTATTGGTAAGTATCTGGAAACTGAAAGAAGGATTAAGGTCACTCGTTAGCGAGAGAGAGCATGGGCGTAAGAAATCGTAATGTTCCTGTGCACATAACGTTTTATGTGCGTGTTGCTAACAATAATCATCATGGATCAAACTAAGGCTCAAGCCAAAAAAAGAATAAGTAAACTTAAAAAGGTGATTAATTATCACCGTTATTTATATCATGTATTAGACAAGCAGGAGATTTCTGATACTGTGCTTGATTCTCTGAAACATGAACTTTTTCAGTTAGAAGAAAAATTTCCCGATTTACAAACTAAGGACTCTCCCACTCAAAGGGTTGGTGGCAAACCTCTGGACAAGTTTGGCAAGATAGAACATAGGATAAGGATGTTATCAATTGAAGATATATTCAATATAGATGAGCTTGAGAAGTGGCAGGAGTATTTGAAGCGATTAGCTCCTAAAGAGGATATCAATTATTTTTGTGAACTTAAGATTGATGGCTTTGCTGTAAGTTTGATTTATAAAAATGGGATTCTATCGCAGGCAGCTAGTAGGGGTGACGGTAGAATAGGTGAAGACATAACGCAAAATATTAAAACCATAGAAAGTATACCCTTAAAACTTGATATCGTTAATAAGATTCAAGACGGGGTAGCGAGAAATAAGGTTAGACAATTAATTACAGCAGGAGAGATAGAGGTAAGAGGAGAGATATATATGGAAAAGAAGTCCTTTGAACTAATTAATAAGAGGCGAGAGGAACAAGGAGAGGCTCAATATGCTAATCCAAGAAATTTAGCAGCTGGTTCGATTCGTCAACTGGATTCCAAGTTAGCTGCATCAAGAAATTTAAAGTTTTTAGCATACGATATACCATCCGATACATCATCCGATATAGGTCTTACAACGCATTTAGATAAACATGTTCTTTTATCAGCCATAGGATTTAAATCAGAAAAAGGTAAACTTTGCAAAAACCTTAAGCAAATAAAGGATTTTTGGCAACAAACAGCACAACAAAGGAAAAAGCTCCCATATCAGATAGATGGTATAGTAATAACAGTAAATAGTAATTCTTTATTTAATAAGCTAGGTGTTGCCGGTAAGAGTCCAAGATGCGTTAGAGCGCTAAAATTCGCGCCAAAACAAGCAACTACAGTGATAGAGGATATAATAATACAAATTGGTAGAACTGGAATTATAACTCCCGTTGCGCTTTTGAAACCAGTTAATATTGGAGGTTCTACTATTACTAGAGCCACGCTTCATAATAAAGATCAGATTAAAAGATTAGATG
>Ga0075120_10000578_pt1 | contig 30119 bp, 22 predicted proteins | sample AntAceMetag02UKL_FD_69792 | JGI IMG/M metagenome (GOLD analysis project Ga0075120, IMG submission 69792) | Saline lake microbial communities from Ace Lake, Antarctica - Antarctic Ace Lake Metagenome 02UKL | ecosystem: Environmental > Aquatic > Non-marine Saline and Alkaline > Saline | place...
GAAGGCAATGTCCGTGCCGGAGCGTAGAGGAGCATAGATGTCGGCTTTTGCCGCTGTCTGCGTGAAACGGGGGTCAACGCAGATGAGCTTTGCGCCGTTGTCCATTGCTTTTTGTATCCACTTAAAGGCAACCGGGTGATTCGAGGCAGGATTGCTGCCCATAACAAGTATACAGTCAGCGTTCTTAAAATCGATCCAGTGGTTGGTCATTGCGCCGCGCCCAAACGACTCTGCCAGAGCCGCTACAGTTGCGCTGTGTCATATCCGCGCCTGGTGCTCAATATTCACGAGCCCCATACCCCGCAAAAATTTCTGATAGATGAAACATTCTTCATTGTCCAAGGCGGCGCTACCCACCGAGGCGATGGCCTCGGTGCGGTTGACTGTCTGGCCTTTACTGTTGGTGAGCTCGAAGCTCTCATCGCGGCTTTTTTTGATGTTACGGGCGATGCGATTGATGGTCCAGTCCCAGCTTTTTTCCTCCCATTTCGTGCTTTTGGGCGCACGGTACATGGGTTTTTTCAGGCGGTCGGGATTGTTGTGGGTCAACTGAAACACCGACGAGCCCTTGCTGCAAAGGCTGCCCTGGTTGATGGGTGACTCGGTGTCGCCCTCAGTGTATACGACCTTGCCGTTTTTGGTATACACGATGATACTGCATCCTACTGAACAGTAAGGGCAGACGGTGGTGGTCCGGGTTGTGCCTGCAAGCCTGGTTGGCGCGGCTTTGGCTTCTTGAGCATCAAGAGCAAGACCCAAACCCCCCGCAGCAACCGTTGCGCCTGAGTTTTTCAGAAAGCTTCTTCTGGTAATTTTCATAGCAAGATTCTCCCTTATGATATTGTATGAGGATTAGTGGAAGTTTTACGGTTTTTTAATTTTATTATAAAATGAGATTAATTCAGCAAAAATAAGACATTCTTTTGCAATGCGATAAAGTCATATTTTATGGGATTAGTGGAAAATTGTCAACTCAAAAACATACCGAATTAAAAACCTGGTACAACTATGGGGTCTGCTCAGCAATCACCTGCTGTATACTACTCTGACAGGCTGCCAGGGCATCAACTATGCGGGGATCAAACTGCGTTCCACTGGCTTTAAGGATTCTACGCATGGCCTCGTCATGCGGCAATGCCTTACGATACACACGATCTGTGGTAATGGCGTCATAGGTGTCGGCCACGGCAACAATACGGGCAGAAAGCGGTATGGCATCACTGCTCAAACCGCTCGGATAGCCGTTGCCGTCCCAACGTTCATGATGATAATAGGCAATCTGCTTGCCCAAGGTAAAAAATGAGCGGCCGTCCAAACGCTTCTCAACAGCATCAAGGGCATTACCGCCCACAAGCGTATGCGCCTTGACAGTCTCGAATTCCTCCTCAGTAAGACGCCCCGGCTTCAAGAGAACAGAATCGGGAACACCCACCTTACCAATGTCGTGCAGCACCGATGACAGGGCAAGATCCTCAACATAATCATCCGTAATATAGCTATCCAGGGGAGGTCTGCGACGGAGTTCATCTGCCAAAATCCTGCTCAGCTGGCTGACTCTCTGCAGGTGCAGACCGGTGGCACGATCACGGTATTCCGAAAGCGTTGCCATGCCGAGCACCGTCTCACTACGGGCTTTTTTCAGCATTTCATTGGCATCATACATCTCAGCATTCATTTCCACAAGCCGTGCCTGATCTCTTTGAATTTTTCCATGTTGATTACCGACCAACGCACCGGCAAGCACCAGAAAACAACCCCAGGTAACCACAAAAAGAATGACCTGTGCTGTATCCTGGGGGGGCTGGAACTGCGCAGGGGAGACAGCGGCATACAAAACAACTACGCAGACACAAAACACGGCACCGGGCACGGACAAACGCACACCGACATAATAACCTGCCAGGATAACCGGAAGGAAAAAGAAATTCAAAAAGGAAATATTGTTGGGAGCAACATAGGTGATGAGCGCAGCAGCAATTACGCTGATCAAAATAAAAATCTTTTCAAAATTAGCGCGCAAAAACTCTCCAGATTTTATCAAACAGCACCTCGCCTTTTCATTCATGCTCCTCTGTGCACCCGACACAACAACCGGGCATTTCATGAAAACATTAAAACCCGATACACCTGCCAGTCAAAACAAAAAAACAGCGCCTGCAGCACACAGTCTTAATGGGTCCTCTGCAGATTCGAGATAGTGAACATGTCCGCCGTGATGGTTGAAACCGATATAGCAGGCGATGACACCTTCTGCTGATCGGAGATACCTGAATGCATCCGCTGAAGATCAAAAAAATGCGTGCCCACAATCACCGGCTTCATAACACCGGTTTCAGTCTTTAGCGGCTGTGTACTGTTAAAAAACAATCTCCAATAGCGGCCCTGCTTGTCGTACATCTCGCTAAACATAATATAATATGTTTCAGGATCAAGGTACCAGACGCGCTTGCTATATACGTATTCGGAGTCTTTATTGATTGCATCAACAACCAGCAGATTGCAGCGCTCAAAACTCATAGCGTTTGAAAAAGACTGGCCGGCTTCACGCCTGACCTGCCCCACCCCGTCATGCCGGTCGGTCAACATATCTTTTTTTCCCCGGTAGGCATAGGTATTGCGCAGCAGCTGACCATCCCACAGATATTCATCATCATAGATAAGGTTTGAGCCGTCAATCGCGTCTGTTCGCTGAGAGGTTGACACGCGCCGAATGCGGCGAAACTGGCTGTACCACAGATAAGAATCATCCTGCTTTTTCTGATCAATATAGCGCATCGTGTACATGCGCGTATTCAAAAATTCAGGAGGAAGGTACATGTGCAAAAACATTCCGCGGCGATATCCCCTGGGGTTTTTGGCGATCGCCGGCTTGGGGTCAAGCTCGGTGCGGTTGATAAAATAGAACTCCCAGTACTCCTGATCAGACACGCGCTCGCTTTTATTTTTTGGGTTAATATTCGGAGAATGCCTGCGATAATGGTAGGTATCGCCCCGGTTCTGCATATCAAAATTCCAGGCTATTTTCATGGCATCATGCCCGGGATCCATGAACAAACGGCCGGCAAGTTCTGCAAGGTTTGCGATAGTTCCGTCCGGGGCAAGCTGAGCCTTGCCGGCATTCGCTTGGCTGGCAGCGATGAAAGCGGGGGTTTCTGAAATGAACTCATACGGCTTGATTGTAAAATAAGAACCTTCGGGAGGGGCGCCCCACGTATCAGGGTTTTTTATGATCCCGACCAGTGCGTCCGGCAGGAACTGGGCAACCTGGTCAACATTGGTTGTGTCTATCTTTTTCCCGGCCCAGACTTTCTCCCACTCACGCACCTCGGCCAGCTCAGCATCAGTATAGGCCCGCTGCATATCCTGGCTCAGCACAGGGCTCGACAATGCGATGACCGCCATACAGACACATGCTGCCACCTTTATATTTACTCTCATGCTCATAAAACTATTCTCATCTAGAGGCTATTTCAAATATAATAACCTATAAAATCAAGTGCCGCAACTTAGGCGCATCGCCAGTAAACTACAATCTGTCAAAAAATTTTTCCAGGGTTAAGCATTCCGCGAGGATCAAAAGCATGCTTGATGCGCCGGTAGAGTTCTATTTCCTCGGGGCTCTTGGCCATGCCGAGATACTCTCGCCGGATGCAGCCAATACCGTGCTCGCCGGTAATGGTTCCCCCAAGGGCAATTGCCTGACGATATATCTCACGTTTTAGCTCTGGAAGCATGGCCTTCCACTGATCGGTAGGCATACTGTCCTTCAGCACATCGATATGAACGTTACCGTCGCCGGCATGACCAAACATGACTGAACGCAGTGATCGGGTGCGCAGATACTCTTTTAGATGTTTCAAAAATTCCGCAATCTCGCCCCGAGGCACAACACAATCCTCGGCCAGCAACACCGGACTTTCCTCCCGCAGAGCCTCACGGATTGAACGCCGGCCCTTCCAGAGACGTTCCTGCTGCAAAGCGGTCTGGGCGACAAAAACGTCGGCACCGTCTATACCGCAGGCAGCCACAATCGCCTCAAGGGTTTCATGACAGGCCGGGTGCGTTGATCCTTCAACCTGCAGCAAAAGATGCGCCCCGGCATCAGCGCAGGGCATGCCCTGGCCCAGGTGCGCTGCAACAAAGCGAATAGCATCCTGCTCCATAAATTCTATTGTGGCCGGAATTATGCCGTTTTGTAAAAGCGAACTCACCGCGGCAACCGCAGCATCCAGATCGACAAACGGCAGCAGCAGGTCAACACTGCAGGCCGGAGCGGGGACAAGCCGTAAATAAATTTTTGTAATAACGGCCAGGGTGCCTTCCGAGCCGGTCAGAATGCCACAGATATTATAGCCAGTCGCGTTTTTAACGTATTTACCACCACTGGCAATAATGCTGCCATCAACCAGAACAAACTCAAGGCCGGTTACATAATGACCGGTTATGCCATACTTTACCGCACGGGGCCCGCCAGCATTTTCAGCGACATTGCCTCCGATTGAGCAGGTATCAAGGCTGGCAGGATCAGGTGGATAGAGAAGCTGATGCTGTTTAGCGGCCTTTTGAATGTCGGCGGTGATAGCACCGGGTTCTACCACCGCAATCAGATTTCGCGCGTCTATTTCAAGGATCCGGTTCAACTTCTCCATTGACAGCACAATGCCTCCGGCAACCGCAACTGCTCCACCGGTCACTCCGGTACCAGCCCCCCGCGGTGTTACCGGAACATCATGCTCGTTGCAAATCTTTAAAACCACAGCAACATCTTGTGCTGACTGCGCACGCACGACACAATCGGGCAGTGCAACAAGATCAATGGTCTCATCGCGGGCATAGCTCTCAAGCACGTCAGGATCAATCACAACCTGCCCAGGCAAAATCTTCTGCAACATTTCAATAACAGCAGCAATCTGTTTCATGTCAACATGTCCATATGTTCCTGTATTTTGCTTGATTCTTCGCCCTACCCGGCATTTGGCGTACTTTTTTTAATTTACTTTAATTATAACACCTGTGTTTATAATAAAAAACTAAAAATTATAAATAGGCTATCGCATGACAGCTATAGCGACAATTTCACCCGCAGCGCTCACGGCATTTCGGCATGCTATCCCCCAATTGGTTGTTTTTACAAATGAAAAATTCCAGCTGGAAAGCGCGTATACCGGCACGGATGCACCCCGGATTAATGCTGCCCATATCAAACAGTTCAACCGCGATTTAGCCGGTCGCTCAGCGGGGTGTATGCATTTCAGTTATATGGCAACCTGGCCGGCGAATTCATACGTTTAGCAGGAATTTTGACCGCGCACGGAGCAAAACGCAGCATTGTGGAAGCCGGCCTCAAGGCCTGGGTTATGGCACTACAGACCCTGATAAAACGACCCGAATCTGAAGAGCTGACCGCACCGCTCCTCAACTTAGCAAAGCGCTTCACCAACCTGTGGGCCCGCGCAAACGTTTCACCTCCACAGCTTGACGGCCCTGCCTTGCGCCTGCATGATTACCTGCTCAGCCGCAACCGTAAATTTGCCGCTGAAACAGTACTTGAGCTTCTGCGCTCCGGCACAACCATTGAACAGGCCTACCAGGCCACGCTGCTGCCGGCCCTGCTGAACATTCAGCTCAAGCAGCGGCAGGGAACTCTCAGTGCAGCCCAGGAACAGGCTGCCGCTGATATCTGCCGCTACATCATGTACCGGGTACTTGACAGCATTTTCAATGAACGCCGCCTGCCATTTACAATTCTTGCAGCCTGCATGCCTGCCGAGCAGGATCTGCTCGGCTCAGAACTCTTTGCCAATTACCTTGAAATGCAAGGCTGGTCGCTGCTGTTCATGCGCGAATCACGCACAATCGATGAAATTATGCAGGCTGCCTCGTCGTCTAATCCGCATATCATACTACTGTCAGCCGCATCGATACAAAGCCTGCCGCCTGCTGTTGAACTGGCCACAGCCATCAGGCAGACGCATCCACAAACCCGTATCGCCTTTGAGGGCCGCGCCGCGCAGCTTGCCAGCGGACAACTTAACGCCCTTGCTGATACCGTTGTCAGCGGATTTGAAAAAGGACACCAGGACTTGCTGGCTCTGTTGAACGAACCGACTTAATAAAAATACATTCGGCAAAACATTTTTACTCTTTATAATGCTTGATAAAAAAATAAAAGTTTCAGAAGGGCAAAGCCTAAACGTCTCGTAAAATGTTTGCAGGCAACGCAACATCCGGACTTTTTACGAATGCATCACACGTAGAGCAATCGGGAAACCCTGAGTATGCGCAGCATAGTCGCTTTAAAAATTCTCCTCTATGACAAAGCAACATCCGCCGGATCCCTGATCGGGGTTATCGCCATTGTTTTTCTTGTGGGACAGCAGCTGGCGGTTTTGTTTGGGCTTTTTTCCTACATGTCGGTCCTGGTAGATCACAGCGCAGCCGATATCTGGGTCTGCACTAAAAACACTGACAACATCAATGCAACCGACACCCTGCCGGAACGCTATGCCGACCGCATCAACGGTTTGCCAATCATCGCATGGGCCGAACCCGTTCTCTTCGGCAACGCTACCTTTATTACCCGGGACGGCAAAGCCGAATCATTGCAGGTTGTGGGGCTGCAGCCGTCCAGCCACGCACTGTGGCCCTGGCGCTTTCATGAGGGCGGTGTCCAGGACATGCTCCAGAACGAGGGGATGACCCTGGAGCGACTTGATCTTGACATATACGGCAATCCTGAAATCGGCGATGTTTTCGAAGTCAACGATGTCCGCGTACGTATCAGCGCTATTACCCAGAGCATCAAGGGTTTTTCCGGCCGGATGGTATTTACAAACGCTGTTAAAGCCCGTGACATTCTCAATACAGCCCCCGGCCGCTGCAAGGCTGTGGCCGTCAAACTTCAACCCGGTATACCGCTTGAAGAAGGCATTACAAACATACGGGCTGTTTTGCCGAACACTGAGATTATGTCAAGTGCACAACTTTCGGCCCGCACGCGCATTTACTATCTCAAAAATACCGGCATGGGCGGCAGCTTCGGATTTTCCACCCTCATCGGCGCTTTGGTCGGCATCATCATAATTACACTTACGATGTACACCGGTGTGTTGCAGCGTCAGAAAGATTTTGCCGTATTGCGGGCCCTTGGCGCACGCAAGGGCGATATTGTTATAATCGTGCTGTGCATGCTGGGTTCCGTGTTGGCGGTACGCAAAGCCATCAGCGTTGAACCGGCTTCGGTATTCAGATAACGCAGCCTACCGGATTGCGCGGATTGCAGAATACTATTATGCGATACAATCATTACCAGGGTGTTGAAAAAATCATACTATGAAGGCTGTTCAAAAATGTACAGATGCAAGACGCGCGAAAACATGAGGAATGAGGCGTACTTTTTCGTACGCCGCAATGACAAATGATGAGTGCAACGCAGCAGATGAGCGTTTTTCAACAACCTATTAAGGAAAAACTGGACAATGCCTGATCCTATTTTAAAACTTTCCGGCATCGCACGCGATTTCTACGATGGGCGCTCTTTGCGCCGTGTGCTGCAAAAAACCGATCTGGATATTTACCCCGGTGAATTTACCATTCTGGCCGGACCGTCGGGCAGCGGCAAAACAACGCTACTGACCATCATGGGCCTGATACTCAAACCATCCGAAGGCACAATCGCCATCCGCGGCAATACGGTCAGCAAGATATCTGAAAGCGGCCTGGCATCACTCAGGCTGCACAACTACGGCTTTGTGTTTCAGCTGGCCGAACTGCTTCCTGCACTGAGTGTGATGGAAAACATAATTGTTGCAAGCGGCATACAGGGACACCGCGTTCCCAACGCATTGCGACAGCGGGCCCAGGATCTGCTGGACGGATTCGGCCTTGCCGAATGCATGCATCTGCGCCCCTTGCAGCTCTCCGGCGGCCAGAAACAGCGCGTGGCGATCGTGCGCGCCCTTGTTAATGAGCCGGCCGTGCTGCTGTGCGATGAACCAACATCGGCGCTGGACGCTGAATCAAGCAGTATTGTGCTGGACGCATTGAAAAAACTTTCCCGTGACACAACGCGAGCCATGATCATGGTGACGCATGACCCGCGCGTGTTTCCTTTTGCCGACCGGCTTATTAAAATTGAAAATGGAGCAATCGTCTCTGACACGCGTACGATTGACCAATCCTTATCAGGAGAGCAGCACTGATGAAAAAACTACTAAAAACAGGGCTTCTGCTTATCGTCGTACTTGCTGGAAGCGTATTTATCATCTCAAGTTTTTTAAAAGCATCGCGCCCTCCCCAGACTGCCCAGCCGCCCGACATTTCCCGCGCACCGGTTAAAGTATTCGGCGTAATTGAACCGGCAGGTCGGGAAGTTTTTGTCAGCCCGCCGCTTACGCGACGCATTGAGGCCGTGCATATTTCTGAAGGGAACACAGTCATACGCGGCCAGCTTCTGGCGCAGATGGAAAATAGTATTGAGCGTGCTCAAGTTTCACTGGCTGAAAAGAAAATTGATCTCGTCCGCAAAGCCATTGAGCTGGAAGACGATGATGCCAAACGCTCGCTGCAGCTGTTTAAAAAGAAAATTGACTCTGAATACCAGTACGTGCAGGCACGACTACAGAAGGAACTTGAAGAAAAACGCCTCGCGATTAGCCGTGAAGAACTCGGCCTTGCCCAGGCCCAGCTTGAGCAGACCATGCTGCGCTCCCCGATTAACGGGATAGTCTACAAACTTGACATACGGCTCGGCGAAACCCTGGCGGCTGGCGACAACAGCCGCATCGTCCTGGGCGAACAGGGATACTGGGCCCGGTTGTGGGTTGAATCTTTCTGGCGTGACCGCATCCTCCCCGAATCGGTATACACACTTTACGACAGCGAAACCCGCCAAAAAATCGGTACCGGAACATTTCTTAAGAAAACCCCGTACATGGGGCGGCGTGATTTTAGAACTGAGGATTTACAGGAACGCTTCGATACTAAATTCCAGGAAGTAATTTTAGAAGTCTCACCGGACAGTGAGACCCTGCCGATTGGAATTACGATTATGGCAGAACTTGCTCAATGACGCTCCCGCTGACCCGCGGTACGTCGACTAAAACATTATCTCAGTGTGTGACCGCTCGCGCAACTCCGAATACCACTTTTGATACACCTTCTCAAAAGCCTGACCATACAGGGCACGCCTGATATCCCGCGCATGCGATCTCCAACTGGGGGGGGCCTCACCCGAATCATGAAACGTAATCTTGATAATATGAAAACCGATCGGAGACTTGATCACGGAGCTCACTGCATCCACAGGCAAACTAAACGCAACCTTTTCAACCTCCGGCAACAGCTGATTCTTGTAAAAGAACCCCAGATCACCGTCACCGGGGTCAGCGGGCCACTGGGAATACGTGGACGCCATCTGCCCAAAGGAAGCGCCTGCTTCAAGCTGAGCGCGCAGCGATTCAGCCCGGGCCTCCAATGCGCCGACCTGCTCATCAGTGAAATCTTCCTTGACCAGCAGCAGGATCTGGCTCAAACGCACGCGCACACCCTGTTGCTCATTGGGCGCAATATTATCAGCATAATACTTCTCCATTTCAGCATCACTGATGATAACCTTGGAATGAACCTCGTGCCCGATCAACTCTGAGGTGATCAATTCTGCGCGCATGGCAGTGCGGATATCCTCAATCATAAGGCCGGCAGTCTCAAGCTTCTGCTTAAACTCTTTCAAACTCATATTGTTTCGAACGATCATAGACTGCATCGCCTGATCAACATCTTGCTCACTCACCGTAATGTTTAACCGTTTTGCCTCCTGCATAAGCAATTTCTTCTCGACGGACTGCTCAAGCAGTTGCATTTGTGTTTCCCGATCAGGTTCCTGCCCTTGCTCAACGCCGAACATAATAAGCACAAGATACCTGTTGAATTCAGTCTGCGTTATAATCTCGTCATTGACAATGGCCACAATCCGGTCAAACGTCTCAGCGGCATTAACCTGTAGCGGCGCAAGCAGCACCCCGAACAAACAAAAAATAGAAATAGCTCTCAACATATATCCACCTGTTGCAAGAATAATATCTCGTCCAATATCACGTATGATAATTATAAAGTATACCCCGTTAATCACGACATTGCAAATGCTTCAGTACAACACGGACCTCTGCCAGCAAGTCGGCATCAGGGACAATCCCGACATGCAGTTTATGCTCCGGGGTAAACTTGAAACGCCCGGGATCGGCGCTTACAATCTTCACAATATGGTCAAGCTGCTCGAAGGCATCTTCATGAAAACTAAATACCAGACAGCCCTTATAACAATCAACAGCTGCAATCAGCAGATCACGCAGCACGGTTTTCAGGCGTGAGACCTCCAGCAGCAGCTCGACCTGCTCCGGCAGTACGCCGTAACGATCGCGCATTTCATCTTCAATCTCGCGGGAATCCTCATCAGTGAGCGCTGAAGCTATGCGGCGATACAGGACCAGCCGCTGATTCACGTCCGGAACATACTCCTCCAGGATATAAGCCTGAAGCTGCAGATTGACTTCCGGATCGATTTTTGGACGCGTCTCATCACCTTTAAACTCTGCGATAGTCTCAGCGAGCAGCTCAAGATACATGTCCATGCCCACAGCTGCCATGTGGCCCGACTGAGCGTGTCCCACTATGTTTCCGGCCCCCCGGATCTGCAGATCGCGATTCGCCAGCCGATACCCGGAGCCAAGTTCACTAAATTCGCAGAGCGCTTCCAAGCGCTTGGCTGCCTCCGGGCTGACAATGCTTGTTCCCGGTACCAGCATACAAGCATAGGCCCGCACCTTTCCGCGACCAACCCGACCACGCAGCTGATACATCTGCGCCAGTCCCAAACGATGAGCATTATTGATAATGATTGTATTTGCGCTGGGAAAATCAAGGCCGGATTCGATAATCGTAGTACACAGCAGGACATTGATCTCCCCGCGCACAAAACGCAGCATGACCGACTCAAGTTCATGCTCGTTCATTTGACCATGCGCGATTCCCAGCTGCATTTCCGGCACCAAACGCTGCAGGTAGGTTGCCATTGATTCAATTGATCGCACACGGTCATGCACAAAGAAAACCTGCCCTCCGCGTTTAAGTTCCCGCATGATCGCCTCTCGAATAAGCGCTTCATCGAAATGGGCAATAACAGTCCGGATCGACATTCGATCCTGCGGCGGTGTCTCAATGGTTGAAAAATCACGAATACCGAACAGGGACAGCTGCAGGGTGCGCGGAATAGGGGTCGCTGTCAAAGTCAAAACGTCAACCATGCGTTTGATCTGCTTAATTTTTTCCTTCTGTTTAACGCCGAAACGATGTTCCTCGTCAATCACAAGCAGTCCCAGATCCTTAAACACAACATCACGGCTGACAAGCCTGTGTGTGCCGATAATAATATCTATTGCGCCCTGCCCCAACTCAGCAATAATCCGGCGTTGATCCTTCGGACTGCGAAACCGGCTGATAATATCAACCTTCACAGGATAGGGAGCAAGACGCTCACAAAAAGTTTGATAATGCTGCTGGGCAAGTATCGTCGTTGGCACAAACAAGGCCGTCTGTTTGCCGTCCATGGCCGCGCGAAAAGCAGCCCGAAGGGCAACTTCGGTTTTCCCGTAGCCAACATCACCGCAGACAAGCCGGTCCATCGGAAGCTCGGACGACATGTCCTGCATCACATCCTGTATAGCGGAAGCCTGATCGGGGGTTTCCTCAAATGGAAACGATGCCTCAAACTCACGATAATAGTGATCGGACGGCGCGAACGCATGACCGCGGTAAACCTTACGGGCAGAATACAGTTGAATAAGCTCATGCGCAATTTTCTCGACCGACTCTTTGACCTTACGCTTGGTTCGCTGCCAGCCCGTGCCGCCAAGCTTATCCAGCTTTGGAGGAGCGTCTTCGGCACACTCATATTTATTAATAAGCGTAATGCGATCAACAGGCAAAAACAAGCGATCACCGCCCAGGTATTCAAGGCGCAGATAATCGGCACGTACACCACCGGCATCAAGTGTTTCAAGCGCACGATATATCCCGATACCGTTATCGCGATGCACGATGTAGTCGCCGGGTTTCAGATCACTAAAATCAGACAGTACGGTTCCTGATCGCAGCCGTGCGCTGCGCGCCCGGTGTTTCTTTTCACCAAAAATTTCCTGATCCGTCAGCAGCACAAAGCGTCCCGCATCAGTGCGAAACCCGCGCGCAATTGCGCCAATAAAAATTTCAACTACTCCCGGCAAGGGCCGCTCCAGCAAATCGGCGCACGACATATCAGGAACACACTCGGCCTTCAACCCGTAATCTGCGAACAGACCAGAGAGACGCTCGCACTGGCTTATGGTTTGACAGGCCGCCAGAACACGATACCCATCCTCAAGCCAATCCTCAATACGAACTGTCAGCGCTGTTAACACCCCGTCACTGCTGTCAACGGCAAGCAGTTCCTGCCTAATATCATCATTGGCCTGGGTTGCAAAAAGAACCTGCTGCAACGTGCGCCGGGCTGTCCAGCTTTCAAAAAAAAGAGTTTGGCTGCAGACACGCGCGTCGAGCGGGTCTGTAAAGGGCAGAAACACCTCGGCCGGCTCGGATGCAGCCCGGCGCTCTTCGCTGGCCGCCTGAAAACCGGCACGCACATCCTGCTCAAGAGCAACAATCTGTCGACCGGCCTCATCAGGATCACACCAGATCGCCAGACTGTCCTGCGGCAAATAGTCAGTCAACGCAGCGGTATGCGCATACACCAGCGACAAACAGTAATCCGAACCCGCCGGCAGAAACCCGCTCTGCAAATTTTCAACAAAAGCCTGCCGTCTCGAACCAGCAAACGCATCAGGATTTTCGGAAACACGCGCGGGCAATCCCTGTTGAACCTCAGTACTGAGAATCAACTCACGCACCGGAACGATATGCACGCAGACAAGATCAGTATGCGAACGCTGGGTCTGTGGATCAAACAGGCGTAGTGTTTCCACCGTATCGCCAAACAAATCAATACGTACAGGACAGACATAACCGGGCGGAAAGATATCAAGGATTTCACCGCGGACACTTATATCTCCGCGATCCTCGGCAAGGTTGACGCGCGTATATCCACATGCAATCAATGTATGAAGCAGGCCGTCGCGGTCAATCGTATCGCCAACCGCAATGTCACAACAGGCATCAATCAAAATCTCCGGGGGCACAACTCGCTGAAGCATAGCCCGCGCGCAGGTAATCGTAATCAACGGTTTGTTTGAAGCGCACAATTGATAAAGCGTCCACAGACGCCGGGCACTCACATCGCAGTGAACCAGAACCTGCTCATAGGGACGAGTATCGGGCGGGGGGAAAAAACATACATCGCTATCGGGAGTATCCCCCTGGTTGCGAAAAAAGAGCAGCTCAGCATACAGCTCAAGCGCCTCATCCCGCGTAGGGGAAATAATGCAGATCGGACGTTTAAGTTCATCAAACAGCAGTGATGCGGTTAGAGCGGCTGCAGAACCCCGAATACCGGATGCGTACAGAGACGACTCACCCTGGTTCAGCGCGTCTAAAAGGGCGCGACCCGATGTTTTTTCACTAAAAAATGCGGAACCAGCTATGGACATACGGCGTGAAGGATATTCAACATTCGGCTATCAAATTAATGGATGCGCCCTAGCGACTCAAAAATAAAGACCAGTCGGCGCCAGATTGCAGGGAGCGCACGCACCGGACAGACAATCAGGCCCGAAAATCGGGGCATACAACGCTACAGTTTCGGCGGTTCAAAAACATCAACATCGCTCGGTGGAGTAAATGTAAACACCGAATCGGACAAACCCTGATCAACTTTGATTTCCTGAAATGTCAACTCGGTACAATTACCAAATCCATCAGTCAGTAACGTTTTCCGCACCAGATAGCTTGTCGGGTCAAGCCACAGAACAAGCTTGCGCACTGTCGGGTCAGACTCAATCGGCACAAGCTCAAGCACGACCAGATCGCTTGTGTCATTAGCTCCGTGCGGAACAGGAGTGACCGTAAATTTATCCAGAACATCCATCTTTCCGCGAAACAAATCAGCAACAATATGCTGCGGAATTATGGAAAAATTATTTTTCATCGCCTGTTTCTCGGCTGGCTGATAAATCCATAGCGTTTTGCCATCCAGGACAATAAGCTGTTCCTCCGGCGTTTCATAATGCCAGAGCATCTTACCACCTTTTTTGAAGTAGACCCGGCCTGCGGCCTGCTGCACGACGGCAATAGCTCCCGATCTGGTCTCCTGCTGAAAAAGGGCCTGCATGTCTTTCAGCGATTCATAGGCCTGCTCAAGCTTTTTAACATCCTGCGCAACGGTACCTACACCCCCCACAGCATTCAGCGGCAGCAGAACAAACAAGGCCAGCAATATGATTATTTTTATCTTCATACAAAAACCTTTCCGCATGAGAACCTGACAGGCATCCCTATAACTTATTTACCAATACCTCGCGGGGTTTTGCACCGTCACTCTGACCAACCACACCGTCACGCTCCATGCGCTCTATCATGCGGGCGGCCCGATTATATCCTATCCGCATACGTCGCTGCAGGTTGGATATGGAGGCCTGCCGCGTTTCAGTGACCAGCGCCACCGCCTTGTCATAGAGTTCGTCATAATCGTCCTCTTCTTCAACCGCAGATTCTCCCGCACGGGCGGCTAGAATCGTTTCATCGTAGGACGGCTGTGCCTGATCCTTAATAAACTCGGTCACCCGGGTTATCTCCTGCTCGGAGATAAAAGCACCGTGAATGCGCTGCAGACGCGAGGTACCGGGCGGAATGAAAAGCATGTCCCCCATGCCGAGCAACTTTTCAGCACCCATCTTGTCGAGAATAGTGCGCGAGTCAACCTTGGATGAAACGTTAAATGAAATCCGGCTGGGAAAATTGGCCTTAATCACGCCGGTCAAAATGTCTACCGACGGGCGCTGAGTGGCGATCAACAAATGAATACCCGAGGCGCGCGCCATTTGAGCCAGCCGTGCGATAAACTGCTCAACATCACGGGCTGCTATCATCATCAGGTCTGCAAGCTCATCAATCACAACCACAATATAAGGCATCAGCGCCGGCGGCTCTTCCTCTGTACTGCCGGGTTCCCACGCTTCGCGCTCACGCTCGATTTTTTTATTGTACTGCACGATATCACGGGTTCCTTTTTCTGCCAGGACACAGTACCGACGCTCCATTTCCTCCACCGCCCACTGCAATGCAACCGCGGCTTTTTTGGGATTAACTACGACAGGATGCAAAAGATGCGGAATGCCGTTATAGGGAAACAGCTCCAGACGCTTGGGATCAATCATTAAAAAACGCACCTGGGCAGGCGTAGCCTTGAACAGAATACTGCAAATCACCGAGTTCACAAAAACGCTCTTGCCCGATCCGGTCGTTCCCGCAACCAGAAGATGGGGCATACGCGCCAGATCATTGATAACCGTGCCGCCGCCGATATCCTTACCCAGCCCGATGGTCAGAAGCGACCGAGACTGTAAAAATTCATCACGCGCCACGATCTCCCGAAAAGAAACAGTTTTGCGTTTTTTGTTAGGAAGCTCAATACCCACAACCGATTTGCCCGGAATGGGTGCAATACGAACACTATGGGCCTTCAGGGCCAGGGCCAGATCATCGGCCAAATTCACAATCTTGTTAAGTTTAACCCCGGATGCAGGCTCAAATTCAAATCGGGTGATCACTGGCCCCGGACCGATTTCAACCACGCGACCGCGAACGCCGAAGTCCGCGAGCTTCTGCAGGAGCACTTCGGCGTCATCGCGCAAGCGCTCACGGTCAAACTCAATACCGGAATCATCGACTACATCAAGAAGGTCAAGTGACGGCAGCATATAGGACTCATATGATGCCGGCTGTTTAGGCACAAAACCTTCCGCGTCCTGCTTATTCGGGGTATGCTTCTCGTGCTCCTTTTCGAGATACACATTAATCGGGATGTCATCCGGTACGCTGCAATCTTCCGGGAGCTCATCCTTCGGGACAGGCACATCAACCAAAGGCGCGGGCACCTCCGAAATACCGGGCGCGGGGGTTGAACGGGCCTGCCGTACAGATGCAGCCTTGGCTGCACGCCGATCGCGAAGACGCGCCATCATGTCAACAAAAGGCTGCAACACCCGCTCACGCAAACCATCAACTATTCTGCCTGAAAGAACTACAAAGGATACGCGAGTCAAAATCATGATATCGATCAGGCCCAGCAGCAGCAAGAACAAATACGCACCCACAAGTCCTATCGTGCTGTCCAGGAAACAGGCCGGCAACCCGCCAACAAGCGCACCGCCTGCATTAAAGCGATAACGCTCCAGTGCAAGCTTGCCGAATAGCAGGCTTAAAAACACCTCAATGCTAATGAACAGCACCAGGCACAAAACAGTACGGAACCAGAACCAACGATCAAAACAGGGGCGAAAAAGCAGCTTGTAGGCCAGCCACACCATGACTACCGGCACGATAAAAGCACCAAGCCCCAACAGGAATTCAAACAGAAAGCCGGCGCTGTAGGATCCGATCAGGCCACCAAGGTTATGAATAAGATCAGGACGCGCGCTGTACTGTAAGTTAAAAGACGGGTCATCGGGATGATAGCTGAAGAGGCAGCATCCGATAAAAAAAGCAAGCCCGAGCAGAACAATGCCGGAAGCCTCCCTGCCCGGATGCATGCGTGACGCTTTTGCGGCTTTTTTCTTTTTCCTTACCGAAGCCATATAGTTCCGCAACCCCCGTTACTGTACAACGCAGCAGCGCATAGCATACATGCAGAAGCACAGCTGCTAAAGCGCTCCTGTTGTTGTGCACCCTCCATCAGGATGCACAGCACTTTTTATACTTCTTTCCGCTGCCGCACGGACAGGCCTCGTTACGCCCGGGCCTGCTGTCACTGACAACAGGCCGAAGAGGACTCAGCAACCGTTCATATTCACTGATATCTTCAGATTTCTCAGGATCTACCGTTATCGAGCACACCCAGCCGCTCTCAGCACAAACGGCCTTGATCTCGGATTCACGCTCGGCAGTGGTCACAGTAACCAGCGCGGGATTTTTCTCTGTCCCAAGCTTGGCCTCCCTGAGGCCGTCAAATATTTTCCCCGCATGCCCCCTGCTTACCCGTGGCATTTTTGGGGAATTAAATACTCTTTTTCCCATGCTAATCCCTTCGTTGCGACTTTCCGACTACCCGACAGACGTCGTATATATGCGATTCTGTCGCTTTAGCCTGTTACTGCATTTTAATCAGGATATCATAATGGCAGCAGTTTTTTTGTCAAGATTAATCGCCATATGCCCAATTTAAAACACTCAGCACGCACGCGCATGACAGTCCGGCAAGAAAAACTTTGACTCAGCCGGCCTGATGCAGTAAAAATAACAGGCTAACAAAAACAGCACACAACAAACCTGCTGACCAACATTAAACTGCTCCGCATACGGCAAAATCTTACACCATGAAACTATATCTTCTTTTTGATATTGACGGCACCCTGATCAATACCGGCGGGGCCGGCCTGCGCGCGATGAAAAACGCGGCTGCAAAGTGCCTTGGCGATGAACACCTGCTTGAAGGCTGCTCTTTTGCAGGAAAAACCGACCGGCATATTATTCATGATCTCATCCGCCGCGCAGGTATTCAAAACAACGCTGACCAAAAAGCCCTCACAATGTACGCATGCTATATTAAGCTGCTGGAGGAAAACCTTGCAGGAGCAAAAAACTTTTTTGTGTATCCGCATGCCGAACATATACTACAGTTATTCATTCGCGATCCCAATCTGGAACTGGCCCTGCTGACCGGCAACCTTAAACAGGGTGCCCGTTTAAAGCTTGAGCATGCATCCCTGTGGAGCTACTTTGGATGGGGTGTATACGGAGATGTTTCCGAGGATCGCAACGATCTGGCCCGGAAGGCTCTGGATGTTATCACAAAAAAAGACGGGACAACTGACCCGCGCCGAATTGTCATTATCGGCGATACCGTAAACGACATTCGCTGCGGGCAGGCAATCGGGGCAACTACTATTGCCTATTCAGCTGGATTTCAACCGCCGGAAAAACTGCTCCCGGCCAACCCGGACCATTGCACCGATAACTTCACGGATATACCCGCCATTATAGCGCAGCTGTATGAACGCCTGCACCAGTCGTCCTCAGCCTGAGCAACCACCCCACTGATCATTGGCGTCCAATGCTACTCCTTGCCTGTGCGCGTTTTCGAGTCAGCCTCGTTCGGCATCCATATTTGCATGGCATGATAACCCTTCTCCTTGAATGCACGATTCAAAATGGAGATGCGCTCCGGAATAATCTTTGTAATAATCTTGCTGGGCCTGACCGCCTCAATCAAGACATCAATAAGCGGGGGCTGAGGTATCATCGCATTGGGCTGCGGCAGAGCCAGAGTCGGCATATATATTCTGGCAGCAGCTTCAAAATCCGGGTCAGTACCCTTAAGCTGCACAGCCTTTCCCACAATCTGAACCCCCAGGGCGCCACTGAAGTAATCATAATCATCTCGATGTTTAACATAGGCCAAAGAGGCCTGCGGGTTGGAAGCTATATGAAACAACTTTTCCGTCTGTTTTTCAGACATGGCATACAGATTCATAGTTTCAGGATCAATAACAAACTCAATGACGGTTGCTAGCGGTTTGTTTTCAAAAGAAGTAGCCATGACAAAGATCTCACGATTATCACCTTGACCACGCAACGCCGCCAAAATCTCCTGCCGCACCATGTCACGCGGAGCACGACCCTTAACAGTTTTTTTCAGGGCCATAGTGGCAGACGTATAGGCATCAACACCGTCGTAGCGGTGGCAGTCAAGGCACTTCATGCCCTTATCAAAAACCCCGTGGTGCTGAGGCTTCCTCAGGGGTTTCACGTAAAGATAGTCGGGGCCACCCTGCTGCCACGGTTGCTCTTCAGCATACACTGATGCAACAAATACAGGTATCAGCAGCGCTACAGCCAGAAACAGTATTTTTTTCATGGTATCTCCTCACATAAAATTTATATCCGCTGTGTTGCCCTTTAGTGGGCACACTGTCTTATCAGAAGCAGTGACGCCCGCGCATACTCCGCGCCAACTCGATATTCATCACATACTTTAAAAAGATACTCCCTGCGGACTACTGTTGTCAAATGAATACGACGACTATACGGCAACACAAGAGGCCTGAATGTGTTGACAGAGGACAATTTTTTCTCTGAAGGGAAAACGTCCGTGTTTGGGATCGTGAGCCGGCTCAGTGTTGATCAAGGGCTATGACACAAGCTTCAGCATAACCGGTTTCGCGCAGGTGAGCGGCGCTGATATGGGCCTCGATCAAATCATGGTATGTTCCGGCACACACACGGTAGCGCACACCCTCAAGGGTGTCAACCTTCAGAATACGCACCTCAGTACCATCGCGCCCAAGACGCGCCCGCACGGCTTCAGCATCCGCGCTGGCGACATAGACACCAACGGGTAGGATAAAAGTCCCCGAACGGAAATCAGGTATCCGCTCGGGCATCCAGACACGCTGCCCGTCATGCTGCTGTTCCGTCGCACGCTGAAGGGCCTCGATGCGAACCGGTGCCGTACCCGAACCGACCATATCAAGCGCGTGCGCCGCGCTGTAGCTAAGATCAATAATCCGACCGGCAACAAACGGACCACGGTCATTGAGGCGCACGACAACGCTTTTACCGTTATCGGTACGCACAACCTTGACCAGCGTCCCAAGCGGCAGTGTCTTATGCGCAGCGGTCAACGCATGCATATCATAAGACTCACCGTTGGAAGTCTGCTTACCATGAAATCCGGGGCCATACCAACTGGCACGACCTTCCTCGACAAAACCAAAAGCGCTGGGAATGGGGTAATACCAGACACCAAATACATTATAGGGCCGCTGGGTGGGGGGCATGACGGCAGAAGCGGCAGGGTCTACTGGACGGCCCCGATCATACTGCGGGGCTGCACAAGCGCACATACCGGCCATCACCAGCACTGCCAAAAGGTGATATCTCAATGCAGGCACAGTAACCCTTACAAGCATGTGCTTGAGATGACATACAAGCTGGATCATGGCGATACCGTCATATGGCGCGCTTCTGCTGACGCAGGTGCCTGAACAACGACGGCCTCAGGCAATGCTCAGTTTTTTTTCAGCATCAGTTCACCGATTTGAACCGCATTCAAGGCCGCGCCCTTCAAAATCTGATCACCGCAGACAAAAAACTCAAGACCCTGCTCACCAAAAATCAGACTACGACGAATGCGGCCAACCTCAACATCAAACTGTTCGCTGGCCGTTAACGGCATGGGGTACACGCAGTTATAGACATCATCCTTAACAACAATGCCGGGAATATCACTGAAGAGCTCGCGAACCTCTGCAGGATCAACCGGATCACGCGTCTCAACCACCATGCTCTCGGCATGAGCGCGCATAGTCGGTATGCGAACACACGTGCAGGAAATTGGTAGCGCTTGATCGCCAAAAATCTTCCGGGTCTCCCACACAACCTTCATCTCTTCACGGGTGTACTGATTGTCCTGAAACGAGTCAATATGCGGGATCAGGTTAAACGCAATCGGATATTTAAACACAGAACAGACCGGTTCCTCACCGGCCAGCACGCTGCGGGTTGCCTGCTCAAGTTCGGCCATACCGCCGTTACCGGCACCGCTGGTAGCCTGATAGGTTGAAATAATCACCTTCTGCAGACCATAGCGGGTATAAATGTGCCACAACGGAATCGCGGCGATCGCAGTTGTGCAGTTAGGATTTGCAATCAGTTTGGAGTCCCCAATCGCATCGGGGTTGATCTCGGGAATAACCAGGGGCACGCTGTCATCATAACGAAAAGTTGAGGAATTATCGATTACCGTGCAGCCGGCCGCTACGGCCCGGGGTGCAAACTGCTTTGGCCAGCCTCCGCCTATAGCGAAAAAGGCCAAATCAAACTCGCTAAAATCAGCCGTATCAGCCAACTCGATCGTTTTAACACCCCAGGGTGTCTCAAGCTGCTTTCCAGCAGAGCGCTCGGAGGCAAAAACCCTCAACGATACAAACGGAAATTCGCGTTTGTGCAGCACCTTTGCCAGTTCACGGCCGACCATGCCGGTCGCGCCGAATATTGCCAATCGCAAAGCCATACCAAAATCTCCTATTTTTCAAGTAATAATGTTCATACTGCGCAGAACCTGCGCAAGTTCGCTACGATGCTCATCCTTTTCAAGCTCACACAACGGCAGCCTAAACACCTCCGCACACATGCCACGCATAGAAAGCGCTGTTTTTATCGGGATAGGGTTTGTCTCAATAAATTCAACCCTGAACAGCGGATCAAGCTCTGACTCCAACGCCCGGGCCCGCTCGAAATCACCCTGCAAGGCAGCATGGATCATTGCAACCATCATATCCGGCACCAGGTTTGATGCCACCGATACAACCCCGTGACCTCCGGCTTCAATCAGGCGCAATGCCATATTATCATCGCCGGAAAGAACACAAAAATCAGCCCTGCGGCGTGCAATAACAGCTTTCATCTGCTCAATATCACCAGAGGCCTCTTTCATAGCTATGATATTGGCACAATCGCCTGTCAGCCGTACCAGCGTATCGGTTTCCAGATTCACTGCCGTTCGACCCTTGATATTATACAGCATACATGGAATATCAACAGCATCAGCTATTGCCTTAAAATGCAAATACATGCCCTTTTGGGTCGGCTTATTATAATATGGATTTACCAGCAGCACCCCGTCTGCTCCAGCCTGGCGGGCATGCCGGGTCAACCGAATAGCCTCGGATGTGGAGTTGCTGCCCGTTCCGGCAACAACCGGAACCTGACCTTTAACAAAATCAACCGTCAATTCAATAACACGGTCATGCTCATCATGACTGAGCGTGGGACTCTCACCAGTCGTACCGCAGGGGATCAGACCGTCGACCCCGCTGGTGAGCTGAAAATCAATCAGACGCTTCAGGGCATCTTCATCAACATCACCACTGTTTGAGAACGGTGTAATCAGCGCAGTATACACTCCGGTGAACTTCATCAGCGTTTCCTTTGAATGGTTACTCTATCCTGATCAATTTTTTAAAAGCGTACAAGTATAAAGTTATTTTCAGCACAAGTCAATATCGATGAGTCCAATAGACAAAAAAACGCCGCCGACACATACTGATTAAACACGGTGCAAAAAAAATATAACATCACATACCGCATATACGGTATACTCATCACGGTAATTAAAAGCCGCGCCAAGGAGCGCATACATTCACACACATGCGTAGAAATACCCTACACGCCGTCGCACAGAACCGGGGAAGAAGTCTTGATACAACGAGATACCTGATACGCTACGGACCTGTCAAATCTTAAATAGACAAACATAGATCGAGAAAAAAATGACCAAAAAAACATGCGTGCACACACTGTTTTCAATGCTGCTGCTCTTGATTTTCACCGGCACTGCCGTTGCCGAAGAAGCACGGATAGCTGTCAGCGTTTTTAAAATCAACTCCAAAGAAGACCTGGGGTATCTTCAAACCGGTCTCAAATCGCTGCTGCCCCCGCGCATCAGCCTGCCGGGCAAAATAGCCGTGGTGGATAACAGCGCAGTACGCCGGGCACTTAGCCCGCCGCAGGCTGACTACAGTCTTGACAAAAAAACTCAGCTTACACGCTCGCTTGCGGTGGACTATCTGCTGACCGGCAGCCTTACGAAATTCGGAGATGCCATCAGTATTGACGCACTCCTGTATGATGCCGCTAAACCGGAAGACTCAACACCGCTTTCGGTCAACTGCATGGGGCTTGATAATTTAATTAAAGAAGTTCAAGTATTCGCCACTGATATACAGCGGCGCATTCTCTACGGTAAAGCACAGGAGCAGAGCATACCGGCCGCACCAACAACTGTTAACGCCCCTGCAACCGCTGCATCCTATGCAGCACCGCCCGTTCAGACACAACCGGCCAAACCCGCACCTGTCGTAGTCCTGACGCCGGCTCCCCCTGTTTTTAATCCTGAGCCATCCCGGGAATACATCATCATGCACAGCCCTTTTCGCTCCATGGCTGCAGCCGACCTGACCGGCCAAGGGAATATCTCGCTGCTGCTTTCCGATCAGCTCGATGTCAAGATATACACTCTGAACCCAGAAGAGCTGGTCCACACAGAAACTGTGGCGAGCAAAACCGATGAGGCGATTGTACAAATTGACACTTTCGATCTGAACAACAATGGTCGCGCGGAGATCTACATCAATTCTTACGTCAATGACAGGCCCAATTCCTTCGTGGTCGAATACACGAATGAAACATACGAGCGCACTGCCGAACAGCTACCATGGTTTTTCAGCACCTACCCTGAAAAGGACGGCAGTACCATGCTGCTGGGGATGGAACTGGGCAGCTTTAATCCTTTTTTTGGCACAGCATTCAAGGTCATATTAAAAGACGGCAAACCGGTACTGGCCGGCGAATGTTCGCTGCCGGGCGGCATTTCCCCATTTAGTTCCAGTCGCCACGACATCAACGGTCAGCCGCCCGGAGAATTCATTGCTTTTTCCAAGGGGATTTTCAGCCTTGACTTCAAGCTATTTGTTTTCACAAGTACCGGCAGAATCTTGTGGAAAGACCCGGAAGGATTCGGAGGGGAACCCAACTCATTTGAACGTACTCTGGTCGGCGATAACACTGGCACACGCGAACCTATTCCCCAGCGGGTATACTGCGGTGATCTCAACAGTGACCGCAGACCGGACATACTGGTACCGCGAAATACCAAAAAAAGAAGCGGCCTGCTGGGCGCGCTGACCACCTACAACCGTGGTGAAATGCTGTGCCTGACCTGGGACGGTACAAGCCTTGTCCAGAACTGGACAAGCCAGGTAATGGAAGGCTATATTTCCGATTTTCTTGTAACTGACATTGATGGAGATGGCGCCCAGGAACTGCTCGTTTTAACAGTCAGCTTCCCAAAGCTTATCGGCACGGCCCGCAACAGCATTCGCATATACGAGCAGGCACGCTAATCGGGACATACCACGGCAGCAACAACCATCCTCATCAAGAGAAATAAAGGGCTTGCCCCGGACAGATTGCCACAGTGCTCAGAACCAGAGCAAGAGTTAACGAAAGCACACTTCATACCGTCATCTCCACTAATGCGACCCGCTTTTTTACAGCTTACTCTCCTGATTCAAACTCATTGATTTTACGATACAACGATGAACGCGCGATCCCCAACCTCTTGGCAGCCTCGGCATGGTTGTTGCCGCACAGCCTGAGAGTATGCAAAATCAAATCACGGGCAGCCATGTTCTGGACCCTCTTCAGGGGTTCAGGATAGTCGAAGACTTCATCGTACCCAGACGCAGGCACACGGGTTCCGAAAGGCTCCGTAGCTGCGGCAATCCCATTACCACCTGAAGTCAAATCCTGCAAAACCCCGCCCAGCAGGCAGGAACGCTCAATCAGGTTTTCAAGTTCACGTACATTACCCGGGTAATCATGGTGGATCAGCATCTGATAGTCCTGCTCTGGAATAGAGGGCAGGTCTATGTTCATTTTTTCTCTGAGCTTTTCACAAAAATATTCAATCAACAACGGAATATCGTCTTGGCGCTCACGCAGTGGCGGAACATGAATCGGAATTACATATATACGATAGAAGAGATCTTCACGGAAACGTCCAGCTCTGATTTCAGCACGTAGATCCTTATTCGTTGCCGCTACCAGCCGCACGTCAACCTTGCGGGGCATCGGATCTCCCACGCGGCTAATCTCGCCGCGCTCAAGCACCCTGAGCAGCTTGACCTGCATGTCCCTGTCCATCTCGCCGATTTCATCCAAAAACAGGGTACCGCCGCTGGCTTCAGCAAAATAGCCCCTGCGATTTTCAACTGCGCCTGTATAGGCCCCCTTGATATGTCCGAAAAATTCGCGCTCCATGAGTTCGCGCGGTATTGCTCCGCAATTGACAGAAATAAGTGGCCCGGCACTGCGACCGCTGTTAAAGTGAATTGCATTGGCGACCAGTTCCTTACCCGTGCCGGTTTCCCCGGTGACTAAAACATTTGACTCACTGTCGCGTATAGAATCCAGTATCTGATACATCCTGCGCATAGCCGCGCTTTTACCGATAATGGCACCATAGCGGTATTTTTCCTGCAAATGCGTAGTCATACGGCTGATTTGACTGGCCTGGGCCTCGTTTTTTATCATCAACTCCCTCAGACGCAGCAACGATTTAATCCGCGCCATGAGTTCCTGGGCATTGAATGGTTTGACGATATAATCATCAGCGCCCTCTTCAAGTCCGGCAATTTTCATCTCAACAGCATCCCGGGCTGTCAAAAAAACAAACGGTATGACGCGAAGCTGTTCACTGGCCTTAACAGTACGCAGCAGTTCATAACCGTCCATTCCAGGCAGCATAATATCGCTCAGAATCAGATCAGGGGTGCAACTCTGTAATTTTTTCAGGGCGTCCAATCCATCACCGACAGCAACAGCATCATACTCCCGCTGCACAATCGTACTAATGTACGTTCGCAGCATCCGGTTGTCCTCGACAATCATGACAAGAGGCCGCGTACCGCTGCTCTGCCCTGAGTCCTCAGCGGCTTCAGGTGCATAATCGGACGGTTCAATACTGAACGCAACAGATGGGGTTTCATCGTTGCAGAAATCCAGTTCCGGCTGTGCATCAGCACCGGACTGAGGCACGGTCAACACAAAACGCGTTCCGGCCTGCGGCACAACCTCAACCGTCAGGCTTCCCCCAAGGGCACCTGCAAGCTCTTGCGCATGAAGTAACCGGATAGCCATGCTGAAACTTATCGCATCCGGTCCGGTTGCAATGGCCTCAAAACCGTCAAACAGACGCTGGCACTGGTCATCGCTGAAACTAATGCCTCCAGCCTGAATGCTCAGATGCATGCAGCCTGTGCGCGAATGTTCAGCCGCTCTATTGCTGTTGTTCCCTTGCATACTCGAAGGCACATGCTCAACAGCAATAGTTATCGAAGAACCGGCCGGCGCGGCCGTGAACACACACGCCATCAGGTTATCAAGAATGCTGCGCAGATGGACCGGATCTGTATACAAAGGCAACAGATCTTCCGGAACAGCACAATCAACGATGATATTGTTTTGTGTTTGTATGTCCTGATAGAATCCCAGCAGCACGGCAAGCATGCTGTTAACCTGCACACGCGCACAGGATATCCTCATGGTGCCCGACTGCAGCCTGCTGAAATCAAGCAGCTGATTGACCATCATCAACAAAAGCCGTGAGCTGTTCAGAACTGTTGTCAGCTGTTCCCTGACCGGCTGCCCCAGTACGCCGAAATCCCCCTGAATCAAATTCTCAAGAGGACCGATGCACAGGGTGAGCGGAGTCCTGAACTCATGTGTAAGATTTGCGAAAAAACGATTGCGATACTCATGGGCCTGTTTAAGAGCCAGGGCGTCAATTTTTTTTTCAGTAATATCACGTACGATCCAAACCGTTGCAATGCAGGTGCCTTCATTATCCTGAACCAATGAAACTCCGTGCTCCAGATGCACAATACGTCCATCCCTGCGACACATTGTTGCCTCATAGGCTATCCGGCCGGTCTCATTCACGCGGGCAACTTTCTCATCGCTCAGTTCATCCGTCCAGTTTTCAACTTCAAAATAATCAGAAAAACGTTTCCCTATAAAAAAATCCCTGCCATACCCGCTGATACGCTCCATAGCACTATTGACATGCAGACACACGTCGTTCATGTCTGCGATTACAATACCGTCATAGGATGCTTCAATAATTTTAAGCAGAAAATCTCGCGTTACGGGCATGGCCTCGAAGGTTTGCTCGCCGGTCCCAAATACGTCCATGGTCATCTCCGTGCGCATACGAGTTTTTAAATAATCAGGTAATGTAGCTAAGCATATATGCCGATAAATCTCACACTAAATTTAAGCTATATTTTTTTAATTTTATATAATAAAATTATAAAAAGTTGAAGTCATTTAAACTATTTACTCAAAGCGAAAGGTTTCATTAATGAAACGTTACGGTTTCAAAGGGCAGTTCCTGCTGGTCTGCCTCGGTCTGGTTATACTCGGCTCCGTTGCCACATCAACATCATCCTACATTGTGGCACAGAGTATGATGAAAAAGACCATCACCTCACAACTCGACCACAATCGTGACACGACAATTGATTATATCCAGTCCTGGATCGAGAACCGCAAGGGGGATATGCAGCTGTGGTCAGGCAGCAGCAGCATCACCAACGGCCTCTACTATGCCGGAAGCTCCGGCGACGGGTCCGGCAGTTTTATATTCGTGCAGGAAATACTGGATGAAGTAAAAAAAATCAACCGGGCCAATCCTTATTATGAAGAACTCGGTGTTGCTGATATCAATGGACTGGTCATAACCACATCGCGTGAAGAGACCCTGTCCAACAACTTGCACACTGGGAAAAATATTGAGAAAACTGATTTTTTTCAACAGGCAGCAGGCGGAAAGCTACACATGGGCGACGTGACAGTCAGCCCTGAAACCGGAAAGTCCGTTTTTGCGCTTGCCACTCCCATTAAGCATGAAGCCCAGCCCGGAACACCGGTTATCGGAGTATTGTACGGCATGATCGACATGGACGCGTTCGCCGCGGCCGTTATCCGCCAAATAAAAATCGGAGAAACAGGCTATATCTGCATCTTTGACCGCAGCGGCTTAATCATAAGCCATCCCGATACTTCTCTGATGATGAAGCAAAGCCTACAGAACACCCTGTGGGGCGCAGAAATTCTGGCAAACTCCGATGGACAGATCTCTTATGAATATAACGGAAACAGCCGGGTTGCCTCGTACCGGCAATTCGGTGAACAGGGCTGGATCGTTGCTGCTGTTATAGACGCCGTTGAAGCGCAACGCCCAGTCTGGTATCTGGCTAATATGAATATCATTGTCACATGTATCATACTTCTGCTTGCGTCAATCATTGTTTTTGTTCTATCCACACTTGCCACCAAGCCAATACAAAAAATTACAGCATCATTGGGCATGATTGCCGATCAATTCACAAGCGCTTCCCGCCAGGTCGCGCAGTCAAGCCAGCAGGTAGCCCAGGGGGCATCAGCCCAGGCTGCGTCAGTTGAGGAAACATCAGCATCTCTGGAAGAACTGTCCTCCATGGCCAAACAAAATGCCGACAATGCTCAGAACGCAAGTACGCTTTCCCTGCAGACCAGCGACGGACTCGAAAAAAGCGCGGACTTAATAACACGCCTCGTGCAGGCAATGGAGCGCATCAACCAGAGCGGCAATGAAGTCGCCAAGGTCGCCAAGGCGATTGAGGAAATAGCGTTCCAAACCAATCTTCTGGCCCTTAACGCCGCGGTCGAGGCGGCCCGCGCCGGCGATGCCGGCCGGGGTTTTGCGGTTGTTGCCGATGAAGTTCGCAATCTGGCACAGCGAACCTCCGAACAGGCCCGAACCACCAGCGAGCTGATTAGCGACAGCAGTGACCGGATCAAAGACGGCACCCGTCAGGCCGAGGAATCGAACCAATCACTGCAGACCATCCTCAAGGACGTACAGCAGGTGGTCGGACTGGTCAATGAAATCAGCGCATCAAACAGGGAACAGGCCCGCGGAATTTCACAGATGAGCCAGTCCATGACCTCCATAGATCAAATCGTACAGCAGAACTCTGCCAATTCCGAAGAATCCGCCTCATCCAGCCAGGAGCTCATGTCCCAAGCAGGCGAGATGAAAACCTACATCAAGAACCTTGAGATAGCTGTCATCGGCTCAAAAAAACAATCGACCCCCCTGCCCGTCATACCTGACCAAAAAGGCAGCCAGGAGCAGGTACACGCTGAGAGAATCAGACCGCAAGCGTCCTTGCAGGCCCCCGGACAAAACACTGCCAATGATATCTCAGCCAAAGAGCTAATTCCCTTTGATGACGATGAGTTGAAAGATTTTTAGGATCTGCGGCAATCTCTACTACGACACAATACTCGGCGGGAGCAAACACTCAGTTCGCCCCCGCCGCTTACAACCACTATCAACAATCGCATTCCCTCAGCGCCTTGAAGTGTCAAACATCAGGCTGCGCAGCTCATGATTTCCTCGCGTCATCCTGCAACAGGCATACATTGATAGTTCCGGAAAAAGGATCAATATCCTTAAGCAGTACCTGCACCTCACGACCCGGATCATAGCAGCAGCCTTCAGCGGCCTGAGCGCTCAACTCAAGCAAAAAGTCAGTCAGCAGCACCGTGTAGTTTTTTTTACGCCGGGAGATAATGACCGCCTGCAGAGTCTGGCCCTGCAATGGCTCCATCTTTTTAAGCAGCCAGTAGCGCCTGCGCTCCTTTTCAACACAAGACGCCCGATTCAGCACCGGCTGCAACGCGACGGAAATGTCCCGCAGCTGGCCGTCTGTATACACCGATTCCTGTTCCTGCACAGCAGCCACCAGCTGACGCTGCATAATCAGGTCAAGGTATTTTCTCATCGGCGACGTTGTGGAACAATAACAATCCAACCCAAGTCCGGCATGCACCCTCGGCACAGTAGCAAGTATCGTACGATTGAAGGCATGGCGCAGACGCATACGCTCAGGCAAGGGCAAAGTATCACTCGCAACTGCAGACAAACGACCCGGTTTCTGTGTGCGATACAGTGCCGGCATGCTGTGCTGTTTGAGGAAAAGTGCGGCGCTATGATTAGCCAATATCATACACTCAGCCACCAGTGCCTGAGCAGGAGTTTCACGCTCACGCACGCTCAGAAGGACCTCACTGCTGCGGTCAAGCCTGATCTGCAGCTCAGGAATAACCATGCCGGACGCGCCGGCAGCCAGCCGTGTATCCCGCGCCCGCATCAACCGCTCATACAGATGCTGAAACGTCCCGCCTGAGCGTATATCATCATCGACGTCTCGATAGCTGAGTCTGCGCGTCACACGGATACTGCTGAGCTGCACACTTCGTTCGCGCACAACACCAGCTGCATCAAGGGTAACAAATACACTCACAAC
>Ga0075120_10000579_pt1 | contig 30112 bp, 30 predicted proteins | sample AntAceMetag02UKL_FD_69792 | JGI IMG/M metagenome (GOLD analysis project Ga0075120, IMG submission 69792) | Saline lake microbial communities from Ace Lake, Antarctica - Antarctic Ace Lake Metagenome 02UKL | ecosystem: Environmental > Aquatic > Non-marine Saline and Alkaline > Saline | place...
GCTACCGAAAGACTGCCGGTTGCAATTGCCTGAGCTCCGGCTTTGGCAATTGCATTGGCGCTTCCTGCGTCCCATATATTATATAATATCAGTGGCTTGCCTGTTATGTGCAGCCTGGCAAAATCATGTGCTCTATCGATTTGTGACATGGTCGTCTCCCGGGGCTGATGCTTCAAGATCAAGGAACTGACTTTCCAGTTCGATCAATTGCTGCTTGCGCCAAAGGCCGCCGCCATAGCCCGTCAGCGAGCCGTCGGCGCCAAGGACCCGGTGGCAGGGAATGATCAGCGCAATCTGGTTGGCTCCATTGGCACGCGCCACCGCACGCGTTGCAGAGGGCTTTCCGATATTGGTTGCTATGTCGCTATAGCTGCGTGTTTCACCCGCCGGTATCTGTTGCAACGCTTCCCAGACAGTGCGTGTGAAGGCAGTGCCATGCATGACGAGCGGAACGTTGAAGCTGGCTGATTTGGCGCTGAAATACAGGCCCAGTTCGGCCTCGAGCTGATCAATAATGTCGTTTCGGCCAAGGCCTATGTCTCCACGCACCAAGCTGCGCAATTTGCGAAGTTCCGCTGGCAAGGCCTTGCGACCGGCAAATTCCAGCAAATGCAGGGCATGGGCATCACAGACGGCGATCATCGGCCCGAGCGGTGTGGCAATCCAGTCCGCCTTGAGACGTTCCTTGCCGGAAAAGCTGCCAGGAGACTGACCGAGGAGGTTTGCGAAGGCGGTGCGAAAGCCGCTTGCGGAATCAAATCCTGCATCCAGTTGTGCATCAATGACCCGGCCGCCATTTGAAAGTCTCTCGAAACCATGGCGGATGCGGCTCAGTCGCGCCATCTCCAGAAACGTCATATCGAATTGCCGCTTGAAACTGCGCCGAACCGTGGAAGGGTCAAGGCCCAGTGCGATAACATCATTCTCGCTCCAGCGGCGTGCAGGCTGTTTCTCGAGCGCAGCCAGCAGAATAGCAATTGCCGGGTCGGCATCGGCCTGCGGCGCCATGGGGTGGCACCGTTTGCACGGTCGAAAGCCCGCCTCCAGACAAAGCGCGACGGTCTCAAGGAAGCGGCAATTTTCCCTTTTCGGCTTGCGGGCCGGGCAGGTCAGGCGACAGAAGACCCCGGTTGACGTGACACCGACATAGGCACGGCCCTCAAAGCGCGCGTCGCGGGACACAAGAGCATCATAGAGGACATCAGCGTCTGGAAGTTGAAACAACATCCCGGCAGGATAAACCAATCCAAAATCTTTTGCCGCCTGAAATCGGGCGTCTATTTGATCTGTCGTGTTTTTCACCAACAATTTGTCGAAGCAGAACCCGCGATTACACTGCTTCGATCAACAATCATTTCATGTGAATATAGGTGCCCGGCGCATCGCATAATACCGGCAGTCCTTTATCCGGAGCCGCCATGCCCGGCAATGCCCCTTCGCCGCTTGACCGGCTGCCGAGCCATTGCACCCATTCTGTCCACCAGGAGCCTTCCTTCACGGGTGTGTCAGCCGACCAGGTTTCCGGATCGACATAGAGATCGTCCTTTTTGGCTGAGGCGACCTGATAGCTGCGGTGCGGCCGACCGGGTTCGGAAACGATACCGCCGTTATGTCCGCCACTTGCCAGCAGGAATGTGATCTCCGTATCCGCCATGCGGTTCCATTTATAGACGGAGCGCCATGGCGCCACGTGGTCCGTTTGGGTGCCTACGCAAAATACCGGGGCACGAATGTCGGATATGACGATCGGCTGGCCATCAACTTCAAACCGGCCTTCCGCCAGATCATTGTTCAGATAGAGGCGTCTGAGATATTCGGAATGCATCCGGAAGGGCAAGCGTGTTGAATCTGCGTTCCATGCCATCATGTCGCTCATGGCATCACGATCACCCATCAGATAGGTTTTCATCTGATGGGACCAGATCAGGTCATTGGAATGCAGCAACTGGAAAGCACCGGACATCTGCTTGGCCTCCAGAAACCCCTGTTCCCACATCATGTCTTCCAGAAAACGCAACTGACTTTCGTCGATGAAAAGCTGCAATTCACCAGGCTCTTCGAAGTCGACCTGCGCAGCCAGAAAGGAAAGCGACTGAAAGGGCGACTTGCCACTGCGTGCCAGTGCTGCCGCCACGATCGCCAGCAAGGTTCCGCCCAGACAATAGCCGACGCCATGCACTTTGCTTTCGGGGACTATTTTCGAAATGGCATCAAGTGCCGCCATGATTCCAAGATTTTGATAGTCGTCCATGCCCAGATCGAGATCTTGCGGATCGGGGTTCTTCCAGGAAATGACAAAGACGCTAAAGCCCTGATCGACCAGATAGCTGATCATTGAATTGTGTGGCGAGAGGTCGAGGATATAATATTTCATGATCCAGGCAGGGGTGATCAGGATGGGCTCGGCATGAACCATGTCGGTCGTGGGCTCGTATTGGATCAGTTCCATCAGCCTGTTTCGAAAGACGACCTTGCCCGGTGTAATCGCCACTTCGTGACCAGGCCGGAAATTTTCCACCCCGATGGCAGGCTTGTCCCGCGCCGCGCGTTCCAAGTCCTCCAGAAGGTTCTGAAAGCCCCTGACAAAATTCTGACCACCTTCCTTTTGCGCTTTTGCGATGATCTCGGGATTGGTCAGTACGAAGTTCGAAGGTGCAAAGACATCAAGTATCTGTCGTGCAGAGAATTCGAGTACCCGTTCGTGCTGCGCGGTTACGCCGGGCACGCCCGTTGTCGCCACGTGCCACCATTGCTGTGCAAGCAGGTGTGACTGGTAAAAGGCGTTGAAGGGCCATTGCTGCCATTCCTTGGCTCGAAACCGCCGATCCTGTTCCAGCGGCTCGATACAGGATTGTCCATCTCCACCTCCGGCAGCACATTGCAGCACCAGACGCATCAAACGCATCCACTTGTTTGTTGCCTTTTCTCCAAGCTGCATGCGTTTGCCAGGTGCAGCCATGATGTGCGTGAGCCAGTCCAGATAGGCAGCCGTCAGGGATGAAGGAGATAAGCCCTTGGTGACTTTGGCGGTCATGGCATTGGAGGACCGATCCATGACCTCGGTCAGCGCCGTGGACAGGTAGGAATCCCGCTCGCCAAACGGTGCATTTAGGGAAGGCCGAGGCTGTGTCTTCTGACGCGTCAAAGGGGCGGATGTCCGCGGGCCGCGGTTTGCGACCTTGTCTGGCAGTGGTTGCACATCAGCGTGCATTTCTGGTTTAGGGGGCAGATTGACCATGGAACAGTTCCTGTAAAAACCGGCAGACTGATCCAATTCGCGGAAAGCAGCTGCCTGTTGAGAACATGTAGTGATGGTCTGGCGCAAACCAATTGATACAGGACAACTTAAAGAGAATTTTTTTGAGCGTGTTCACGCCGACAATCAGGGCTTGGCGTCTCTTTCGATCAGCAGAATATCTCCTGCATAAACAGCTCCATCGAGTCCCAGGCACGTTCATTGGTTTTCCGGTTGAAAAACATTTCCTGTTCAGGAGACTGGCACTGTTGCGGTGACTGGCCCTGTTGCGTTGACTGGCCCTGTTGCGTTGATTGGGCGTTGGGATTGGTGAAGGCGTGTCCGGTATGGGCAAAGGCGTTGATTTGCCATGTTCCAGTTTCAACCAGCCCCGGTTAACGCCTTGGCCTCTCCATTCATGCGGCCTTGTGGCGCCTTGTGGCGGCAATGCGGAAGCGATTGGCGACAAAGGCCGCATCACTCAGGCAGGCATTGCCAGCAGGATTTGCGCCGGTGACATGGTAGTCGCTGAAGGCTGCGCTCTGGTTGACAAATATGCCGCCCGTGAGATTGACGGAGAGGTTCACGCCCGCCTGGGCAAAGGCGTCCGCAGCATCATCGACCACGGCGTCATCCGTGGCATAGATGGCAGCGGTGATGGCGCCCTTTTGCGCGGCAAGCGAAGAGGCCGCATGGATGGCGTCTTCGACATCGCGGGTCGCGATGACAAAACTGATGGGGCCGAAATGTTCGTGCTCGTGGGCCTTGCTGTTTTGGTCCGTGACTTTCAGGATGAGCGGTGTGGCCGTCCGGGCGTCGCCCATCGTGTCGATGGGCGTTGACTTGCGAAGAATGTCCCCCAGTTTTGTCGTGGCCCGGACACGCTCGGCCGTCGCTGCACTGGCAAGCGCACCGCAGACATTGGCTGCCCGTTCAGGATCCGACAGCAATTTGTCCACCGCGTTGCTGATACCATCGGCCACTTCGTCGAAACTCCTGTGTCCATCATCCGTTTCAATGCCGGATTGCGGAACATAAATATTCTGCGGCGCCGTACACATCTGACCGCTGTAGAGCGACAGGGAAAAGGCAATATTGGAACACATGCCACGGAAATTGTCCGTTGAGGCCACCACGATGGAATTGACACCTGCTTCTTCCGTATAGACTTGGGTGTCCGGTCCGGCATGGGTGCGGACCCAGGTGCCGAAAGCATTGGATCCGGTGAAATCGACGATATGGACGGATGGGTCCGTCACCAGTGTTTTGGTGATCTCAGCGCCGGGCTCATCCACCGCAAGAAGCAGCACATCGGGATTGAAACCTGCCTCGCGCAGCACGTCACGGCCTATACTGACGGTCAGTGCCAGAGGCAGGATCGCAGCGGGATGCGGCTTGACGATCGTCGCATTGCCGGTCGCCAGACTGGCAAACAGGCCGGGAAAAGAATTCCAGGTGGGAAAGGTTGCGCAGCCTATCACCAGCGCCAGGCCACGCGGCACGACGCGATAGGTCTTCTCCAGCACCAGTGGATCATGTTTGCCCTGTGGCTTGGTCCAGATGGCCGCTGCCGGGGTTCGTGTCATTTCTGCATAGGCGTAGGCGAGGGCCTCCAGTCCGCGATCCTGAGCATGTGGGCCGCCGGCCTGAAACGCCATCATGAAGGCCTGGCCGGTGGTGTGGGATACGGCATGCGCCATTTCAAAGCTTCTGGCGTTCAGTCGATGCAGAATTTCAAGGCAGACGCCCACGCGTTCCTCGATCGTGGCCTTTGCCCAGTCCTTCTCAGCTAGTTGTGCCGCAGCGATCAGTTTCTGCGGAGATGGATTTGGATATTTTATATTGAGTTCAATGCCATAGGGGGAGGTTTCTAAACCAATGGATTGACCATTGTCTGGATGCCCATCGATCACATATTCTTTGCCGAGCAGGGCCTGGAAGGCCTTTTGCCCATCATCGCGGGCACTTTCCCCATAGATTTTTCCGCTGGCAACCTCCGGATAGGGCGAGAAATATTCCCTGGTGCGGGATGCATTCAATGCCTTGTCGAGTGTTGCCTTGTGTGTTTGAAAAAAACCGCTCATGCTCGTCTCCTCTGAGAATTGGACCTGCCTGGATGTTCAGAACAGTAATCATTGACCAACCGGTCGGTTTATGCAAATTATTTTATCGACGCAGTTTTCACGGTCGGTTTTGGTGAGGAGAAAACAATGAACAATGATTCCGTGCTGGTCGAAAATGCGGACGGCGCCATGGTCATCACGCTCAACAGGCCTGACAGGCTCAATGCCTTCAATGTTCAGCAACATCTCAGCCTGATGGAGGCGTTGAATGCAGCTGAGTCGAATCCGCAGTGCCGCGCTGTGGTGCTGACAGGGGCGGGCAGGGGTTTTTGTGCAGGGCAGGATCTTGGAGATCGCAACCCATCGGGGGGCGCGCCTGATCTGGGTGAGACGATCGATACCTATTTCAATCCACTGGTGCGAAAACTGCGTTCGATGAATATTCCCGTCATCTGCGCTGTCAACGGTGTGGCCGCCGGCGCGGGAGCCAATATCGCCCTGGCCTGCGATATCGTTCTGGCTGCCCGTTCAGCACGGTTCATTCAGGCCTTCAGCAAGATCGGGCTGGTGCCCGATGGCGGTGGCACCTGGACAATCACCCATCTGGTGGGTGAGGCGCGCGCAAAGGCGATCATGTTGACAGGTGAGCCCGTAGGCGCAGAAAAAGCCGAGAACTGGGGCATGATCTGGAAAGCCGTCGATGACGGCGAACTGATGACTGAGGCCTTGGAACTCGCCGCCAGCCTTGCCAAGGGCGCCAGTGTGGGGCTGGGTCTGACGAAGTCCCTGGTTCAGGCCGCAGCAACCAACACGTTTGACCAGCAGCTTGATCTGGAGCGCGACACCCAACGCATAGCAGGCCGGACTCCGGATTATGCCGAGGGCGTGCGTGCCTTTCTGGAAAAGCGTCCCGCCCGTTTCACCGGGCAGATGAACGAGGAGAATTGATTCCGATGGCTGATTCAGTACCAGACCTCTCGCAGATGACTGCGGATGAAATTGCAAAGGCCAGCGCCGCGGCCATGTGGGCCGAAGACAATGCCTGCCGTCATCTGCAAATGAAGCTTGTGGACGTGTCGGCGGGAATGGCTCAACTGTCCATGGAGGTGCAGGGTTTCATGACCAATGGCCATGGCATGTGTCATGGCGGTTATATGTTCACACTGGCCGACAGTGCCTTTGCCTACGCCTGCAATAGCTACAATCAAAACGCTGTTGCCCAGCATTGTTCGGTGACATTTCTGGCTCCCGTCAAATGTGGTGAGGTTTTGACGGCAACGGCGCGCGAAGTCAGCCGGACCGGCCGCAGCGGGCTCTACGATATCCGGGTGACGCGCGATGATGGCGAGGTCGTCGCAGAGTTTCGCGGGCATTCGCGAACAATAAAGGGGACCTGGCTGCCACAGCAGGGTCAATAATCGACAAACGAAGGGAGGAGCAACCACATGCACGTCGAACCGCAAAATACACTCAACAGTCCGGCAAAAATTTCCGCGTCAAAAATTGCGGGTCTCGAGGCCATTGAAACTGCGTCACGTGACGAGATTTCAGCGCTGCAGTTCAAACGCATGCAGCAAAGCTTGCGGCGCGCCTATGACCATTCGCCCTTCTACAAAAAGCATTTCGACCAGCATGGCGTCCATCCTGATGACCTGCAGGGGCTTGAAGATCTGGCGCGTTTTCCCTTCACAGTCAAAAAGGATCTGCGGGACAATTATCCCTACGGCATGTTTGCCGTTCCGCGTGAACAACTTGCCCGTCTGCACGCCTCGTCGGGCACCACCGGAAAACCCACCGTGGTCGGCTATACGCGCAATGATGTGGATATGTGGGCCCAGGTGGTTGCCCGCTCGATTTATGCCAGTGGCGGCAGGCCCGGCGACATGGTGCATGTGGCCTATGGCTACGGGCTGTTTACCGGCGGACTTGGCGCCCACTATGGAGCGGAAAAACTTGGCTGTACCGTGGTGCCTGTCTCGGGTGGCATGACCGAGAGGCAGGTGACGCTGATCGAGGATTTCAAACCGCGTATCATCATGATCACGCCCTCCTATCTGCTGTCGGTCCTCGACGAGTTTCGCAGGATCGGTCTCGATCCGCGTCAATCGTCGCTGGAGGTGGGTATTTTTGGCGCCGAACCCTGGACCAATGCGATGCGTCAGGAAATCGAAGACGCATTCGGCATGGATGCCGTTGATATTTATGGACTGTCCGAAATCATTGGCCCGGGCGTGGCCAACGAATGTGTGGAGACAAAGGACGGTCTGCATATCTGGGAGGACCATTTCTATCCGGAGGTCATTGATCCGGATACGGGTGAGGTGCTGCCGGACGGGCAGAAAGGCGAACTGGTATTTACCTCGCTGACCAAAGAGGCCTTTCCAATCATCCGCTACCGGACCCGGGACCTGACACGGCTGTTGCCCGGCACGGCGCGCAGCATGCGGCGCATGGAGAAGGTGACCGGCCGCTCAGACGACATGATGATCGTGCGTGGCGTCAATGTCTTTCCAACGCAGATTGAAGAGCAAATCCTCAAATGCACAGGTCTCGCGCCGCATTACCAGATTGAGCTGACACGCGAGGGCCGTTTGGACACGATGACCATCATGGTTGAATCCACGCATACCGCATCCGCGCATGCCGACCGGAACGGCAGCAGTGTGGAGCTTTCCAGTCATATCAAAAGCGTAATTGGCTTGTCAGCCACCATTCAAGTACATGAACCCGGCAGTGTCGAACGTTCAGGCGGGAAAGCGCGGCGCGTCGTGGATAAACGCGACATCGGCTAATTCAAAGCATCATTAAATAACTGCATCATGCTGTTATTTAATGGTAATATTGGAATATAAAGTGGCAAGAACCAAAGCTGTTGATTACGAGGCAAAGCGGGAGGCAATCCTGCGTTCTGCGGCAAAGCTGTTTGCCGATGTCGGCTATGACCGATCCTCAATGTCACAACTGGCGACAGCGTGCGGCGTTTCCAAAGCGCTGCTCTACCATTATTATTCCGGCAAGGACGCGCTGCTTCTTGATGTGATCAGCGCCCATCTGAAAGAACTGTGCAAGACAGTTGAGGAGGCTGACCGGCCAGATGCGCCTGCTGAAGACCGCCTGCATTTTCTGGTCAAGGCCTTGCTCGATGCCTACCGTGATGCCGATCACGAACACAAGGTTCAGATCAACGAGATGAAACACCTTGCCATAGAACGGCAGGAAGAGATCCGGGAACTGGAAAGACGGCTGGTTGCGCGTTTTGCCGATGCTGTTCATGGCGTCAGCCCGGATCTTGGCGGCAGCCTGCTCAAACCGGTGACCATGTCGCTGTTTGGAATGCTCAACTGGCACTATATGTGGTTCCGCCCGCAAGGGGAAATCAGCCGCGATGATTATGCCCGCATTGCCAGCCGCCTGATCATTGATGGCGCGCGCGGATTGGCGGGTGCTTGATCAACACGGCTTAGTGGGGCCATAAATGGTCCATGGCTGATTCTCCCATTATGCAGTTGGAAGCGCTGATTGATGACTTCCATTCTCAGGAACGCATTCGTGTCTGGTCGCTGGTGATCACCATTTTTGGTGATGCCGTGATCCCCCGGGGCGGCGAATTGTGGCTCGGATCTCTGCAGGTGCTGATGGACCGGTTGCGGATCGAACCAAGCGCCGTGCGCGCCGCCATGTCCCGTCTGACAGCCGATGGCTGGCTGACGCGTGTGCGGGTGGGCCGCAAGAGCTTTTACCGGCTTGCAGAAACGGGTGAGGCCGAATTTTCGGAAGGGGCCAGAAAGATTTATGGCTCGCGCCGCTCGAGCTGGTCAGGAGACTGGACAATCATTGTGCTGTCCGCAGAAGCCGGAGAAAGCCGTGATGCCCGCCGCGAAGCGTTGCGTGGGGCCGGCTTTGGAGCACTTGGGCCAAACATGTTCATTCGCCCGGACAATCCGGACAACAAGGTGGTGCCGACTGTGATGCCGGGCGAATTCCATTTCTTTTCGCAGCTGAACGACCAATCTATGCCTCGGGCACTGGTTGCCCAGGCTTGGCAGCTGTCTGACGTGGAGAAACACTACGCGGATTTTGCCTGCGCGTTCAAACCCTTGTCGGTTGCCCTGTCCACCGGTGCGGAGCTGGACCCGCTCTCGGCCATGGCTGCGCGCAGCCTCATGATCCACCAGTTTCGCCGGATTGCACTGCGCGACCCGTTGTTCCCGGCTGAACTGACACCTCTCGAGTGGAAGGGGGACAAGGCCCGCGTACTGGCATCCCTCATCTATCGCAGACTGGCGGGTTCGAGTGAATGCTGGCTTGATGGCTGTTCCGATTCGGAAGGCCGCGCCTTCAGCAAGGCCTCCACCAATATTGCAAACCGGTTCGGTGTCTGACTTTTTGTGTTACGAAAAAAATATTGACTGCCGTATGTTCGTAACGTATTATTGTCGCATCATATTGGAAGGAGCCGGGCATGTATTCTCAGGGTCTTATTGGTGCGGATGGTCAAACCCATGAAGATGCGGCGTTTCTGGCTGCCTTCCAGGCGCGCATTGATGCCGAGCAAAAAATCGAACCCAATGATCCGATGCCTGAGGGATATCGCAAGACTTTGGTGCGGCAGATTTCCCAACACGCGCATTCCGAAATCATCGGTATGCAGCCGGAGGGAAACTGGATAAGCCGTGCGCCGAGCCTGCGCCGCAAGGCAGCCTTGCTGGCAAAGGTTCAGGACGAGGGTGGTCATGGACTATATCTCTATTCGGCTGCTGAAACGCTTGGCGTCAGCCGCGAGGAGATGACAGAACAACTGCTCAGCGGCGCCGCCAAATATTCCTCCATTTTCAACTATCCGGCGCTGACCTGGGCCGATATCGGCGCCATAGGCTGGCTTGTCGATGGCGCTGCGATCATGAACCAGATCGTTCTGTGTCGCTGTTCCTATGGGCCCTATGCGCGCGCCATGATCCGCATCTGCAAGGAAGAGAGCTTTCACCAGCGCCAGGGCTATGAAATCATGATTGCCCTTTGCAATGGTTCCAGGGAACAAAAGGAACTGGCGCAGGATGCGCTCAACCGTTTCTGGTGGCCATCGCTGATGATGTTCGGTCCGCCGGAAGGTGATTCAGTCCATTCCAATCAATCGATGATCTGGAAAATCAAGCGTTTCTCCAATGATGACCTGCGCGACAAGTTCATCAATGCATCCGTGCCCCAGGCAGAGAAACTGGGATTGACCATTCCGGATTCCGATCTGAAATGGAATGAGGCAAAGCAGGGCTATGATCATGGCGAGATCGACTGGGACGAGTTCTGGCGGGTGGTCAAGGGCGATGGCATTTGCAATCGTGAGCGGCTGAAGAACCGCCGGCGCGTCGACCGGGATGGCGCTTGGGTGCGCGAAGCTGCCATGGCGCATGCGCAAAAGCGGGCGGACAGAATGGCAAGCGCACGTATCGCTGCCGAATAGCACAGAGCAATTGTCTACCCGAATATCAATGAACCGGAACTTGGCAGAGGTTTGATGCAATGAGTGAAGCTGCAATGCCCCTATGGGAAGTGTTCATCAGGGCGCGCAATGGCCTGAGCCATAAGCATGCCGGATCAATCCATGCCGCGGACGCCGAAATGGCGCTGCATGCGGCGCGCGATGTCTATACGCGGCGCGGTGAGGGGCAGAGCATCTGGGTTGTGCGTTCCAGTGATATCGTTGCCTCCGACCCGGTCGACAAGGACATGATGTTTGAACCGACGGCCTCAAAGATCTACCGGCATCCAACCTTTTACGAGATTCCTGACGATGTCGGGAACATGTGAGTCGATCATGACATCCAACCAGACCCTGTTTTCATACGTTTTGCGACTGGCCGATGATCATCTCATCCTCAGCCAACGGCTGGGCGAATGGTGCGGTGAAGCGCCAACCCTCGAAGAAGATCTGGCGCTCGCCAATATTGCTCTGGATCTGATCGGCCAGGCGCGTGCGCTCTACGCCTATGCGGGGCAGGTCGAAGGCAGGGGCCGTGACGAGGACCAACTCGCCTTCATGCGCTATGAGCGCGATTACCAAAATCTGCTGATCACCGAACAGCCCAATGGCGATTTTGCCCATACGATCGTGCGCCAGTTTTTCATCTCGGCCTATATGGATTCCTTCTGGCGCAGGATGGAAAGTTCAAAGGATGAAATGCTGGCCGCGATTGCCGCAAAGGCAAGCAAGGAAGTCACCTACCATCTGCGTCATACGTCGGAATGGGTCATTCGGCTGGGTGACGGCACCCGCGAAAGCCATGAACGGATGGTCGAAGCGCTGGATGATTTGATGATGTTTACCGGCGAATTGTTCGAGATTGACGCTGTTGCGCAGGAGATGCTGCAATCGGGTGTCGGGGTGGATGCTTCGGATCTGAAAGCGGAATGGCAACATACGGTGCAAACCATATTGCAGGAAGCAACGCTTGAACTGCCAAAGGCAGGCCATATGCAGACCGGTGGCCGCACGGGGCGTCATAGCGAGCATCTGGGTCATATTCTCAGCGAATTGCAATATATGCAGCGCAGTTTTCCCGGCCTGACCTGGTGAGCATGTCATGACACGGACCCCGGATCAACATGCTCAAAATCCGTCACCGCAATCCCTTCAGCAGGCTGCCTGGGCTGCGGCCGCCGCCGTTCCGGATCCGGAGATTCCTGTGGTGACCATCGCCGACCTGGGCATTCTTCGCTCCATTTCGCTTGACGAAGAGGGCTGCATTGTTGCACAGGTAACGCCAACCTATTCGGGATGTCCGGCAACCAACCTCATCCAGCAGATGGTTCTGGAAGCACTGAACGAGGCCGGGTTTGAGAATGTCCGGGTGGAATCAGTGCTCAGTCCGGCCTGGACGACGGACTGGATCAGTAGCGAGGGACGTGAAAAGCTTCGCCAGTTCGGCATCGCGCCTCCCACCGAGACGTCCAATTCAAAACGGGCGCTGTTTGGTGAGACACTTGTCACGTGCCCGCATTGTGGTTCGGGCGAAACGGAACGTGTCAGCGAATTTGGCTCCACCCCCTGCAAGGCGCTCTATCGTTGCCTGGCTTGCCGGGAGCCCTTTGACTATTTCAAATGCCATTGAGGAGAATACGGTGCCACGCTTTCATTCACTGATGGTTGCTGATGTCCGGCGTGAAACGGACGATGCCGTGTCTATTGCTTTTGCGGTGCCGGACAATGCCCGCGATGCATTTGCTTTCGTTCCGGGTCAGTATCTGACCCTGCGCACTGACGTCGACGGGCAGGCGGTTCAAAGAACCTATTCCATTTGCAGCGGCCTCGACGATGGTGAATTGCGCGTGGCGATCAAACGGGTTGATGGCGGGGTGTTTTCCAATTTCGCCAATGACAATCTGCTGGCCGGCATGCAGATGGATGTGATGGCGCCGCAGGGGCGGTTTACCGCCGAGCCTTCATCGCATGAAGGCAATCATTATGTCGCCTTTGCCGCCGGATCGGGCGTGACGCCCATATTGTCCATTGTCAAAACCAAACTGGTCAATGAGCCGGACAGCACGTTCACGCTGTTTTATGGCAATCGCGACCGCGGCTCCGTGCTGTTTCGTGAACAGCTGGAAGACCTCAAGGACACGTTCCTTCAACGTTTTACGCTGGTGCATGTGCTCAGCAGGGAGGGCCAGGATGTCGATCTTTTGCATGGCCGCCTCGATGCCGAGCACATGAGGCGGTTTGCCGATGCAGGCCTGTTTGATCCCCGGTCCGTAACGCGGATTTTTCTGTGTGGGCCTGGCGACATGATCGAGATCGGGCGCCAGACGCTGGCGGCCATGGGCGTTGCGGCAGAGCGCATTCGCTTCGAGATGTTTACCCCGGTTCATGACGGAACGGCCCCTGCCAGGGTGGTGTCTGAAAAAGCCCGGCAGGTCGCTGACAAGGGTGTGGAGATTGAAACCGTACTGGATGGCTCAAGGCAGATATTCACCATGGGCGCCAAGGATGACAGCGTCATCGACGCTGCGCACAGGCAGGGCATAGAATTGCCCTTTTCCTGCAAGGGCGGCATGTGCTGCACCTGCCGCGCGAAGCTGGTTGAGGGCAAGGTTGAAATGGTGGCCAATTACTCCCTGGAACCCTGGGAACTGGAAGCCGGTTTCGTCCTTGCATGCCAGTCCCGGCCGCTGACGGACAAGGTCGTTTTCGATTTCGATGAAAGCTGATCTGGTGCGGTGATCAGTCCGGATCTCTGAGGACAAGAACCCGGCAGGGGCTGCCGGCTTTTGCTGCCGGTGCATGGGGCGGGCGAATGACCAGGCCGTCTGAATCGGCAAAGTGGCGTGTCATGGACGAATCCTGCTTTGCAAAGGCAAGCGCCGTCAATGATCCATCCGCCTCGCGTATCAGACGGGCGCGCAGGTAATCCTGCCGCTGGTCATTGGCCGGCAGTGCCGCGCCCAGCACGGCATCGGATTCAAAGTCGGCCTCGGCAATGCCAGAGAGCTTTGCAATCAGCGGGCGCAGAAACAAATGGGTACATACGAGGCTGGAGACCGGATTGCCGGGCAGGCCAAGGACGTGCAGCCCCTTGAGCTGGCCATACATCAGGGGTTTGCCGGGGCGCATGGCGACGCGCCAGAAATCAAGGTCCATGCCGCGCGCTACAAGGGCTGCCTGCACCAGATCATGGTCACCGACGGAAGCGCCGCCAAGGGTTATCAACACGTCAACCCGCGCTGCCAGGGCGCGCTCGATCGCCGCCTCGATGACATCCTGCCTATCAACGGCAATGCCCAGATCCGTCACGCAGGCACCGTCGGCTTCGGCAATGGCGCGGACACCATAGCCATTGGAGGCAATGATCTGGTCGATGCCGGGCTGCTGGCCGGGCAGAACCAGTTCGTCGCCGGTTGCCAGAATGGCGACATGCGGCCGTCGTCGAACCGGCAATTCTGGGTGGTTCATGGCTGCGGCCACGGTGATGCGTCCTGCATCCAGCCGTTGCCCTGCATGCAGGACATGATCGCCCGCCGCAAAATCCAGACCTTCCGGCCGAATGTAGTGGCCTTTCGGCACGGCCAGATTGATCAGCACGTGCTGGTCGTCTGTCCTGTCCGTATCTTCCTGAATGACGATTGCATCGGCGCCCACAGGGACCGGAGCACCGGTAAAGATACGCACCGTCTGGCCGGGGCCGACAGTTCCGGTAAAACCGTGACCGGCGGGGGCTTCACCGATGATCGTCAGCCGGCAGGGCGCATTGGCCACATCCTCATGTCGAACGGCATAACCATCCATGGCTGAGGCGGCAAAGGGCGGTTGCGAACGCATGGCGCTTATGTCGCGTGCCAACAGGCGGCCGCGCGCCTTGACCAGCGATACCATTTCCACGTCACCGATCGGCCCGGCGCCCTGCAAGATGCGCCTGCGGGCCTCGTCGACGGGAAGCAGCGACTTCAAAGCGCGTCTCCTCCTTGATCGCGTTGCCAGTTGCCTGATTTTCCGCCGGTCTTGGAGAGCAGTTTGATGCCGGTTATTTCCATCGACTTGTCCGCCGCCTTGGCCATGTCGTAGAGGGTCAGACAGGCCACGGAGACAGCTGTCAGCGCTTCCATCTCAACACCGGTCCTGCCGGACAATTTCGCCATGGCCTCAACGCGAAGTCCCGGCAATTCCGGTGCCTGCGATATGTCGACCGAGACTTTGGTCAGCATCAGGGGATGACAAAGCGGAATGAGATCCGATGTTCTCTTGGCACCCATGATACCGGCAATCCGCGCAACGCCAATCACATCGCCCTTTTTGGCATCACCGGCACGGATCAACGCCAGTGTTTCAGGCGCCATGCGGATATAGCCTTCGGCAATGGCGACACGTTCGGTCTCCTGCTTGCCGCCCACGTCAACCATATGGGCTTCACCACCTGCATCGATATGGGTCAGTTTGCCGGTGCCTGTCATGCTTCAGTCCTTGCCGGTCAAAAGCCGCCGGGTGGCCATTTCAACGTCATCCTGGCGCATCAGGCTTTCACCCACAAGGAATGACCTGATATTGGATTTTGCCAGCCTGAGGCAATCCTCGTGGCTGGAAATGCCGCTCTCACCAACCAGCAAGCGGTCAGCGGGCACCATTTCAGCCAATCGTTCGCTGGTGTCGAGACTGACCTCGAAGGTTCGCAGGTTGCGGTTGTTGACGCCAATCAGCCTCGACTGCAGCCGCAGCGCCCGTTCCATCTCCGCTTCGTCGTGCACTTCGATCAGTGCGTCCATGCCGAGCTCAAAAGCACTGTCTTCCAGCATGCGGGCATCATCATCATTCAGCGACGCCATAATGATCAGGATGGCATCGCCGCCCCAGGCGCGGGCCTCATAGACCTGATAGGGCTCAAACATGAAATCCTTGCGCAGGGCCGGCAGATCAGTCGCTGCGCGTGCTTCGGTGAGAAACGCCGGTGCGCCCTGAAAGGATGGTCTGTCCGTGAGAACAGAAAGACAGGCTGCGCCGCCCGTCTGGTAGGCCCGGGCCAGGGCAGGTGGGTCAAAATCTTCTCGGATCAGACCTTTTGAGGGGCTTGCCTTCTTGATTTCGGCAATCAGCCCGAATTTCCCCTCATTTTGCCTTTGCTGCAAAGAGGCAAGAAAACCGCGGGGGGCATCCACGTCCTGGAGCCTGGCTTTCAGATCGGCCAGGGGAACCGCCGATTTCGCAGCGGCTATTTCTTCCCGCTTGTATGTTTCGATCTTTTGAAGAATATCGGCCATGCCTGTTTGCCTGTTCGCTATCGGGCTTGTTTTGCGTGGGCTTTGGATGTTTTCGCCAGCGTCTCGAGCGCTGCCAGTGCTGCACCGCTATCAATGGCGCTTTCGGCCTTGCTGATGCCCTCACGCATGTCTTCAGCGCTGCCGCCAATCACGAAAGCAGCCGCGCTGTTGAGCAGGACAATGTCGCGATAGGCATTTTTGGTGCCCCGCAGAACCTCCATCAGCGCTGCAGCATTGTGTTCAGCGTTGCCGCCCTTCAACTTGTCCATGGTAACCCGCTGCAGACCCAGTTCTTCCGGCGTGATGTCAAAGCGGCGAATATCACCCTTTTGCAAGGCGACAATCTGCGTCGTGCCTGTTGTCGTCATCTCATCAAGGCCGTCACCATGGACAACCCAGACGGTTTCAGATCCGAGGTCATGCAGAACATGGGCGAGCGGTTCGCACCAGGCAGGATCGAAAACCCCCAGCAATTGTCTTTTTGCACCGGCCGGATTGGCAAGTGGCCCAAGCAGGTTGAAGATCGTGCGGGTTCCAAGCTCGACGCGCGCGGGACCCACATGTCGCATGGCCGCATGATGGCCGGGTGCAAACATGAAACCGATGCCCGCCTCGCGAATACAGGCCTCGATGCCTTCCGGCTTCAGATCGATATCGACACCCAGCGCCATCAACGTATCGGCGGCGCCGGATTTCGAGGTGAGGGCGCGGTTGCCGTGTTTGGCGACGGTGAGACCGCCACCGGCGGCCACCAGGGCGGTGCAGGTCGAAACATTATAGGAACCTGAGGCATCACCGCCGGTTCCCACGATATCAATCGCATCGTCCGGGGCTTTCACCCGCAGCATCTTCTCACGCATGGTGCTTACGGCGCCGGTCAGTTCGGAGACGCTTTCGCCCCGCACACGCAGCGCCATCAGGAAGCCACCGATCTGCGCGGCGGTTGCCTCGCCCGACATCATGATGCTGAAGGCATCGTGGGCCTGCGCGCGGGTCAGCGGCTGCCCACTGGCCACAATGGCGATATAGTCTTTCAGGTCGGACATGGTCAGCTTTGCCTCCGGGGCAGCTACACTATCTGTTTTCCGGCGTCAGGAGGGTGAGGAAACGGCCAGTTCGGCCACCGCCGGATTGAAGGTGACGCCGAATTCCGTTTGCATCAGGCGGATCATCTGAGACAGCATGTCATCACCCATTCTTCGTGACAGGTTCTGGCTGGCACCCGCAGGCAAGGCGTCAATTGCAGATGGATCAGGTGTCGATACGGATGTCACCTGCATCAGGATCTTGACCGTATCGGCTTCGTCACTTGCCAGGGTAACCAGGCCTTCGGGTCCGGAAAAGGCAGCGTTGATGGCCGATGCGCCGAGAACAGCATCCTGAACGCTTCGTTTCATGTCATATTTGGTTTCTGCCACGAGGCCGAGTTCGGCTGCGATGGCTGACAATTCCTCACCCTTTGCAACGCGATCACGCAATTCGGTCGCCTGTTTGTCCAGAGCGATGGCAGCCTGTTCGCGCTTCCAGTCTTCTGTGACCTGGCTCCTTGCTTCGTCCAGGGTACGGTCACGTGCCGGTATGATGTCATCAACCTCAAACCATAGAAAACCATCTCCGCCAATATTGATCGGCGCGGTTTCAATGTTGATTTCGGTATCAAATGCCTGTGCCAGGAGCGCCTGTGACTGTGGCAGGTCACGCAGGACTTCTCCGTCCGGTGTGCGTGCAGAACGATCAACCGCATCTATGGTGACAGGCGTCAGTTTCTGCTTCCTTGCGGCTTCACGCAAAGTTTCGCCGCCAGCGCGGGAATCCTCATAGGCATCATGCACATCAAGCAGAATGGTCTCTGCTTCGCGCAACGCCAGTTCGTTGCGTATCTCGTCACGCACCTCTTCGAAACTTCTCGTCGTTTCCGGCGTAATTGCCGTAACGCGCAGGATGACTGGCCCAAAGGAGCCATTGACAACACCGCTTGTCGCCCCGGCTGAGCTGATCGCAAAAGCGGCATCCGCAATGACCTGATCCGGCACCGTGGATTTCTGCTGCGTTCCAAGCGAAACGTCGCTCATGGTCTTGCCTGCAGCGCTGACAATTTCTTCAAAACTTGCGCCGGCCGCCAATTTTTCCGCTGCTGCCTGTGCGGCTTTTTCATCGTCAAAATTCAATTGTTCGATGGTGCGCGTTTCCGGTGTGGTGTAGCGATCAATGCGTGATTCATAATCATTGCGCGCTGTTGCATCGGAAATATTCGCCACATCCACAATGTCACTGGCGGTCAAAGTGACATAGGTGATTTTGCGGTATTCAGGCGCCCGGTAGGTGGCCTTGTTGGACTCGAAATAGGTTTTGAGAACCTCCTCCGTGGGGTCTTCTATTGTGCTGAGGTCCTGCGGGTTCAGCACAATATAGTCGAAGGTGCGCGTTTCGTTTTCAAACTGGTTGACGGCTGCCAGCAGGGTCGCAGGTGCCTTGTAGCCATCGGAGACGGCTTCAACGATCTGCGAACGGATCGCGGTATTTTCCTGACTGACGATGAAATCTTCTTCACTCATGCCGATATTGCGTAAGAGATTTGCGAAGGTCAGACGGTCAAAGCGGCCATCGATACCCTTGAAGGCCGGATCTTCGGCAATCAGCCCGGCCAGGCGCTCTTCCGACAGGCCCAGATTCATCCGCCGCGATTGCTCGTCGAGTGCGGCATTCATGGAAACCTGCGTGAGAACCTGGTTTTCAACGCCCAGCGCACGCGCCTGTTCAGCGGTCAGCCGGGTTCCGAATTGCCGCGAAAGCATGGCGATCTGCCGATCGAAGGCCAGGCGGTATTCCGTCGTCGTCACCTTTGTTTCGCCGACCGAAACGACAGAATTTCCGGCGCCCTGGAACATGGTGCCGCTGATACCCCAGACACCAAAGGACAAAACCAGAAGTATCAGGAGAAATTTGGCAACCCATGATTTGGCACTATTGCGTAGAACGTCGAGCATGAAAACTCCATTACTTCCGATTTTGGCGCCTAGGCAGCGCCGCGAATTTTGCTAATACAATTGGACGGTGTTTTACGCATCGAATGCCCGCCCCGCAAGGCTGAATAACAGGTGTTGCGCCATTGTCGGCCCATGATGGTTCAAATCCACCATGTCGCCGTTGGGATGCATTGCATTATCCGGTCAGTTTGCTAGGTCCCTGTTCGACAGATAATCTATGGCGAGAGGATATGAAATGACACCTGGGATTAAGCCGCTGATCGCCGGCAACTGGAAAATGAATGGTCTTCGCGATTCCCTGCGCGAGATCACGGCCATTGCCTCAGGGCTTGAAACATTCAAAGGCGAAGCCTTCGATGCCTTGATCTGCCCTCCCGCGACGCTCGTGTGTCTGGCGGCTGCGGCCGTTCAGGATACGCATTTGAGCATTGGCGGTCAGGATTGCCATACGCAGCAGGCCGGCGCCCATACGGGCGACATTTCCGCAACCATGCTGCGTGACGCCATGGCGACTCATATCATTGTCGGGCACTCGGAGCGGCGGGCCGATCACGGCGAAAGCAATGCGCTGGTGCGTCAAAAGGCTGTCGCGGTCCACGCCGAGGCCCTGGTGGCGATCATCTGCATTGGCGAAACCAAGGCTGAACGCGATGCCGGAATAACATTGGCGGTGCTGAAGCGACAGCTGGATGAATCCCTGCCGGACGAAGCAACCCACAGAAATACAATTGTTGCCTATGAACCCGTTTGGGCCATTGGCACTGGTAAGACGCCGACGCCCAGGGATGTGGAGGAAGCCCATGATTTCATGCGCCGCGACCTTGAGGGACGTTTTGGCGAGCAGGGGGCTCAAATGAGACTGCTCTATGGCGGTTCCGTCAAAGGCGCCAATGCAGCGGAATTGATGGCCGTGCGCAATGTGGATGGTGCTTTGGTTGGTGGTGCGAGCTTGAAAGCAACAGACTTCCTTGCCATCTGTGAAGCATACGGATAATAACCGCCTCGGACCGTCCTGTTCGACGGTTGTTTGTTTGAATTGGCCTGTATGGGGTTGGAAAGCGTTCCAGCCTCGTGTACACAGCCGCAAAAATTCCAATGTGCCTTGATGGCAGGAACATAAATCTATGCAAACGGTTTTGATCGTTATTCATCTCATGGTCGTCATCGCCCTCGTGGGCGTCGTTTTGTTGCAGCGTTCTGAAGGCGGAGCGCTAGGCATGGGCGGCGGTGGCAGCGGCGGGGGCATGATGTCCGCACGCGGCGCAGCCGACGCATTGACGCGGACAACAGGCATTCTGGCGGCCGCCTTTTTCATCACGTCGATTTCGCTTGGCATTTTTGCTCGGTACGAATCGCGCCCGACTGACATTCTCGACCAGATTGAACAGACGTCACCCGGTGGCCAGAACATTCTGGACCAGTTGGGCGGCTCATTGTCTCCGAGTGAAAGTTCTGACAGTTCGGCTGACATACCTGCGCCCACGCAGGACGGAACGCAGGTTCCAACAGGTCAGTAATTTACGATATACCATGACATACCGGCAATGGTTGCCGGTATTTGCTGTGCACGACGCAAAGTTGCGCAGCAATTTGTCGTGTGGATGTGTATATCATCTGAAAAAATTCCATCAGAACAAATTTTGGGCTGGTGGAATCAGTGACAAAGCGATAACGGAATAAGCCCATGGCGCGATACGTATTCATCACTGGCGGCGTGGTTTCTTCCCTTGGAAAAGGAATTGCTGCGGCCGCTCTGGGAGCGTTGCTGCAGGCCCGTGGTTACCGGGTGCGGATACGCAAGCTTGATCCTTATCTCAATGTCGATCCGGGAACGATGAGTCCCTATCAGCACGGCGAGGTTTTTGTTACCGACGACGGTGCGGAGACCGATCTGGATCTGGGGCATTATGAGCGTTTTACCGGACGCTCCGCCGTTCAGGCCGACAATATTACCACCGGACGGATCTACAAGGACATTATCGACAAGGAACGCCGGGGCGACTATCTGGGCGCCACCGTTCAGGTGATTCCGCATGTCACCAATGAAATCAAGAACTTCGTTCTGGATGGCAATGAGAATTTTGACTTTGTCCTGTGCGAGATCGGCGGCACTGTCGGCGATATCGAGGCGATGCCCTTTCTGGAAGCCATCCGCCAATTGGGCAATGATCTGCCGCGCGGCAATGCCGTCTACATCCATCTGACCTTGATGCCGTGGATATCGGCTGCCGGCGAATTGAAGACAAAACCGACGCAGCATTCGGTCAAGGAACTGCGCTCTATCGGCATTGCGCCTGATATTCTGCTGGTGCGGGCCGACCGTCCGATCCCCGAAGACGAACGTCGCAAATTGTCTCTGTTTTGCAATGTGCGTTCCAGCGCGGTGATTCAGGCGCTTGATGTCGTTTCCATCTATGATGTACCGATTTCCTACCATCATGAAGGCCTCGACACGGAGGTGCTTGCCGCATTCGGCATCGAACCGGCGCCGGCACCCCGAATAGAGCCATGGAAGCGGGTGGCTGAGCGCATTCGCACGCCGGAAGGCGAAGTGACCATTGCGGTTGTCGGAAAATACACCGGCCTGAAGGATGCCTACAAGTCATTGATCGAGGCGCTTCATCACGGCGGCATTGCCAATCATGTCAAGGTGAACCTGGAATGGATCGAATCGGAGATCTTCGAGAAGGAAGATCCCGCACCCTGGCTGGAAAAGGTCGATGGCATCCTTGTGCCCGGTGGCTTTGGCGAACGCGGTGCGGAAGGCAAGATATTGGCGGCACGTTTCGCCCGGGAGCACAAAGTGCCCTATTTCGGGATCTGCTTCGGCATGCAAATGGCTGTGGTGGATGCGGCGCGTTCGCTGGCAGGGCTGGATAAAGCCTCGTCGACCGAATTTGGCGACACCTCGGAACCCGTTGTCGGTCTGATGACCGAATGGCTGAAGGGCGACATGCTCGAAAAACGCACCAAATCAGGCGATCTGGGTGGCACCATGCGTCTGGGTGCTTACGATGCGCATCTCAAGGCGGGCACGCGTATTGCCGAAATTTACGGGAGTACGGAGATTTCCGAGCGCCATCGCCATCGCTATGAGGTCAATCTTGATTATGTGGCAAGGCTTGAGGAAGCCGGCCTGACCTTTTCCGGCATGTCCCCCGATGGGGTCCTGCCGGAGACCGTGGAATACCGGGATCATCCGTGGTTTATCGGCGTTCAATACCACCCGGAACTGAAATCCCGGCCGCTTGAACCGCACCCGCTGTTTGCCTCCTTCATCGCGGCAGCCCTCGAGCAGTCCCGCCTGTTCTAGGATCGCAGCCAGTTTTTTGATCCGCCGTGCGGCTTGCGAGCTGTTTGGCCGATGCAAACTGGATCTGAAGCCATATCCCTGAAGTATCCGCGCAAGCAAATATGCGCTGTTTTCGTCGTCTTCTCCGCACCCGGACCGTAAGTGCGCGATCTGCCATGTCCCGGCACCGCCATTCAATCCTCAAAGAGAGGTCTGGACGAGGGGTCTCACGTCGACTAACTATTTGCCTGATTGCGAAGACCCCGTTCAATATTCTATTCATTTTTGATCATAGGTTGGAATTGGCATGGAAAAAGACGACCAACGAAAATTGGATATCGTGTCCGGAGCATTTTCTGTTCTGTTGAAAAACGGCCTGCCCATGTTGTCTTACGACCTGATCGCGCAGGAATCGGGCGTCTCGCGGCAGCTTGTTCGTTACTATTTCGCCGATCCTGAAGACCTGATGATTGCGCTTTGTGATCATCTTGCCGCCCTTTACCGCGAAGCCCTGATCCAGGGTGTTCTGGCAAGGCAACAGGATAACCGCCTGGAGTTTTTCTTTGATTTCTATTTCGATCTGGTGGAAGGAACGGCAAAACCACGTGACGATCAGGTCTATGACGCCATGATGTCGCTGGCGGCGGGCAGCCCGACGGTCCGTGACAATCTGCGCGGACAATACAGTCTCCTGGGGCAGGTCGTTTCCCATGAGATTCATCTGCGATACCCGCAAATAGGCCGCGAGGGCGCCGACGAACTGTCCTATCTGTTTGTCTGCCTGATGTATGGCCACTGGAAAATGGTCGCTTCCCTGGGCCTGTCCGAGGACCACAAGCACATCACCCGTCAGGCCCTCGACCGCCTGATACAGACCTATACAGGCAGCAAATTCCCACGGGTCAAATCCGTAAAGACATGGGCATCGGCGAGAGACAGTTGATGGCAATGGGCCCAGAGGCGATCGGGAGTACTGGAACAGGTCGGAAGTGCAGGGTTATCCCATTCAGTGGCTATGGACATGGATATATCTCCGAAAAAGCAAGGGAATTGCCAGGCGCGCTCAGGTGGTAAATGTGTCAGAAATAGCGATTTGCGTTCGAAATCCTTTTCAGTTTTGCGTGGCTTAACGATTGCTGTTTTGTCGAGTTGCACCCAATTGCGGAGATCAAGTTGTTTGAAGGGAAATGCTTACACAGGACGAAATAGACAGGTTGAAACAGGTGGCGCAAGCGATAGCCCAAAGGGCATACGACGAGCTTGACAAGATGCCCAATGTCTTCCCCCTGATGATGATGGCCTCATGTGGAATATGTTGGATGCCTATGGTGTATTTCATTATGCTGAGCCGGATGAGACTTTCGCGGAGTGCTTGAGCGTGGTTGAATTTTCTGATGGTCGCGGATTATCAGTTGAGGTCGAATTGTTGGTATCAGATTCAGGAGACAGTAATATTGATTGCGTAAATCTGGTTTTTGAGGTGCTGAACGATACGTCACCCAGAACTATATCGGTTCACTATGCATACCATTAGCTTTTGGCGGCAAGCTGCCCGCGACAAAATACGTATACCTAAATCACGGGATAATGGTGAGAACAGCAATGACAAATGAGCAGCTTTCGTTGGCATTGGAGAACATTGAGACCAGGGCTCCCGGGACTTGGGAGGAATTGGTATTCTGCATGGACAAGCAGGCTGAAATTTGAAGCCTTTGACTTTGCACAACAGTATGAAGGTTGCCATGGAAAGTGTTTGGGCAGGCGTCCTGGATTTGGATTTTCTGAGTGAATTGGAAAACCATGATGACCCAGTTGAACTCAGCCATGCATTGGTTGGAGCAATTCTGGAAAGAGCCAGAGATCGGATTGACGGTGAAAGAGCAATTGAACTGTAGGGGGGGGTGTCCGGTTTCGGCCGAGTAAATAACGGTGACAGCCCGCGCAACCCCGTAGAGTATTGTGAGACAGGCAGAAATGACAAAATCAATATGCAGAGTTCGGACGTGGTTCAGCAGCATTAACCAACATGTTCAGCGCAGCAAGGCGCAGAGATGAGCCCATTTTTAGCGAAAGCCTGCAGTTACCGTGAATCCCGAGACGAACCAATTTGGATGATTGCAGTTTTGCTCCAATGGTGATGACGGGGAGACCAGGGCTGGTATTGATGTGGGGGCATGCGCCACACCAGAATTCGGTAAGGTGCATGCTCATGCAGAAGGATTTAATGGGTTCTCCAACAGGAAGTAATCAATGAATGAAAACATTATAGTGCATGACTTAAAGATATTGGATGATTTATGGCTGCATGATTGGGAAATCAAAACCGTCAACTTCGATTACCCGATTCTTGAACTTGATTTAAGGGACGCATCAGGTCAATTTTGCATGCATATTGTTTTTGAGGATGTAAGAGATAAAGTAATATTTAGATCTAACCATGCACAGATATCTATCGACAGAGTATATGGCTGCATAATAACAGATGATAACGTCGATGATATTTATAATAAATATTTTTCCGGTTACAAAAAAATAGGATGACCGGAAAAACATTGATTGCTTTTTGCTTTAACACGGAAGCAGACTTTGCATGCATCTGTTCTGGATACCGAATATCCAAAATGGAGAATTGAGAAAAAATTCAGATTGGCGCACCAATTGGACGTTGGCTGACCCTGCTATAGGACTTTCTATGCGTCTCCAGATGACATCCCCCTTAACTCAAATGCTGAAGACTATCTCATCGAAAAGATGGCCTATTTTGTCGAGCCGACCAATCAAACGTTGACCACACCGAAGGGCGCTATCAATGGCCGGCATGATCCTGAAGCAGGTGGTCTGAAGGGCTGAATTTCATGTCCTTCAGTCGGCGGCACGCCAGCCCGCAGCGATAGGATCTTTTCTAACAGGCGCTCCAAACATGTGGTGTGCTGCGTCAAATCGTTATTGGGCCAGGACAACAATAAACGCGGTAGTGCAGACCCCTGCAGTGCGCATTATGATTGGCTGGGCAGGGTTTCTGGCAAATATGATCTCGATGTTGGATACCATGGATGGGAACCACCATCATTGCACACAGACCAATAATGCCATCGCTCCGGATGTGAAAACATCGAAGGGATATCTATCGGGGAATTCGCACCATGATCATCCAAGACAACATCGACGAATATAATGCTCTGAAGCCACATAATTTCCAAATATTGCAATCAATTTCAATTTGGCGAAATTCGCCCGTGAATGTTAATTCCAAGGTGAATATCAACATAATTCTGGATGCTACCGAAGAAAAAGAAGCCGGTTCTCTGCACCTGGAATTTCGAGAGGTATTTGGTCTCAATCTGGACCATATTGAGGGCGCGTCATATTTTTGGATGTCAATTGATGACGTTCGTGGCGATCACATTGAAGGTGCAAAATTTCGGGTAGATGAATTGGCAGATCATATGATTGCGTTTTATTGCAGGACTTTCCAAGCTCAGATCCTGTCTATTTGAGTTCAATATTTATTCAGTTTCAGTGACAGAAATCCTTGACGATTTACCAAGCTACGGAGTCAATAGCCAAACGGATGCGCATTCCGGAGGATCTGCGGGCTTTCATTGCGCCACATTTACCCATTGATCAGCCAGCGGCACGCCCTGTCGATGGCTGGTGAGTGTCCTGACGTTCAATTACCATCTCAGGACTGCCTCCGCCGATGCGTTTGTTCCAGCGCCTGTTATGAACCGCCCCTGTTCGGTGCGGACCATTTCCTGTGCCTTGACAAAGAACGCAACCCTGGGGACGCTTCAATTCTGTCCATTGGTAAGCGGGAAAGGTAAACTCGGGTCGTTGGAAAACGGCAGGTCAATTCAGGGGCCAAAACAACGTTGCAGCGGACTTCAGCCAGGAAATAACGGGGACTCAGGGCTATCGATCCGAAAGTTTTGTTTTATATCCCATGGGCGGCTCTCAAAACGGGCACCGAGTCGCTCTATCCGGATGCAGAAGCGGAGATCGATGTGGCAATCGATTTCTAGGGGGCACGTCATTCTCAGCAGGTGCCTACCCAAGCGATTCCCATACGCATTTTCGTTTATGGACAACAAGCCGGTCGGCACTGCGCTCATTTGCATCCACCGCGATCATCTGTCAACGGAACGTATTTCAACAGCAAACAATTGCTTCATTGAGGAACGAATTACGTGTCTTTCAGATGGCGGTATTGGCAGGCCTGTCTGCACCACTTTTCGTTTCAGGTCGTGCACTTGATCGAATGCCGGGTCTTCGGTACGTTTCCTGTGTTGTACCGGATGTAATGGTCAATGACGCTTCCCGGACGTCTTGATGGAACAGAACCATCTTCTTCCTGACGACGTACGACAATACAATTGGCGTGGACAATTTGACCGGTAAGCTTATGACAATTCACGGAGGTCAGTGGTGGACTTCGATCCAGTTGCTTCTGCAAAACATATTCTGACCGCGTATTTGGGCGGAAGCTTGACTATCAAGGAGACTGAAAGAAGCCTTCATGCAACGCGCTCATCATTCAACCTTCCGCACACAATAGCCGACATAATCGACCAAATGGACATTCTGGTTGGGCTTGCGGAAACACGGAGTGACAAAGAAATGGACCTGCTGGAAAATGCACTTAGAAGCCAGATCAGACTCATATTGAAAAAACTGGTGCAACGGCGACAGCCATCACAACCCCGTAGTGTATTGTGAGGCAGGCTGAAATGACCAAACCTATGATATCCAGGGTTTAGACGTGGTTCCGCTGCATCAACCATCATCTTCAGCGCAACAAGGGCAGAGATGAGTTTGTGTTCACGGCAAATAAATCAGGATCAAGACTTACGATGGCTTCAGCAACAGAGGACTCGCAAAAGGCACTATGTAAAAAATATGCTACGGAATTCCTTGGTTCATCAAGCCAATGGAAGATTGGCATTGCTTCGAACGTCGGACAGGGCGTTGAGCCCATCAACGGATTTCGGCATCCTCCCCAAGGAGAAACAACCGGTTGGTATGTCTATGCTGGTGAGGCGTTGTTTGATGATCGAGATTTCTTTTTGCCGCTTCACGTCGCGCACCTTGTTGATCGGTGTCCTCGGATTTTGAGATACCTCGGATTGCCGCCCGGTTGGAGATTTCTCATTGCTGGCGATAAAGAGGATGTGTGGTTTGATGAAAGCCTATTGGATATTCAGTAGGCAATAGATCACACATTTGAACACTTTGGCAGGGCAGAAATTCTTATCGAAGTATTGATTTCAGACACCCTAAAAACGGCGCTTGATCAACTTGATGACCCATCTTTGTTTTTGTCAGACCCGAAGATATGATCCCCTGGAAGAGATTGTAATCGGGCACTGACATTAACGTTGCCCACCTGCTTCGGTTCTACCTTGATGATTTTTTCATACCATGAAGATCGTGGTGTTTGCTGTCGGGGCCTCATGATGGGCTTGTCCATCTCACGACAATAAGATCCTTGAAGCAGGCGAAGAGGCAAGAGACAGATTGATGATGGACGGCCAATGAAAAAGATTTTCCGCCAAATTTACAAACTCCCCCGAACAATTGGAGTTGCGCAGAAATTGCACAAAGCATGGCATTTCCTGGCGCTTGGAGATCCCCAAGGGGCGGAGCGAACGTTTGAAAAGGGGGAGCGCCTACTGTTTGGAAAAATGCCTTTGGAATACAAAATAATGAAGGGACAGATAAAGTTTAGCGTCAGAAACCACGCCGAATGCCACAGATTGTTTGGTGAGGCTTGGCGGGAATTGGATCGTGACACCACGTTTTCTGATGATGAGAAAAGCTACTTGAAATATTACATGTACAGTGCTTTTGAATTATACGAAAAACACAAAATGTTTGATGTCTCAGAATTTGATGCGATCGCCCCTGCGGATGTATTGCTTGAAAATGTCAGCACCATCTGGAAAAAACGATTTCCTTCTCGTGATCATCCGGACTGGCGGGAAGTGTTCTGACCTGGTCTCTCGATACCGGTGACAGTGCACTCAATCCCAAATTGCGCGCTTCTGCAAATGGCACGACGGCGGATTTTGCCATTCCCCGAGCACCGGTGGATGACGGGTATCACCGGCCAGAGTTTGGAGGGTAATATATGATCTATTTATTGATCACTCTGGCAATCTCCATATGTTTATTTTTTGCCTACCTCATGTATCGAGGAGCAAAATATGGTGGCCCCTTGTTGCCAGAAATGATCAAGGAAACTTCCATCCGGTTTTCGGAACATCGTATTGTGTGCGATGGAATGACATATTTTACATCAGCTTGCACCAGATTGCTGACAGTTGAATATGTGACTGGGGATATCATGAATATTTATATCCGAGACATGAGCGACGAAATACGCGGATATGTTTTGGATGGTATCGATGGGATAGAAGTCGATATACATAGTGATGTCCGTTGCCGCATCAGCCATGAGAGCTACTTGAAAATAATTGAAAGGCTGTGTGAACATTTTAAAGATACAAAATACCCGATGAGAATCAAATATTTAAGCGCTCTTATTCCAGAATAGCGATCCTGGTCGCCGATCCTGAAGCTACCTCCAATTTGTTCCCAATCCAACGACGCCTCGACGGAATTCATGGCCGATCAGCTCGCAGATGGGCCTTCATTCCGCACACGCAACCTTATTGATGATTTCAATCGAGAGTGGCTTGGCATTGATGTCAACTTTTCACTGCCAGCCGAGCGCGTTGTTCGTTTCCCCAACCAAATCATTGAATGGCGCGGGTAGCCTGTTGCAATACGTGTTGATCATGGCGCGGAATATGCCAGCGGTACACTGTTGTCATGGGCGCAAAAGCGGCACATCCCCATCATGCACATTCAACCAGGCGAGCCACAACAGAACGCTTGCATCGAACACTACAACCAAACCGTTCGCGAGGAATGGTTGGGTCGCCCTATCTTTGAAACAATCCGGGAGGCGCAGGATCACGCCACTCGTTGGCTATGGACATAAAATAATGAAAGACCGAATATGTGGGGTGGTGGAATAATCCCAATCCAGAAACTCAAAATGGCAACATAAATTCCACTTGAAGAGCCCGTTAAGAATGGGAGGATTACCGTCGTTTGTCAGCATCGTGAGGGGCCAATGGCCTGCGCCTGTTTCTCCCTTTTCCGCCAAATGCCGAGCATTGGGCTTTGACGCAGATGGAGTCGATTGCAGTTCTCTTGGTGACGACGCCTGATGATGACTGGTCAGGAGCCCTTATAGGTAAATATGCCCGATACACACTTCCGAGCACCAAAAATGACAGCGAATTAACTAATGAATCGACGAGTCGCGTTGATCTATTTGCTCCGGCTGCGCTAGTAGGAAAGGCAAGCAGGGCTTGCGTTGTCTGTCGTCAGGGTTGCTCCGGTTGCCGGCAGAGCAATTGTTGGTGCACAGAAAACAGACTATTCAAGAGTCAAGATTCCATTAAAATTTGCCCCCAAAAACATTGCTTCGCGACAAAAATAAGAATCAATTGGATTAAGTCGGGTCACCAATAGAGGTGCATTAAAGTCAGTATTCAGCGAAAATAACTGATTGAAATATCAGCATAACGGTAGTGGAGTAAATCTATCTCAATATTAATCGCAGATTTACCAAAAAACTCCCAATTTTGGAAAGGGTAACTGTAGCTCAAACCGTGCCTATCCGCTTGACGCCCACACCCACTACATCTAGCTTGGCTTCAAACGGATAGGAGGTGACTGTGGACGTTCTCGACCGAGAGGACCTTCCGTTTCCGGAATCGCTCCC
>Ga0075120_10000588_pt1 | contig 29884 bp, 25 predicted proteins | sample AntAceMetag02UKL_FD_69792 | JGI IMG/M metagenome (GOLD analysis project Ga0075120, IMG submission 69792) | Saline lake microbial communities from Ace Lake, Antarctica - Antarctic Ace Lake Metagenome 02UKL | ecosystem: Environmental > Aquatic > Non-marine Saline and Alkaline > Saline | place...
ATTGACTATAGCTATAGCATTATAAACACAGACCTCTTGACACTTTCCACAGCTATTACATTTATTTTCATCTACAGCAGGCACAGGAATAGAAACAATCTCTCTATTTTTTATCTCTGGATTTATAAAAATATGTGAGTTTGGCTCCTCAACATCACAATCTAAAAGCTGTGCATTAGAAATAGAGAGTGCAAGATTTGTGGCTATAGTAGTCTTGCCTGTCCCGCCCTTTCCGCTGGCAACTGAAATAATCATATATTTATATAAGCTGATGAAAAGCTATCAATGTATCCTGAAACTTGTCTACATATTGAGCTGTTTTAAAACCTTTATCTACCAAATAATCTTTTATTTGAACCAACATGATCTCATTATTTTGATGCCTTCCTCCTTCGCTACTATGGATCTTATCCATGAGCTTTAATCCTTCTTTATTGAAATCGCTTAAAACAATTTTACCTTCTAAAGAGATAATCCTTATAAATTCATCTATAACTTTAAATGGATTTAAGAGATGATGTATCATATTAACTGAGAAGATTATATCAAAACACTCATCTTGAAAACTTAACTGTTCGGCGTTTTCTATTTTAAAATCTACCTGTTTCTCTAAGCCAAATTTCTTTATATTCAGCCGGGCAATTTTTTGTTCTTGTTCTGAGATATCCACGCTGCTGAATTTATACCCCTCTTTTGCTAAAGCAACAGTTAAGTGTCCTTTACCTGTGCCAACTTCCAATATGTTACCATAAAGAGGCTCAGCGCTTTGGATAACAAATTTCCGTTCCATTTCAATATCATAACCAAAGCTTTTATAGAGGGCTGCTCTCTCTAAATATCTCTTATGATTCTCTGCCACTGCTGCTTCCAAAATTATTCCCTAACCATCTTAGCCCCACACTTAGGGCAATTTACTGAATAACAAGGAACTCCTACGTTATGAGCTACCTTTGTATTACAACTTAGGCAAACACACTCTCCGGCAGGACCTGAGCCTGCTTTATTGCCACTCATCCTACCGCGACCTCCAGCTCTACCCATACCTCTACCAGTTCCTGATCCAGCCCCGAAAGGACCTGTTCCATCACCTCTAGGCATTTTGAACCTCCTTTTTGAATTATCTTTAACTCATTCCAAACTTAGAGTCTACGCTGGGTCCTTGAGTTGATTTAAGCTCTCCCGCTTTATATCTCTCTATTACCTCTTTAATAGAACCTGAGACTCCGGTAATTATATTGATATCTGCTGCCTCTAATGTTCTAAACGCATTAGGCCCAACATTACCTGTAATAACTACAGTTACACCTTTAGAAGCTATTAACTGCCCAGACTGAATACCTGCTCCACCAGAAGCGGCAATATTGCCATTCTCAATAACTTCGAACTCTAAGGTATCTGTATCTACAATGAGAAAGTAAGCACATCTTCCAAATCTTGGATCTACTTGAGATTCAAGATTTTCACCTTGCGCAGTAATACATATTTTCATATTTATATACCTCCGTTTTAAATTATCTTATACTCTTATCTATATTTAATTTGGGTGATTTTCTTCATCTTCATGTTCACACTCTGTCTTCTCTACTCCATATCCTTTTCCTGCCCCTGGATTACAGAGGCTCTCTCCACTTTCAAGTTCACCATTAGCAATCTTATTAATTACATCCTCTATGCTACCGCTAACTCCAACAATCGTATCTATACTAACTTGATTAAATAGATTTAAAGCACTCATCCCCATACCACCAGCAACAATAACATTAATACCTTTATCGTGTAAAAACTGAGGCAAAAACCCTGGGTGATGGCCAGGATTATCAATGCTACTTCTATTAATCACTTCATTATCTTTTACCTCAACAAGAGTAAAAGAAGGACATCTGCCAAAATGAGCAGATACCATATTCCCATCTGTAGATATCGCTATCTTCAATATTACACCTCCTAAAATTTTGAAAAAGGCGGAAATAAAGCTCAGTCCCTACTTCCGCCTATCTCTTTTAGTTATTCTTTTTTAGATCCTGAGCTGGATTCTAACTCTTTTATCCTGTTATTAACCATATTAACTTCATCTTGCATAGCTTTAAGCTGTTCTTTAAGCATGCTCGCTTCCTGCTGAAGACTTAAGCTAGAAGCAGCTGGAAAATAAGGGTAAGCAGGGGCTCTAAAACCTCTACCCATACCGTAACCAAAACCGCGACCTCCACCTACGCCACGTCCAAAACCTCCGCCTGCTGTTGGATTCATATAACCTGGAGTAGAATAACCCGCACAGTAACCTGCTCCACGTCCTGTCATAGAACCCATTCCTGCTGGACCTGCTCCATTTCCACCTGGCATTTTACTCACCTCCTTTCCAATATTTTTGGCATCTAATTTGACAATACAATATCCCATTCCACGTCCTGTCATTGGGCCCAGAATTTGAGGTCCTCTTCCATCAAAACCTGGCATCTTACTCACCTCCTTCTTTACTACTGATAATCAGTATCATTAATATTCAAAAAAAATAATAACTACAGCTTCATTTCTGACATCTATCGCATAAGCCGGAAAACTGAATAAAATGATCTTTTATTTTAAAATTGTACTTTTTAGAAAGACCTTTCTGAGTCTTGTTAAGCAATTCAACCTCTTCATTAATAAAATCCGTATAATCAATTACTCTACCACAATCTGTACACACCAAATGATGATGATGTATTACCTTAGGACCTTCGATCAATTCATATCTTGCTCTACCATCTCCGAAGTCGAATTTGGAAACCAGCCCCATATTAACAAGTAATTCTAAGTTGCGATAAATCGTAGCCAGGCCTATATCAGGATAAAACTTATTTACTGCCATATATATATCCTCTGCACTAAGATGTTTCTCTGTCTTGCTCAAAACCCCTAAAAGTGCTTCCCGAGGTATAGTTAATCTATACCCGCAACCTCTAAACCTTCCATGCCACCATACTGGGCCTCTCATTTTTATTGGCATATTCTAGTTTCTCCTTGTTAATAATGATTCTCATTATTATTTATACCACATTACAAAATATTGTCAAGGTTATTTTAAAATTTTTCCTTGCCACATTTTTAATAAATCCAGAGATAAAAAGAAAAGCTCTACAACTTAATTAGTTGCAGAGCTAAAAGATGAAAACGGCTCCCTGTATTGGACGAGTTTCGCAACTGGTTGTATACAGAAAAGGCTAATTAACTCTGTAAAAAATTATTTCCTTTATATTGTTCTATTACCCAATGAATCTTTATTCTTGTTTCTTTGCAATACTCACATTAACAGCGCTTGCCCCTTTTGGGGTTTTTTCAATTTCAAACTCAACTTCCGTATTTTCATTCAAAGCATCAAACTCAACACCCACAAGACTGTTCTTGTGGAAAAATACTTCGCTGCCATCAGTATCACTTATAAAACCAAAGCTCCTCTCGCGAACTAACTTCTTTATTTTTCCTGTATGCATTTTAAACCTCCTTTTCGACTTTTATGATGCATCTTCCACCTATTAGCTCTTCTCTTCCTTTCTGATAGTATTATACAACAAACAAAAACCTCTTGCAATTTATTGAATCACAAAGGGTTGAAATATAAAAACTCCCCGTGCAAATCTTACATATAACATTATCTCTGAATACTGAGCCTATAGATATGCGCTGTATAGCCTAACATCTAAGGACATAGCCAGATCAGAGAGGTTGTTTTGGCAGGTCTTACGCCGCCCCGGAAGAGGCTCGAACTTATATTTAACGAGCTAAAAGGTGGAAATTTGTCCAATTTTGTCCAGTATTTTGGGCGGTCAATTTGCATAACTCTTTTACTTCAAAACAGTTACAAGATGTCCAACCTCATGGGGTAGACATTTAGCTAAAACGATACGATCCCAACTAAGTATACGCTTTAATAACATGAAAAAGGTCTTTTTCAGTTGTTAGATGTTATTCATTTTGTTGTCGTCTACTCTTTTATAAGTGCTAATACTTCCACCCATCTCTTTTAAAATAAATTTTTCACTCGTTACTTCTAAAAGTGGATTGACATCTTTTTCTCCCGCTCCGAAAAGAAGATTACTTTGGTCATAAGTCCAAGTGAAATTATTATCCTTCACTTCCCAGGAGCCCGTAGTTGTACTAGTTGGCTTGTCTTGACAATACCCCTTGGAAACAAAGGAACCGTCATTTTTGATTATCACAACTACCCGTGCACTTCCAACCGCCGCCTCCCATGTCCCAATAAACATTTCATCGATGTTCCCTGTGTTGTTTTGGCAGGATGAAAGTATAAATAACGACAACCCCAAGAAAGTAAGAACTAAAATATTTTTCCATATATAGGTTCCTTCGATAGGCTGTCTAAGATTATTTATAAATCCAATCATGGTTAAACTTATTTTACATAAACAAAAAACCCTCTGCAACCTATTACTTTACAGAGGATTAAAATATAAAAACTCCCCGTGCAAATCTTAGACATAACATTATCTCTGAATACTGAGCCTATAGATATGCACTGTATAGCCTAACATCTAAGGACATATACCAGATCAGAGAGTTTGTCCCTCGATTATGCATAGAAATAATATTTCTGGCACACCAATAATCAAAGATTATTTTGTGTTCCAAAAGGTTCATAGCCCCACCCGATAATATTTATATAAATTTAAAATAGTCTGAGTTTAAAGTACTCAATCAATGAAATTCCTTTTTTATCTACTTTGAGATTAACTTGCCAGGATTCAAGTCCTCTTTGGGTGGCTTTTTTTACTATCTTTACTATCTCTGCATTTGGTTTTTCAGGAACTTTGAACTTATTTGCATTATACAAATAACATAAAAGCACTATTGCTCTTTGGCCTTGCTTTATCTGGAGAGAAATCTCTTGGAAATGCCTACCTAATCTTTCAAAAGAACTAAATATTTTATCGTCTTTTTTGTCTCCAAACGGAAGATGTCTTAAAGGAGTTTTTACTTCAAGGAAACAATTATTATTTATTAGAAAATCAATTTTAGAATTATTTAATTTTACTTCTCTTCTAATTTCTTTGACATCAATAATTTTTTTAAGAAGATTGTTTTTGAGAAAGAATTCAATATAACCATTTACTTTGGTTTGATTAATCCCTCCCCGTGCAAATATTAGATATAACATTATCTCTGAATACTGTACCTGTAAATAGGTGCTATATAGCCCAATATCTGAGGATATATGCCATATCAGAGATACTATTTTAGTAGTATTATCGCCGCCCCGGAAGAGGCTCGAACTTGTATTTAACAGGCTAATTTGTCCAATTTTGTCCGGTATTTCAGAGTGTTAATTTTCATAACTCTTTTACTTTTAAACAGTTACAAGATGTTCACCCCATAAGGCTGGACATCTAGCTAAGAATGAGTAAATTCTTACGCAAATAGGAGCTTGCTTGACTATGATTTTCTTACATTTACAATAAACTATCTCACATGTTAATCAAAATCAAATGATTTGACCATGCTTAAAAGAATGTTTTCATACCGATCATACCTTTTAAATGCCTTTTCTCTTGAACCGTCGAGAACATTTCCTGTTATTATATAAAGATGGTTATTTCTCACAATCTGTGCCTGATACCCTATCCATATGCTTCGGAGATTTTATAAAGAAATGACGGTGTGTTAAGGATGCTTTTCAAATCTTCATTTGCCTTAATAACAGATGAATCAAATTGCTATCTTTACTTCTTAAGAGCTGCAGCTATAAATTCTCTGAACAGAGGATGGGCCTTGTCAGGTTTAGATTTAAATTCTGGATGAAACTGACAGGCAATAAACCAAGGATGCTCTTTAATCTCTATCATCTCAACTAAATCTTTATCTGGATTAAGCCCAGAGAATACCATACCTCCTGCGCCTAACCTCTCACGATAATTATTATTAAACTCATATCTATGCCTATGTCTCTCCAGCATCTTACTCTGTTTGTATATAGAATAAGCTAATGTATTTTGCTTAAGTCTGCATTCATAAGCACCTAAACGCATCGTAGCGCCCTTACTCTCTATTTTTTCCTGCTCTTCCAAAAGACTGATGACCGGATATTTAGTCTCTTTGTCAAACTCTGTAGAATTAGAATCTTTAAGCCCTGAGACATTTCTAGCAAACTCTATCACTGCTATCTGCATTCCTAAACAGATACCAAAGAATGGAATATTGTTCTCCCTTGCAAACTGGGCTGCTTTAATCTTCCCTTCTATTCCTCTATGTCCAAAACCTCCTGGAATAAGAATACCGCTTACACCACTGAGTTTTTTTTCAACCCCACTTTTTTCTAAATCTTCGGAGTCTATTCTCTTTATATTCAACTTTGCATCATTTGCTATAGACCCATGAATCAAAGCCTCATATATAGACTTATAAGCATCTTGAAGAGTGATATACTTTCCAACCACCGCTATAGAGACTTGTTTAGAGGGGGACTTTATTCTTTCAACAACATCTTTTCCCCATCTAGAAAGCTTCTTATCTTCACATTTTAAATTGAGATCCCGGACAATTAATTTATCTAATCCTTCCTCTTCAAGAATTAAAGGCAACTCATATATGCTCTTTACATCTATCGCCGGGATAACAGCCTCTTTATTCACATTGCAAAAAAGAGCTATTTTATCTTTTGCTTCTTTACTAATCTTTCTCTCGCTCCTACATAAAATAATATTGGGGATTATTCCTATCTCTCTCAATCTACCCACGCTATGCTGCGTAGGCTTAGTCTTAATCTCACCAGCAGCCTTTAAATAAGGAACGAGAGTTACGTGTATACTGATAGCATAGCCCGCCCCGACTTCAAGCATTAGTTGTCTAATGGCTTCAAGAAATGGCAAACTCTCGATATCTCCAACAGTACCGCCTATCTCTACTATAACAACATCAACCCTCTGATCGTAGGCTACCTTCTTTATCCCATTCTTTATTTCATCAGTTATATGGGGTATTATCTGAACAGTCTTACCTAAATAATCTCCCCTCCTCTCCTTCGATATTACAGATTCATAGATCTTACCAGCAGTAATATTGTTATATTTCGTCAATTTAGCATTTGTGAAACGCTCATAATGCCCTAGATCAAGATCGGTTTCTGCTCCATCTTCAGTAACATATACCTCACCATGCTGAAAAGGATTCATAGTTCCAGGATCTACATTAAGATAAGGATCGCATTTAATAAGCGTTACTGTTAAACCTCTCTCTTCGAGCAACTTAGCTATAGATGCCGCAGCAATACCTTTACCAAGACTTGAAACAACACCACCGGTTATAAAGATATACTTAGACATTTAACCTCCTCCTTTCTAACACATTTTTAGATATCTTCTTAGGTATCTTAGTAGGGTATTTTCCATCAAAGCAAGCAGTACAAAACTTGTCTTTAGGTAATAGCATCGATTTAAGCATGCCTTCGATACTTAAGTATTTCAAGCTATCTAAGCCTATAAAATCTCTTATCTTATTAATAGGATATTTAGCAGCAATCAATTCTCTCTTTGTAGGAAAATCTATTCCATAAAAACAAGGGTATTTTAATGGAGGACAACTAACCCTCATGTGAATCTCCTTTGCCCCCGCTTCCCGTAAAGTCTTAATCCTAGCTTTACTTGTTGTGCCCCGAACAATAGAATCTTCGATAACAGCAATAGTCTTACCTTTTAGAACTTCTTTTATAGGGTTGAGCTTAACCTTTACTTTAAAATCTCGTATAGACTGAGTTGGCTGGATAAAGGTCCTGCCTACATAATGGTTGCGTATCATACCTATTTCTAGCGGAGATTTAGATTTCTTAGCAAACCCTACCGCAGCATAACTACCTGAATCAGGAATCGGAATAACTAAATCACACTTAACAGGACACTCTTTTGCTAATTGTTCACCTAAACGTTTCCGCGTAAGATAAACATTTCCCCCAAATATATTACTATCTGGTCTTGAGAAATATATATATTCAAATATACATAATGAATTTTTGACTTTAGGAAAGGGCTTGATTGATTCTACTTTGTTATCCTTTATCAATACTATCTCTCCAGGTTCAATATCTCTAATATATTCTGCTTGGATAAGGTCAAAAGCAGACGTCTCGCTGGAGAGAGTATACGCTCCATCAATCTTACCTAAACATAATGGTCGAAATCCATGGGGATCTCTAGCCCCTATTAAAATATCGTCTATCATTAAAACTAACGAATAGGCTCCATCTAATTTAGCTAATGCACTTGTTACTCTATCTTTAATTTCATTATGAGCAGATTGAACAATAAGATGCACTATCACCTCAGAATCCATAGTCGTCTGAAAAATAGAACCCCTCTCTTCTAATCGTTCTCGCAATTCTAAAATATTAGTAAGATTACCATTGTGAGCTATAGCAATATGACCTTTTTTATGTTTTACTAAGAAAGGCTGGATATTAGTTCTGACACTAGAACCAGTAGTAGAATAACGAACATGACCCAAGGCTATATCTCCACGTAAAGAACGTATTATCTTCTCAGTAAATAGATCGCGCACAACTCCCATGCCAGTATGACTTCTCAATCTCTTACCGTCATAACTAATAATACCAGCACTCTCTTCTCCTCTATGCTGCAAAGCGTAGAGCCCAAGATAAGTAAGTCTTGCTGCATCCTTATGCCCTATCGTTCCAAATATTCCACACATTAAGTCAACCTATATTCCTTTCTAGAGCCTTTATTAACTCTGGTAATCTGTTTTACCTTATCTCTTCTCTTTATCTAGAATACCCATATAATCTTGTATAGAATTAACTGTAAAATCTCCTTTAATTAGAGACTCTATTCCATTGACTGCCGCTTGAGCTCCATGGATTGTAGTAATGCAGGGTATACCTTGTAATACCGCGAAACTTCTTATCGGTTTCATGTCAGACTGACTTCTACCACCAGAGGGTGTATTGATTATTAAGTCTATCTTCCCTTCTTTGATTAGATCTAAAATCTGATTACTACTCTCGCTTATCTTATTCACAATCCCCGCATCTATACTGTTAGAAATTAAAACTTTTAAAGTACCTTTTGTAGCTAAAATTTTAAAACCCATATCAAAAAGTTTTTTAGCAATAAAAACAATGTCTCTTTTATCGTCGTCCTTAACACTTATAAACACAGCCCCTTTGCTAGGCAAAGTAGTCCCGGCAGCCATTTGAGATTTATAAAATGCTACACCAAAAGATCTGTCTATACCCATGACCTCTCCTGTAGATTTCATCTCAGGGCCCAATATGATATCCACTCCAGAAAACCTTGAAAAAGGCAATACAGACTCTTTAACAGAAAAATAACTTGGCATCCTCTCTACAATTAATCCAAGCTCGGACAGACTCTTACCAGCCATAACTTTTGCAGCCATCTTAGCTAAAGGAATTCCAGTTGCTTTGCTTACAAACGGGACTGTACGTGAAGCTCGGGGGTTTACCTCAAGCATATATATTTTATCTTCTTTAAGCGCAAACTGTATATTAACAAGCCCTTTAACTTTCAGCTCTTTAGCTACGCTATATGTATAATCTCTTATAGTACTTATAGCAATATCGCTTAAAGTATGTGGAGGAAGCACGCAAGCAGAATCGCCAGAATGAACTCCAGCCTCTTCGATATGTTCCATTATTCCTGCTACAAAAGTATAATTCCCATCTGAAATTGCATCTACATCTACCTCGATAGCACCTTCTAAGAATTTATCTATTAATATTGGATGCTCTCCAGATATATTTACAGCTTCTTTAATAAAGCTCTCTAGATCATTTTGATTATAAACTATCCGCATCGCTCTACCGCCTAAAACATACGATGGTCTTACCAGAACTGGATAACCAATCTTAGAAGCAATCTTTATAGCTTCATCTTTAGATACGGCAGAACCATTAGAAGGCTGATCTATCCCTAGCTTTTTAATTAGTTTAGAAAATTTACTCCTATCTTCAGCTTTATCTATAGAATCAACAGAGGTTCCTATAATAGGAACTCCTGCCTGATCCAATCTCTTAGCTATATTAAGAGGTGTCTGACCACCAAATTGGACTATGACTCCGTCAGGCCTCTCCTTATCAATAATATTCATAACATCTTCGAACGTTAGAGGCTCAAAATATAATTTATCAGAACTATCATAATCAGTTGATACAGTCTCAGGATTAGAATTAACCATTATAGTCTCATAGCCTAGTTCTTTAAGTGCAAAAGAACCATGACAACAACAATAATCAAACTCTATGCCCTGACCTATCCTATTAGGACCGCCGCCTAAAATCATAATTTTCTTTCTGTCTGACCTTGAAGTTTCGTCCTCAACTTCATAGCTAGAATAATAATATGGAGTATAGGCTTCAAATTCTGCTGCACAGGTATCAACCAATTTGAAAGTAGCCTTAACTCCTAACTCCTTTCTTCTCTGCCTTACAGTTATCTCATCGCTCTTAGTCAAATCTCCAATCTGTCTGTCGCTAAATCCAAACTGTTTCAATTTAAGTAGAAAATCTTTGTTTAAGTCGTCTAAATTTGATTCTGCTATCTCTCTTTCAAGTTCAACGATCTGTTGAATATTGTCGATAAACCAAGGGTCTATTCCAGTTATCTCAGATATCTTAGCTAGATCCATACCTGCCTGTAATGCATATTTTAAATAGAATATCCTCGATGCATTTGGTTCACTTAAGCGAAGTTTAATCTTCTCCATGTCTATATCTCTATAATCTTGCTTATTATCTAAGCCAAAATCTCCAATCTCAAGCCCTCTTAATCCTTTCTGTAAAGCTTCTTTAAAGGTTCGGCCAATAGCCATAGTCTCGCCAACCGACTTCATAGATATACCTAATATATCTTTTGCCTCAGGAAATTTTTCAAAAGTAAATCGAGGAATTTTGACAACACAATAGTCTATCGAAGGCTCAAAGGAGGCCGGAGTCTCTTTAGTTATATCATTCTCTATTTCGTCAAGCGTATAGCCAACCGCTAATTTAGCAGCAAACTTTGCAATCGGGAATCCTGTTGCTTTAGATGCTAAGGCTGATGAACGAGATACTCTTGGATTCATCTCAATAACTACAATCTTGCCATCTTTAGGATTGACTGCAAATTGAATATTAGAACCGCCTGTTTCAACCCCAATCTCTCTTATTATTGCAATTGCCATATCGCGCATCTCTTGATACTCTTTATCGCTCAATGTCTGAGCCGGAGCAACTGTTATAGAGTCTCCAGTGTGAATTCCCATAGGATCAAAATTCTCTATAGAACAGACTATAACAACATTATCTTTAATGTCTCTCATTACTTCTAACTCATACTCTTTCCAACCGAGAATTGATTCTTCTATTAGAATTTCATTTACCATACTATTCTTAAGACCAAGAGCAGCTATTTTTTCAAACTCTTCTTCGCTATTAACTATACCCCCACCAGTTCCTCCAAGAGTAAAACTGGGTCGTATTATTAAAGGCAAACCTATCTCTCCTACAGCTTCTCTAGCCTCAGACATACTATAAGCTAAGACGCTTTGCGGTAAACCTAAGCCTAGTTTTTCTATCGCCTGCTTAAAACAAGCTCTATTCTCTGCCTTCTTAATCACATCATAATTAGCCCCTATCATCTCTACACCATATTTATCAAGAGTACCGTTCTCTTTTAACTCCATGGCCACGTTGAGTCCAGTCTGGCCACCTAAAGTAGGTAAGATAGCATCTGGACCCTCTTTTTCTATAATCTTTTCAATCACATCAGCTGTTACAGGTTCTATGTAAGTAGCATCAGCAATATCAGGATCAGTCATAATAGTCGCTGGATTAGAATTTACAAGTATCACTTTAAATCCATCCCCTCTTAAAGCCTTGCAAGCTTGGGTGCCTGAATAGTCAAACTCGCAAGCTTGACTTATAATAATCGGACCTGAGCCAATAATAAGTATCTTTTCTATATCATCTCTTCTTGGCATTATTTTTCTCCATCATATTTATAAAACATTGGAAGATAGGCATTGCATCATGAGGACCCGGCGATGCTTCCGGGTGGAATTGGACAGATAATATAGGCATTTCTTTATGTGCTATCCCTTCCACAGTATTATCATTCAGGTTTATATGAGTAATATCAACCTTATCTCTATTAAGCGTATCTATATCCACGCAGAAACCATGGTTTTGAACCGTTATATCAACCTTACCAGTTCTGACATCTTTTACCGGATGATTCCCGCCATGATGTCCAAACTTAAGTTTGTACGTCTTAGCCCCTAAAGCTAGGCCAATAATCTGATGACCAAAGCATATTCCGAATATCGGAACTTTACCCAAAATACTCTTAATATTATCGACTAGGTAGGGAACAGTAGTAGGGTCACCAGGGCCATTAGAAATCAATAGTCCATCTGGATTATATCTTAATATTTCATCTACACCGGCATTAGCTGGTATAACAATCACAGAACAATCAAGAGAATCTAATATTCTTAGAATATTAAACTTAACCCCACAATCTAAAACTACCACCTTATACTTACCTTTATCGCTATAAGTATAAGTAGAATCTAAAATAACATCCTTTACTAGATCTACCCCTATTAATCCGGATGAAATATTAGCTTTATCTATCAAGCTCTTGTTATCTAAGTCCTCAGTAGATAGCACTGCTTTCATGGCCCCTTGAAGCCTTATATGTTTAGTTAGCGCTCTTGTATCTACATCTTCTATGCCTAAAATATTATTAATTTCAAAATATTTACCCAAGCTCATCTCCGAACGCCAATTGCTTACAATACGACTTAACTCTTTTATTACAAACCCTTCTAAAAATGGTTTACGAGATTCAGTATCCTCCGGATTAATGCCATAATTACCTATCAAAGGATAGGTCATCATAACTATCTGACCTTTATATGAAGGATCAGTGATTATCTCTTGATACCCTGTCATACTTGTATTGAATACTAACTCCCCATACCTCTCTCCAGTAACACCAAAAGATTTACCGCTAAAAACTGTGCCGTCTTCAAGAGCTATCTTTGCTTTCATCTCTTCGCCTTATTAGAATCTACAAAACATATTACTTTCTGAGTTAAAACATCAGAGACTATTTTTAAACTACTTCCCTTTAAATCATAAAACTTAACAACATCTTTATATTGAACAGATTCGGGCATATATTTTAATAGCATATTATTCTTGTCTTTCAATAAATTATCATTTAAATAGACACCGTCTTTTTCCGGGAAAAGCGCAACATAAAATATATTAGTCTCAACTAAATCCTGGAAAAAATGAGTACCGAAAGATAGTTCCGGCATAAGGTTGCCAGCAGAAAAAGCAATCTCGGCAAGAACAGCTACATTGTTTATCTCTGCAAAGCTAACCGGGATACCTAAAGAAGGAGTCGTAGTGCCCCATCTCCCAGGCCCTGCTAAAAGAGTGGGTGTATTATATCTATCTTCTATGCTCTTATTCAATCTCCCAACTATACGAGCAACCTCATACTTCTCTTGCAAGGCAAGCTTACTATAACCTTCTGGATCAACATAAATAATCTTATCAATACGCTGTGATATATTTCCCCCTAGGAAATAGCCATTAGACTCAAAAAATAATCTATTAGATTCAACCTTGGAAGGCATCTTAACTTTAGAACCTAAACCTTTTGTTTGTAAAGGCCTGCATTGCAAAAGATTTATCTTAAACGTATTATTATCTCTGAGGTTTATTGTGAACTCTATCTCTACAGGATAATTATAGAATTTCTGAAGTGAGCTTAATATCTTTTTAAAAGAACCGATAATATCCTGCTCTTTTAATAACCTATCAAACGTCAAAACCCAAGAATTCTTCTTTTTTGACTTTCCATCACTAGGATTGCGTATCGTTAAACAATCCTCTATCGCTATAGATTTTATATGCGGATAAGCAGAATCTTTTATAAGTTTATTAAAATCACAGGTTTCAAGGTTGTTATTTCTTATATCGATAAGATCGACTTTATGCTGAGAGAACCTTTTCAAATCTTCTTCAGCATAAGGCTTCCTCAGAGGATCGTCTATAGCAACTATCCTAGGATAATCTCCCTCAACACGATTTACAGCCCTTGTACCAAGGCCAAATACCAGTCTAAGCATACCAGCTTCGGGGTCTATTTCGTTATTCCAAACATAAGTATTATACGATATACCTACTCCTGCTAAATCAGGGAAGAAATAGTTTTTATGTTCTGACCCAGAAACCCTCTGTACAAGAAGAGCCATCTGCTCATCAAGCTTGTCCAGCCCTCTCTGTTTTCTATATACAAGAGCGTCCTCGCTCATAGTACTTGCATATACCTTCTTCACAGCCTCGGCAAATTGAATATAACGCTGTTCCGGTGTTCCCTGATTCGCTAAAAATATACTCTCATATTTACCAGCAAAAGCATTTCCGAAACCATCCTCTAAGAGCGAACTAGATCGTACTATAATAGGTGAAGATCCAAAATACTCAATAATCTGTTGAAAATGCTCCTTAATCTCTTCAGGAAATACACCATAGAGCATCTTCTCTTTAAGAATCTCTGCTATTCTTAAGTAGCCATCCTCTGTCTTCTGCTGCATACGTAGCTTCCAAAGATTATTCTCTACTATGTAGGAATAGAATATATCAGAACCTATATAAAAAGAGTCATGGGGTTCAGATAACAACTCCCAGTTAAAGGAGCTGTCCTTTGATAGAATCTTACGTGCCAAAAGCATTCCTACAGTTTTACCGCCGATAAACCCCGATCCTATTAATTTTGATTTTATTTCTATTAGATCACTAAGCGAAAAATTATTCTTAGCAAGAGCTAAAATTTTATCGTTTTTGGTTATCATAATATTACATAATTTATTAAACATGTCTTTTAATCTATTCTTATCTGAATCAATATTTAATAATTCTTCGGCTTCAAAAAATAGGCGGTCCCAATAATCTAAATTTCTTTTTGCAACATCCATACCTTGATCACGAATATAAGAAAGAATCTTTACAGCATTAACACTATCAGTAATAGGACTGCAATCATCTCCTTCTTTTAAGTGTGGGAGAAACATTGTAGGTGAATATCTATTCCAAACCTTCAATGGATGTATATAGCAACCACTTTCACAATAGAGATCCATTAATAATTGCGTTGTCTCACGTATTTTGGCAATAGATTTAAAAGAATGTTGATTACGCAATATTGAGAAGTAAGCAATTGTCTTAAGTTCATAGAGATAAGGACATGTCACCATAAAAAAATTACCTATCATAAGATCTGTTGCCCACGCAGAGAGAAGCTCTGATAAACAATCAAATACATAGTAAACCCCTTCGCCTTCTTTAGAGATAATATTATTTATCTTAGCAGTGAAAGACTCGAATCCTGCATAAGCGTCAAGATTATAGCGCTTAACCTTGTCTGACTCTGGAACTAATTCTTGATGAGAAGCAAATCTAATATACACAACTCTTTTGTTATCTTCTAATGCCTTCTCTACAAATGGTTTTAAGATATCCATGTAGTCTTTAACATCATCTATCTGCCAGACTACATTATCTCCTGCTTTTAAACCTGTAATAATTCGATCTAAACCTCTTATACCTGTAGTTATCATATTAAGAATCCTTTACATAACAGCTAGATTACTGTCCCCCATTAAATACTTATCCATAGAATAAGCTGCCTTACGTCCTTCTGATATAGCCCATGCTACCAAAGATTGTCCTATCCTCATATCGCCTGCAGAGAATATATTTTTAGCCGAAGTCATATAGCAATCATCTGTTTTAACATTGCCTCTCTCATCAAATACAATGCTGAGCTTACTAAGTAACGTAGATTTTTCAGTATGTAAAAAACCTATAGCTAGTATAACAATATCTGCCTCTATCTCAAATTCACTTCCGGGTATCTCTCTCATTGATGGGCAGCTATTTTCGCTCTCTTTTTCAAATTCTATTTTTACACAAGATATTTTATTGATAGCGCCATCTCTACCCAAAAACTTCTTAGTCAGCACAGACCATTCTCTCTGACCTCCTTCTTCATGACTAGTTGAAGTCTTAAACAGTGTAGGATATAAAGGCCAAGGTTCATTATCTCCGCGACATTCTGGTGGCTTAGGCATAACCTCTATTTGGATAACACTCTTAGCACCGTTCCTATGAGAGGTACCTACACAATCTGCCCCAGTATCACCACCTCCTATGACTACGACTTTTTTATCTTTAACATTTATACAATCATCTTTATCTATGGTCTCTTTAGATGCAATATAGTTAGCCTGGATAAGATAGTCCATAGCAAAGTATATTCCTCTTAACTCTCTACCTTTTATATTAAGATCTCTAGGCACACGAGAGCCGCAAGCTAAACAGACAGCATCAAAATCCTCCAATAATTCTTCTGCAGAATAATCTTCGCCAACCTCTATATTCACTTTAAAATCAATTCCTTCTTCTTCCCAAATTTTGATACGTCTGTCTAATATCTCTTTCTCTAATTTAAAATCTGGTATTCCATAACGAAGTATACCGCCAATCTTATTATCTCGTTCAAAAACAGTCACATTATGACCTGCTCTATTAAGTTGAGCAGCGCAAGATAAGCCAGCAGGTCCAGAACCAATAATAGCTACATTCTTGTTTGTTCTATCTTCTATAATATGAGGCGCTATAAGGCCTTCTTTGAATCCAGCCTCTATTATCGAAAGCTCATTATCACGTATAGATATTGCATCACTATTTAAACCTAAGACACAAGAATACTCACATAGCGCAGGACAGAGCCTGCCTGTTATCTCAGGCATATTGTTTGTAGCATCAAGTAATTTTAAAGCCTCTCTCCAGTTACCTTTAAATAGATAGTCATTCCATTCTGGTATATAGTTACCTAATGGACAAGCCCAATGGCAGAAAGGAGTAGCACAGTCCATACAGCGTGAAGCTTGCTCCATGGAACTATCTTTAGATGGCGGTAGATAAACATTGTTAAAATCCTCTACACGTTCAGATACATTTCTGCAGCCTAAATCCTTTCTTCCCCTTTTTAAGAACCCTCTGATATCACCCATCTGAGCTCTCCAAAATATCAACTCTATCTATCTTCCTATTGCTCAACACTCTTTTATACTCTAGCGGCATAACCTTTATAAACTTTTCTCTCTCTTCCTTTATATTATCTAATATATATTTAGCCCTGCTACTATCTGTATATTTAAAATGATTACTCAACAAGAAGTATATAGTATCCATATCCTCTCTATTTATTTTACCTAATTCAACCATGTCTATATTGCATCTAGATCTAAACTTATCATCTAAATCATACACATAAGCTATGCCGCCCGACATACCAGCAGCAAAGTTTCTTCCTGTCTTACCTAGCACGATAACTCTACCTCCGGTCATATATTCACAACCGTGATCTCCAACACCTTCAACGACAGCATATAGGCCTGAATTCCTTACGGAGAATCTCTCCCCTGCAACACCACGTATATATGCTTCTCCAGATATGGCTCCATAGAAAGAGGTATTGCCTACTATAATATTATCCTCAGCCCTATATGTCGTTTCTCTATCCGGATAAATAATGATCTTACCTCCAGACATGCCTTTACCAATATAATCATTGGCCATCCCTTGAAGCTTGAAAGTTATACCTTTAATAAGGAAAGCACCAAAGCTCTGGCCTGCTACGCCTCGAAAATCACAGACAATAGAATCTTCTAATAATACATTATCACCGTACTTTCTACATATCTCCCCGCTTAACATTGTACCTACAGCTCTATCGGTACTCTTAATCTGACACTGAATGTTGATAGTCTTATTTTTACCTATAAATTCAATGGATTCTTTGATTAATTTTCTATCTAAAACATTATCAAGATCTATCCCCACTTTTTTAGAACTACTATTAGCTTTGTTGTTTAACATTGTTGGCTTATAGATAATTTGAGAATAATCTATACTCCTACACTTTTCAGAGACAATATTCTTATCTAGATAGATAAACTCTGTATGTCCAACCATCTCATCTATACTCTTGATACCTAATTTTGCCATAATCTCGCGGAGCTCTTCTGTTACAAATGTTAAATAGTTAACTATATGATCAGGCTTACCTTTAAATCTCTTCTGCAATATTTCATCTTGCGTAGCTATGCCAACAGAACAGTTATTTAAATGGCAGTGTCTCAACATAATACATCCCATTACAACTAAAACAGCGCTGCAAAAACAATACTCTTCAGCTCCTAATAGAGTAGCTATGGCTATATCTCGACCAGTACGCATCTGACCATCAGCCTGCAAGCGTACTCTAGAACGTAGATTATTCAACAGAAGCGTCTGGTGTGTTTCAGATAGACCTAGCTCCCAAGGCAACCCTGCATATCTTATAGAACTCCTTGGAGCTGCACCTGTACCTCCATCTCCACCTGAGATAAGAATCATATCTGCATGACATTTTGCGACACCGGCAGCAACCGTTCCAACGCCTACTTCAGAAACAAGCTTAACGCTTATTCGAGCTTTAGGATTAGCATTTTTTAGATCAAATATTAATTGGGCAAGATCTTCTATAGAATATATATCATGATGCGGAGGCGGAGATATAAGAGTAACTCCTGGCGTTGTATATCGAGTCCTTGCAATAATATCACTTACTTTATGCCCCGGCAACTGCCCGCCTTCTCCAGGTTTTGCACCTTGAGAGATTTTTATCTGTATCTCATCTGCATTAACAAGATAATTCAATGTTACCCCGAACCTACCAGAAGCAACCTGTTTTATTGAACTTCTCTTTGAATCCCCATTGGGAAGTTCAAAAAATCTGCCTGGATCCTCTCCACCTTCACCGGTATTTGATTTTCCACCTATTCTATTCATTGCAATAGCTATAGTCTCATGTGCAGCCCTACTTATAGAACCAAAACTCATAGCTCCAGTAGCAAATCTCTTCATGATACTACTGGCTGGCTCAACTTCATTAATAGATATAGGCTCTGTATCGTTAAAATTAAATAGACTTCGTAATGTAGTAGGATTATCATTTTGATTATTTATCATAGATGCAAACTTTTTGTATTTTTCATAATCATTATTCCGTGCGGCAATCTGTAGATTTAAAATGCTCTCTGGGTTCCAGAGATGAGACTCTCCGTCTTTCTTCCACTGGTATATACCCCCACTCTTTAAATGCACACCTTTAGGCTCTCTCTTTAAATAGGCATTCTTATGTCTCTTAATAGTCTCTTCTGCTATAATCCTTAGTCCAACTCCTCCAATACGTGAAATGGTATTAGAGAAATGCTTCTCTACTAATTTATTATCTAAACCTAATATCTCAAATATCTGTGCCCCGCGATAACTCCTTAAAGTAGATATTCCCATCTTAGAAAGAATTTTTAACAGACCATCTCTTAAAACTTTATTGTAATTATATAGCGCTTCCTTAACCTCTGTATCAACTTCGCCCCTATCTATCATATATTGTATCGCTTCGTAAGCTAGATAGGGATTTACACAATCTGCCCCATAACCAAAAAGTAAAGCAAAGTGGTGTACCTCTCTTGGCTCAGCGCTCTCTACTATTAAGGCAACCTGAGAACGGATAGTCTTCCTTACAAGATGATGGTGTACTGCACTTACTGCTAAAAGAGCTGGCAGTGCAATATTATTTTTATCAGAACCTCTATCACTCAAAATTATAAAAGAATAACCAGCTTCTATAGCATACTCTGCTTCAAAACAGATTCTATCCAACGCATTAATAAAACCTTCTACAGAACCATTGGAATCAAAAAATGAATATATCTTCTTCGCTTTAAAGCCATTGATGCTTATATTAGCTATCTTGCTAAGCTCATTGTTGCTTAATATAGGATTTTTAACCCTCAATTTATGACTATGCTCAGCGCTCTCGTCTAAGATATTACTGCTAGGGCCTATGAAGCTTTCCATGCTCATAACAATCTTCTCTCTTATGGGGTCTATAGCCGGATTGGTAACCTGAGCAAATAACTGCCTAAAATAATCATAAAGTAGCAACGGTTCTTTTGATAAAAAAGCATACGGAGTATCGTTACCCATAGATCCAACAGGTTCCTTACCATCTTCAATCATCGGCTTAAGTATAATTTTTAAATCTTCTCTGGAGTAGCCAAAAGCAGAAAGATTGACTAAAACATCCTTTATATTAGGAGTCTCGTCTATGGTAGATATATCATCTATATCTACCATATTATCTCTATTCCATTTAGCGTAAGGCTTATGATAAGCTAACTGCTTTTTGATCTCAGAGTCATGCACTATAGAACCTTTCTCAGTATTAATAAAAAATATTTTACCTGGTTCTAATCTACCCGAGGTTTCAATCTCAGAAGGATCTATATCTAAAACGCCAACTTCAGAAGCCATAACCACAAATCCACTCTTGGTTATAATATACCTAGCAGGACGCAAACCATTCCTATCTAAAACAGCTCCTATATTCTTACCATCAGTAAAGGCTACAGCAGCTGGGCCATCCCACGGTTCCATAAGGCAAGCATGGTATTTATAAAACTCTTTAAGTTTGCTGTCCATAAGATTGTCATATTCCCAAGCTTCCGGTATAAGCATCATCATGGCATGCTCCAAAGTCCTACCTGATAAAACCAAAAACTCAAAGATATTATCTATCGCAGCGGAATCACTACCACCTTTCGATATAACAGGTTTTAGCTTTTCCATGTCTGAGCCAAACAGAGGGCTGTTAAGCAACCGCTCTCTCGCACTAACCCAATTAATATTTCCACGTAGCGTATTTATTTCACCATTGTGGGCAAGAAATCTGAAAGGCTGAGCTAAATTCCAACTAGGAAAAGTATTAGTGCTGTAGCGAGAATGGACTAAGCATAAAGCACTCTTTAAACTTTTATCCTTAAGGTCTAAGAAGAAATCTTCAACCTGCTCAGGAGTTAACAAGCCTTTATAGGAAAGAGTCCGGCTTGAAATATTAGTAATATAGAAAGAGTTTTTGTCTTCCAATGAAGACTTTAATACAGCATTCTCTACCTCTCTTCTGATTACATAAAGTTTTCTTTCAAATTCAAGCTGATTTTTTATACCATTATCTCTGGCTATAAATATCTGCTCAAAAATCGGCTCTGTATCTTTAGCGCTTCTACCTATGCAAGAACTATCTACAGGTACTTTACGCCAGCCTAAAAAATGTTGTCCTTCATCTTTGATAACTTTCTGAAATATCTTCTTACAAAGCTCTCTGTCTCCACTGTCACGCGGTAAAAACACCAAACCGCTACCATATTCAGATCGATCTGGAAGTTTTATCCCCAAATCACCAGCAGCTTTATAAAGAAAATCGTGAGGCATCTGTATTAATAGACCCGCGCCATCACCAGTATCGGGATCTGCACCTACAGCACCGCGATGTGATAGGCTACGTAAAACTTCTATACCCTGCTTTATAATATGATTTGAACTAGATCCATCAATATTAGCGACAAATCCCACTCCGCAAGAATCTTTTTCAAATTCTGGATAATATAATCCTTGCTGTTTCGGAACCTGCCTAAACATTAATCATTCCTCCACAAAAAAAATGTTATTACTAAATTTTTATTTATTTAATTCGATGCCTAATTTCTTTATCTTGCTTCTTAAAGTATTCCTATTTATACCTAATATTTTTGCAGCCTTTAGCTGATTACCATATGTAGTCTTAAGTGTATTTTCAATAAGAGGCTTCTCTGTAGCTTCAATCACGCTGTAATAAAGACCCATCCTCTTATAATATGCATTATATTTCATACTAATCAACCAACTCCCGCCCTATCAAAGATCGTACTTCAATAGAGCTATATATAAAAATCAAAGAACCGATAAATATTTATCAAGCTCATACTGAGGAACTTGAATTTTATATTCATTCCACTCTTTTTTCTTTATCTCTATAAATCTAGAGAATATATGATCTCCCAATGTCTTTTTAACAAGACTACTATTTTCAGTTACAGATATAGCATGGCCCAAACTATCTGGAAGCGTATCTATGCCTTTGGCTTTTCTCTCTGCATCGTTTAAGTGGTACAGATTCTCTTCCATAGCTTTAGGTATTTCATAACCATTCTCTATTCCATCTAGACCTGCCTGCAGCATAACGGCAAAAGTAAGATAAGGATTGCAAGCTGGATCACAAGCTCTAAACTCGCATCTCGTAGCTTTCTCTTGACCTGGATGATATAAGGGCACCCTAACAAGAGCACTCCTATTCCTTCTGCTCCAAGCCACATAGACAGGAGCCTCATACCCAGGAACCAACCTTTTATATGAGTTTGTAGTTTGGGCGAAGATAGAGCATATCTCTTTAGAATGTTTCAATAATCCTGCTATATATTGACGTGCAGTATCTGATAGAAAATCTTCTGATTTTGAATCAAAGAAAGCATTCTTAGTTCCTTTAAACAGAGATTGATGTACGTGCATCCCTGATCCATTCTCTCCGAATATAGGTTTAGGCATAAATGTAGCATAGACGCCAAACTTACTTGCAATCTCTTTAACAACAATCCTATAAGTTATAACGTTATCTGCCATCTCTAGAGCGTCTTTATAGCGCATATCAACTTCATGCTGCGATGGCGCCACTTCATGGTGGGAATATTCTACATCTATACCCATCTTTTCAAGTGTAAGAACAGTCTCTCTTCTTAAATCACTTGCAACATCAAGTGTCGTAAGGTCAAAGTATCCTCCTTTATCAAGAGTATCTGTAGATTCATCATTTTTAAAATAGAAGAACTCGAGCTCAGGGCCAAGATAGAAATGGTCAAAACCCATATCGCTTGCTCTCTTAATAGCTTTTTTTAGCACATAGCGTGGATCGCCTTCATAGGGTGTCTTATCTGGATTCAAGACATTACATATCATTCTAGCAACAGCCTTTTCGCCTGGACGCCAAGGAAGAATAGCGAATGTATCCGGATCCGGCATAGCAATCATATCTGATTCTTCTATATCCTGATAACCAGTGATGGAAGAACCGTCAAAACCCATACCATTTTCAAGTGCATTCTCAAACTCTTTGTCAGTAATAGCGAAACTCTTAACCTGCCCCAACATGTCTGTGAACCAAAGTCTTATGAATTTTACATCATTCTCTTTCGTCAATTTCAAGATATCTGCTTTTGTTCTCTTCTCCATCTTTACCTCCTTAATTTTCACCTTAAAATAAAAAAATCTCAAGCTATCCAGCTTAAGACCTCTTTGTCCTCAGTTTATCTATGCACTCTCTTTGTGCACACTTGCCTATAATTTTAGCACTTCTATATACAGAAGTAAAAAAACAACTATTTTGGTAACCTATTTTTTAACCTATTGCATTATTTCCAGATTCACCAGTTCTAATCCTGATACACTCTGGAAGATCTAAAACAAATATCTTTCCATCTCCTATGCTACCTGTGTTAGCTCCTTTTACAATTGCCTTAACAGTAGGCTCAACAAAATCTTTGTTTACAGCAATCTCGAGTCTAACCTTCTTAAGCAGATTGACCTCTTGCATAACACCTCTATAGGTTTCGGTATAACCTCTCTGTTGACCGCAACCTAGGGCATTAGTAACTGTCATCTTGTGAACATCTGCATCATATAAGGCTTTTTTAACATCAGGCAATTTATGAGGCTGTATCATAGCTATTATTAATCTCATCTCTATACCTCCTTATTATTCAGTAGTAAATATTTGGAACCCAGCATAAGATTCCATGCCATGTTCAGTGATATCTAAACCTTTTAGCTCCTCTTCTTTTGAAACTCTAAGCCCTATAAAGAAATCTATTAATTTAAACACAACTCCCATAGTAGCTATAATAAACAGCACTACAGTCAAACATCCTAATGCTTGTATTCCAAGCTGTTTAAATCCACCACCATAAAATAATCCATCGTTGATTAGCCCTAATACTTTCTGTCCAAACAGCCCTACAGACAGAGTTCCCCAAATACCGTTAAAGCCATGGACTGCAACAGCTCCAACTGGATCATCCACTCTGATTCTATCTAAGAATAAAACTCCAACAATTACAATAAATCCTGCTACCGTTCCTATGGTTATAGCCGCCCAAGGCTCAATAAATGCACAAGGAGCTGTGACAGCCACCAATCCTGCGAGTGCACCATTCATAGCCATAGATAGATCTGGTTTGCCGAATAGCTTCCAGACCACAATCATAGCCATAATACCACCCGCTGCTGCTGCAAGATTTGTATTAATTGCAACTCTACTTATGAGAGAGCCATCTCCCACAGATAAAGTCGAACCAGGATTAAAACCAAACCAACCAAACCATAGAATAAATACCCCTAAAGAAGCAAGTGGTATATTATGTCCCGCTATTACATTGGCTGAACCATCTACATTATATTTACCTATTCTGGGCTTAAGTATAATTGTTCCTATTAAAGCAGCAAAGCCACCTACAGCATGGACGACTGTTGAACCTGCAAAATCTGCAAAACCAATCTTTGCAAGCCAGCCTCCACCCCAAATCCAATGACCTACCGTAGGATAGATCAAAGCTGATATAATAAATGAATATATAAGATAGGCCTTAAATTTCATTCTCTCAGCCATGCCTCCTGCAACAATAGTTGCTGCTGCACCACAAAATGCGGCTTGGAAAAGCCAGAAAGCATATATTGGTATGTCAGCTCCTGATTCAGCACCTTTAAGGAAAAAACCCGTAAAACCCATAAATCCGTTTCCTGTCCCAAACATAATCGCATACCCAAACATAAAGAATCCTAAAGATGCCATACAAAAATCTAAAAAATTCTTCGTAAGTATGTTACAGGTATTTTTAGAACGAATAAAGCCTGCTTCAACCATACCAAATCCCGCTTGCATGAAAAAAACCAAAAATGCAGCTATTAAAACCCAGAGTGTATCAATGCCTACTGTTGTTGCATAACTAACATCCATAATACACCTCCTTAAATTTAAAGATTAAAACTTAAAGCAACGCCACCATAAAATTCATTATCTTGATTACCATCGCTAGAATCGCTTAGATCACCAAAAGGAATAGAATAACTTACACTTGGAGAGAGAGAACAATTATCTGACAAGTTGAACGTCAATCCTACTTCACAACCTATATCACCACCATCTCCATTGATAAACAACTCATTATTATAGCCTACATGACCTGATAGATTGACTGTTACAGGAGAACTTTCTATTTTGATAGAATGACTAATTTCAGCAATTATATAATCGCCCTTACCGCCACCCTGGCTTTCATCTTCAAAATCGTGATACCAAGTTAAAGCAGGAGATAGGACACCATCTAATGCAAAACCTACGAAGAACTCCTGACTATTGGTATCAACTGGTGGAAAATCATAATATGTATACCCTCCTGATATAGACATAGGAAGATTCAATTTATTCCTCAAGTCATAGGTGTAACTTAATGAATAATCCATCTCATCTGAGTTTAAAGAATCATCATTCTCTAGGTCAGCGGTACCCCAGACACTGAAATCAAAACCATGGCTACTGACATACACTCCGGATTGTAAAACAGGGTCGTCATCGAGTTTAAAACCACGCCAGATATATTTAGAATAGACCGCTATGTCTATCGAGATTTCAATATCTTCCAAAGCTTCTGCTTGTACAGCAGAAAGTATACTAAACAAGATAATGAGCGTAGACAAACTATAAACCGCTTTCCTCTTTAGCACGTTAGTCTCCTTTTTCAGTTTTTTCTTTCTTAAAAACAAAAAAGACGTTCTTATCTAAGAAACGCCTTTGAGTTTACACGACTTTGTGTTTTAAGCTTCTACATACTTAAGTTAATATTAATCACTTTTGGTAACCCTTCTTTTTCCATTTCTTTCTTATATTATTCTTATATTTCAATACCATAACATGAGATACGTCTAGTTTAACTGCAATTTCACGCATGGTATGGCCTTTTAAAAGCAAAGACAACACTGAATTTTCCTTATCTGTTAAGCCTAAATCTTTAATATCATCTATAGTTAATCTAGCCTCTATTCTTGATTTAGAATCCGCCTTATCATCTTCAAGAATATCGACCAATGTTATGCCCCCCGAACATATTGATTCATCAAGACTGGAGAGCACTATCTTAGGTCTTCCCTTACGAAGAAAATTCTTTAAATGAAACTCACAACCTTTAACTACATAAGATTCGTTTATCCCTATAGGTAATCCATATCTATATTGTTGCCAGAGATAAATGCACATCTCTTGAAAAAGGTCGTCTTGGCTATAAAAACCATAGAGCGTATTCATACGCGCAATATATTTAAGCCTAGGGGTTATCTTTTCTAATAATATTCTAAAATCCATCTACTCGTCGCCTCTAATAAAAAAACGTTCGTCTGTTGCTAACAATAACATATAACGCCCTTGTCCAAAAACAAAAAAGGCGCTCTCTCGAACGCCACATTGCATCTTATTTTAGTGCGACTACGCACCTATATTAAGTGTACCACAGAAATGATAACTATCCATTTTAATTTATATTTTATTCATCAAATCCAATCATAATAATAAATAAACAATATTTTTTAAACCTCAAAAGAAGCCCCTGTCTTTACTTCGATGAACTTGCTACCATATTGCTTCTTAAAAATATCTTCTGCTTCTTTACCGCTACAATGAGTAGGTCCAACTCTCTCTACCCCTAGCTCCCTAAATCTCTCAGCTATAGCCCCTATCTCATCCTTACTCTTATCTTTTAAATGAAATCCGCCAAAAATAGAATAGATCTTTTCTTCAGGGAAATTTCTCTTAGCTCTCTCTTGAGGACTGGCACAACTAATGGGGGGGGGAAGTCATAACTATATATCAAAAAAATAATTTTAACTTTGCTCCTAAAGCACAAATATCGCTCCAGCCACTACTATTTTTGCTATTTTGCCAGAGGTAAAAAGTCTCTACTTTTAAATGTTTGAATAATCTAAAATTAAACCCAGCATAGAGCCTATTTTTATTAAAGATTTCTTCGTCAAAGTCATAAAATATCTCATCTGCTATATAGGGTTGAATTTCAAGATTTGTTAGTTTTATTGGTATTTTTACTGTAATTTTATTCCTATATCTCCAATAATTATCTGATCCCTCTTTGTTTTTATATTCAAACCTCATTCTATTGCTAAATAGATAATCTAACAGTTCCCATTTTAAAGTTGCATTAAAATGGGGTACATTCTCATATTGCCAAATACTATTCTTTTCTTCGAATATTTGCCTATAATTAAAGCCAAAATCCAGCCATTTAGCTGCCCCCGAATAAGTAAGACCTATATCTGAATGTTGATAGTAAAAATCACTTGCATTATCTCCGTAGCGAAATTCTGTTTCAAGCTGTGCTTTCCAGTCATCGCTAATCTTCCAAGAAATGCTTTCTGTATTCCAATATTGAAAATCATTATTATCAAAAGCAAAGCATATTGTGGTAAATAGTCCTATCACTACAATAAGAACGGTAATTATTTTTTTCTCAATCTGTAACACTTTCTTTTCTCCTCCCTTCATCATAATGATCTAATTCGCTTATAGGTAGAACTACTGAAGTAGCAATATTAGTTAAATGGGCTGTCAACCGTTTAAAATATCTCGCAATCAAAGTAAGACATACACCCTCATTAATAGATAAGCTGCTTTTTGCAAGTTCCTCAACTATCTCATCGCAACGTTTTACTATCTTTGTCTCATAATCCCATGCAGTAATTGATTTTTTTTCATCTGATTCAATGAAAGCTTCTTTTGTCTTTTTAAACAATTCAGATATTTTTTTATCCATAACGTCAAAGAAATACAAATATTTCTTCTTATCTATAGGTTTTCCCAGAATGTAAACCACTTCCAGCAGATTTTTACAATAATCTCCCAGTCTTTCTGCATCTTTTACAACACTCATCAAAAGAAGGCATACGGACACATCCACTGCTGGTTGAAATATTAGATGTTCTACGACTTTTGTTCTTATATCTTTCTGCAATCTATTAATATTTTCATCAATCTCGTAAATCTTCTTCCTCAAAGAGGGTACTTCTTCATTATCAATTAGTTTTTTACACACAGAGTCAAACATTTCATGTGCGTTAACAAGTATCTCCTGAAATTCGTCAAACACCTGTGGTAGAAGATTTTTTTTCTTCCATATTTTTATTAAAGTCTCAAACATAATTACCTCCTATTTTATTAATTTTGAAATAACAATTAGTAGCCCTGGAATCAAAAAGAATATGCTGAAAACATAAATCAAAGCATATCTTCTTTTCTTAAACGCTAAATTACCAAAATTCTTTGCTAAATTTATAGGTATACTTCGCATTATTTTTATAGGATAAATAAATAGCACACCTGTTATATTAAATAAGAAATGTACAAATGCTATTGTTATTGCTGCGGGATTACCTGTTGCAAATGAGGCTAAAATTGCAGTAGTGGTAGTACCGATGTTTGCTCCCATAGTTATAGGAAATATAGTTTCAACGGTAATAATACCTGCACCTATTAAAGGGATTAGAAGAGAAGTTGTTATTGAGCTACTTTGTACAACAATAGTAAATAATAATCCTGCAAATATACCTATAAATCCGTTTTTTCCTATTACTTTATCCAATACAGATTCAGTTCTATTTATAACCAATGATTTCATTAACCTTACGATAGAAAACAAAGAAAGGAAAAGCATAATTATCGATACTATTAAAATCAAAGAATAAGCTAGATGGTGAGGTAAATTCAAAAATTTAGTAAATACATACTTTGTAAAATCAATGGTTGGATCTATTGCCATCTTTATCGGGCTTGTAAACTTAATACCGCCAGCATTAACAAATGACATAGATAAGAATGTAGCAGATTTTTGTAAGAAACCAGTTCCTAGTTCCAATGGAAATAATATAGCTACACATATCAAATTAAAAAAATCATGAACAGTCGCTCCGCTAATAGCCCGTTTGAATTCTTCCCTACGTGTAATATGACCCAATGCAACTAATGTATTTGTCACAGTTGTCCCTATATTAGCCCCCATTACTATAGGAATAGCGTTACCAACGGTTATCATCCCTGAAGCAACCATACCTACAACAATAGAAGTAGTGGTCGAGGAACTCTGAACTAGACTTGTAGCAAGAATTCCCACAAATAGAGCAACAAAAGGATTTGAAGTAGTTCTCAGCAATATTTCAGCAAATTCTCCCCCGAAACCCTTGAATGCTTTACCCATTAAACCTATGCTAGTTAAAAAGAAATAAAGAGAAATTGCTACTAATAGTATCGTTGCAAATGTTCTAAATTTATTTTTATTCATATCTCCTCCAAAAATTATCCTTTATAACTTTCAAAGGTAGTATATATTTTTAAGGTGAATTAAATGTGAAGATTGTGTGAAGATTGTGTGAAGATTAAAATAAAAGGCTTCAAGCCCAAGGAAGCGAGACTCTAATCTTTGTACCCTTGCTTACTTTGCTTTCTACATCAATTTTTCCATCGTGAAGCAATACGATATGTTTTACAATAGATAGCCCCAGACCTGTTCCACCAAGTTGGCGAGACCTTGCTTTATCTACTCGATAAAATCTTTCAAAAATTCTATCTAAATGTTCTGCAGGTATCCCTATGCCGCTATCTTCTATTTCGACAATCATATATTTCTTATCTTTGAAAATAGAAACTTTTATATTGCCACCATCTTTTGTGTATTTAATAGCATTGTTTATCAGGTTTACCAATACTTGCTCTATTCTACACTTATCAGAATTTATTCTAAAATCATTACCTCTTGCATCAACGGTTAAAAC